>ERZ780178.2343-NODE-2343-length-11098-cov-54.755954_pt1 | contig 11098 bp, 10 predicted proteins | sample MGYA00511018_ERZ780178 | MGnify/ENA primary metagenome ERZ780178 (study PRJEB29588, sample SAMEA2151439) | human gut metagenome | biome: human gut; feature: human-associated habitat; material: faeces | place: Denmark | collected 2008/2010 ...
GGTTAGCCGTACCGGAAGGTGCGGCTGGAACACCTCCTTTCTGGAGCTCACTTAAGAGACGCAGAGATTATTTCGTAGACAAGAGACAAACCCCTCTTGCTTCTCGCAAAACGGTTTTATTTATATATTAATTACAAGAGAAAGAAGAAGCCGGGCAACCCGCCGACAAGCGAGCGAGTGAGCCGCAGCGCAGAAGCTTTCTGCCAGTCCTATAGCTCAGTTGGTTAGAGCGCCACACTGATAATGTGGAGGTCGGCAGTTCAACTCTGCCTGGGACTACTCTGGTTTAAGTATTAAGTTTTAAGTGTTAATCACCCTAACTTATTAAACTTATTAAACCAAAAAACTTATTAAACTCTTTACGGGGGATTAGCTCAGCTGGCTAGAGCACCTGCTTTGCAAGCAGGGGGTCATCGGTTCGAATCCGATATTCTCCACTAATAGAATGCAACACTATCAAAAAGGTTGCACATGATCTTTGACATATTGGACAACACAAAAGATTCTTCAGAATCGAGTCGAATGAAGCAAATCAAACGACAAAAAAACGAAACTGAAGAACGAGCTAAGTAAATTAAGCAATAAAGGTAATCTTCTAAGGAGTTTACAAGAGGATAAGCATAAACTTATTAAACAAATAAACTCATTAAACTTAGAAATAAACGTACAACTTTCAGCAGACACCGCTTCAGTAGCAATACAGGAGTGGCAAACAAGTAAGAAAGGGCGTACGGTGGATGCCTAGGCTCTTGCAGGCGATGAAGGACGTGATAAGCTGCGATAAGTCACGAGGAGGTGCAAATAACCTTTGATTCGTGAATTTCCGAATGGGACAACCTGGCTGTCTGAAGGACAGTCACACCACTAATGTGGTGAGCGAACGCGGGGAACTGAAACATCTTAGTACCCGTAGGAAGAGAAAATAAAAAATGATTCCCCAAGTAGTGGCGAGCGAACGGGGAAGAGCCCAAACCAACGATGTTCCGGCATCGTTGGGGTTGTAGGACTGCAATATCGCAAGAAGGATGGTGAGTGGAAGCGTTTGGAAAATCGCTCCAAAGATGGTGATAGACCAGTACACGAAGCCATACGAAGCGTAGCAGACTCCTGAGTAGCGCGGGACACGAGAAATCCTGTGTGAATCCGGCGGGACCATCCGCCAAGGCTAAATACTCGCAAGAGACCGATAGCGAACCAGTACCGTGAGGGAAAGGTGAAAAGCACTGCGAATAGCAGAGTGAAAAAGTTCCTGAAACCGTACGCCTACAAGCGGTTGGAGCACCTTATGGTGTGACAGCGTGCCTTTTGCATAATGAACCTACGAGTTGCCGTCGCCGGCAAGGTTAAGAGCAAAGATGCTCGGAGCCGAAGCGAAAGCGAGTCCTAACGAGGCGCCAAGTCAGCGGCGGCAGACGCGAAACCAAGTGATCTACCCTTGTCCAGGTTGAAGTCCGGGTAACACCGGATGGAGGACCGAACCAATAAGCGTTGAAAAGCTTCTGGATGAGGTGAGGGTAGGAGTGAAAGGCCAATCAAACTTGGAGATAGCTCGTACTCCCCGAAATGCATTTAGGTGCAGCCTCGGGTGTTCCCTACGTGAGGTAGAGCGACTGATCGGATGCGAGGGCTTCACCGCCTATCAAGTCCGGACAAACTCCGAATGCGCGTAGGTCATAACCCGGGAGTGAGGGCATGGGTGCTAAGGTCCGTGCCCGAGAGGAGAAGAATCCAGACCGCCAGCTAAGGCCCCGAAATATGGGTTAAGTTAAACTAACGAAGTGCGGTTCCCGTGACAGCTAGGATGTTGGCTTGGAAGCAGCCATTCATTCAAAGAGTGCGTAACAGCTCACTAGTCGAGGGACTGTGCATGGATAATAATCGGGTATGAAACCCATTGCCGAAGCTGCGGGACATCATATGATGTCGGTAGGGGAGCATTCCAGTGGCGTTGAAGGTATGAGGACAACTCATGCTGGAGCATCTGGAAAAGCAAATGTAGGTATAAGTAACGATAAAGAGTGTGAGATGCACTCTCGCCGTAAGACTAAGGTTTCCCGGGCAACGTTAATCGGCCCGGGGTGAGTCGGGACCTAAGGATAAGCCGAAAGGTGAGGCCGATGGCAGAAAGGGTTAATATTCCCTTACTACCTTTATGGGCGACGCGGAGACGGAGAAGTGAAACTCTCGCGTGCAGACGGAATAGCACGTTAAAGAGTGTAGACGTAGATTAGGGTAGGCAAATCCGCCCTAAGAGTCGAACTTGATAGTACACAAAGCCTTCGGGCAGCGTGATAGCAGAGGTAAGCAGGCTCCCAAGAAAATCCGCTAAGCATTAACCATAGAGGTACCCGTACCGCAAACGGACACACGTAGTCGAGTAGAATATACTAAGGCGCTTGGAAGATTCACGGTTAAGGAACTAGGCAAATTGACCCCGTAACTTCGGAATAAGGGGTCCTCACGCGAGTGAGGCGCAGAGAATAGGTCCAGGCAACTGTTTAACAAAAACACAGGGCTGTGCGAAATCGAAAGATGAGGTATACAGTCTGACACCTGCCCGGTGCCGGAAGGTTAAGAGGAGATGTCATCGCAAGAGAAGCATTGAATTGAAGCCCCGGTAAACGGCGGCCGTAACTATAACGGTCCTAAGGTAGCGAAATTCCTTGTCGGGTAAGTTCCGACCTGCACGAATGGTGTAATGATCCGGACGCTGTCTCAACCATGAGCTCAGTGAAATTGTAGTATCGGTGAAGATGCCGATTACCCGCGATGGGACGAAAAGACCCCGTGAACCTTTACTGCAGCTTAACGTTGTGACCGGGCAGCGGATGTGTAGGATAGGCCGGAGGCTATGAAGGGGGCACGCCAGTGTTCTTGGAGCCGCCGTTGAAATACGGCCCTTCCTCTGTCTGGTTCCTAACTCGAAGAATCGAGGACACCGTTTGGCGGGCAGTTTGACTGGGGTGGTCGCCTCCAAAAGCGTAACGGAGGCTTCTAAAGGTGCCCTCAGGCCGATTGGTAACCGGCCGTAGAGTGTAATGGCAAAAGGGCGCTTGACTGGGAGGCCGACAAGCCGATCAGGTGGGAAACCAGAGCATAGTGATCCGGTGGTTCCGTATGGAAGGGCCATCGCTCAAAGGATAAAAGGTACTCCGGGGATAACAGGCTGATCCCTCCCAAGAGCTCATATCGACGGAGTGGTTTGGCACCTCGATGTCGGCTCGTCACATCCTGGGGCTGGAGAAGGTCCCAAGGGTTGGGCTGTTCGCCCATTAAAGTGGCACGCGAGCTGGGTTCAGAACGTCGTGAGACAGTTCGGTCTCTATCTATCGTGGGCGTATGAAATTTGCGTGGCTCTGACACTAGTACGAGAGGACCGTGTTGGACTGACCTCTGGTTTACCGGTTGTGCCGCCAGGCGCACCGCCGGGTATTCATGTCGGGATCGGATAAGCGCTGAAAGCATCTAAGTGCGAAGCCGGCCACAAGATTAGATTTCCTTATGAGGGTCGTCAAAGACGATGACGTTGATAGGAGGTAGGTGTAAAGACAGTGATGTCAAAGCCGAGCCTTACTAATTGCCCGAAACTTGCAGTCACTCCTGCTACTTACGAGGCGTGCCTGCTCAAAGTTAGTACAGATTTTTAGTTAACGAGTTGACAAGTAGACGAGTTAACGAGTAAGTTACCAAAGTTAAGAAGTTACGACAAGTGTAACACTCATCAAAGATGTAAGACTTAATATTTAACACTTAATACTTAAGTGAAAGTGTTGTCCAACCGATATTCTGGTGGTTATAGCGTTGGGGATCACCTCTTCCCATTCCGAACAGAGAAGTTAAGCCCAACCGCGCCGATGGTACTGCACACCCGCGGGAGAGTAGGTCGCCGCCAACTTTTTTACAAGCCTCTTTCAACAGATTTGTTGAGAGAGGCTTTTTTTGTGCGTGTTAGTTTTTGGGGGCGCGTCCTTACCTGAAGAAGATGCGTCCTCACCTGGGGGCATCGCGTCCTTACCTGGGGGCGACGCGTCCCCGCGTCGGTATTGTCAAGTTGGGGGTCGATCCCCCAACTTGGCAATGAGAAAATGTATTGTATTTGCTTGTCAAGGCATCGAGCCTTGTCAAGCAAATGCCGACGCGGGGACGCGTCGCCCCCAGGTGAGGACGCGATACCCCCAGGTGAGGACGCGTTTCTTGCTCGCAATGAAAAAGATTAATGATAGATTAATGAAGATTAATGTTCAAAGCCAACTCGCAAAGATAGCTTGAGCGTTATTTGTGTTAATCGATGTTCCGTCGCATTTTATGGATTAATTATGCAGTGTCATCGTTCAGCTTACCACTAATAGAACATTTTGTTTTTAATTTAGGATTTTATGTTACAAAATTGTTACGAAATAGTTTTGTAAGCAATTTATTATCTGTTACCTTTGTTGTCGATTAATATTCTAATACAAAATTAAAACAGATGCAGCACCTTGTTGATGATATAGAGCAATTGGCTCGGCAACTCCCCCCTATTACGCTGAAGGAGATGTCGAGCATTCGCTTGATGAATCGTACTGATCAGAAATACCTTACTAATGTTGATACACTGAAGCAGTTGCTGCTTCTCACCGTCGGGAGCTATTACTCGCAAGAGATAGCAGACCATAGGGTGAGTCCGTATGCTACGACGTATTGGGACGACCCTGTGACGCACTGCCTTTTCCGGCAGCATGAGACGGGGCGCAAACCGCGGCAGAAAATCCGCGTGCGCACGTACTTAAGTTCCAATATCACCTTTTTAGAGGTGAAGAAGAAGGATAATCATGGTAAGACGGCTAAGAAACGTGTGGAGGTGCCTTCGTTGGAGTCGGTGATGCATAAAGGAGCGGGTAGCGACTTTGTGAAGCAACAAACGGGGCTGCAGATGCACGATTTAGCTCCTGCAGTTGGCAATCGTTTCAATCGCATAACGTTGGTTAATTTTGCTAAGACGGAACGTTTGACTATAGACTTTGGTATTTCGTTTTATAATTATGCTACTGACGAAAGGGCTTCAATGGACAATATTGTGGTGATAGAATTGAAGCGTGATGGACGTTGCCCATCACCTATTATCCCTTTGCTGCGCCAGTTGCGCATTAAACCTGCAGGATTTAGCAAATATTGTATTGGGGCTTCTGTTACTGATTCCTCGTTACGTATCAATCGTTTTAAGAAGCGCTTGATAAAGGTTAATAAAGTGGCTAACAAAATTCATTAAACTTATAAAACTCATAAACTCATTTAGTTCATATAAATGGATCTTTCTGCATTTCATCTTTTTCCACTCATTACGAGTTTGGTTATTAACACGATAGTCACTTGGATTGTCGTTCACTTCTTTTACTATCCCAAAGGTCGTCGTCGCGACTATTATTTTACGTTTATATTGCTGAGTGTAAGTATATTTATGCTCATTGCTTTATTGATGCGCGATGCACACGATGTGGGCATTGGAGCAGCATTGGGCCTATTCGCTATCTTTGGCATAATCCGTTATCGAACGGAGAGTGTGCCCATTCGAGAGATGACCTACCTATTCTTCTTGGTGGCATTGAGTGTGATAAACGGAAAGTGTGGCGGTACGATGCTGACGTGGGCAGAGACGGCCGTTATCAACGTGATATTCTTAATCTGCGTTTGGCTGTGTGAAAACTTCTTGACTTCGAGCCACGAGGGCTGTAAGTATGTGAAGTATGATAATATTGACTTGATTAAACCCGAGCGTTATGAGGAATTAAAGGCCGACCTTGAAGAACGCCTTGGACTCAATATTACACGTGTGGAAGTGGGCGCGGTAGACTTTTTGACGGACATGACCATGTTGCGCGTGTTCTACCTCGACCCCGACAATCGCATTAAGAGTGTAGACCGCATGACGAAGATACCTAAGGATAATGAATAAGTAACGCTAACGCTTATGAAACGTACCCTATTACTTACTGCTATTGTAGCTTTTGCTGGCCTGAATACGGCTCAGGCTGATGACTTTGGCTTGTGGGGCGACTTGGCAGTGCAAAAAAACATAACGAAAAGCTTCTCGGTAGATGCGGGCATTGACCTGCGTGCCGAAAACAAACTGAAGGACTTTACGCGCATTGGTGCCGGTGTCGGCCTGGGCTTTAAGGCTACGAAGTGGCTATCGTTTGGCGCGGGCTATACGTTCTTGCACGATTATAATCTGAGCGAGACGAAGCCGTCGTATAAGAAGGACGGAACGACCTTTCGTGGCTATAACGTTGATGATGCGTATTGGCGCAACAAACACCGCGCTACGTTCGACGTGAGTGGGGCTATCCCTGTAGGTCGCTTTACTATCACCGTGCGTGAGCGTTATCAATATACGCACTATGTGGCTACTAATACGCAACGCACCAAGTATCGCAGCGAGATAACCGACCTTGATGGGTGGACGGGCGATGTTTATACCATCGGTGGTCGCCACTTTAGCAGTATGGAGCAAGAAAAGGACGCGAAGGGAGCGAAAGATAAGCATTACTTGCGTTCGCGCTTCGGCTTGGAATATAACATTCGTCATTGTGCTTGGACTCCCTATGCTACTTATGAGTTTAGCAACAACCTCAGTCATCAACTTCACCTCGATAAGCAGCGCCTTACGGTGGGTGCAGAGTGGAAGATTACGAAACAGCATCGTCTTGACTTAGCTTACGTTTATAGCAATGGTGCTGACGATGACAATAATAGCGACTGCCATGCTTTAAGCATTGGCTATAAGTTTAAGTTTTAAGGATAAAAACGTATGAAAAAGTTCTTTTTGAGCCTACTTCTAGGTGGCGTCGCCTTGACGGCAGCTGCTGACAATGATTATATGGTGTTCCAGAAGACGAATGGCGAAGAGTTCTCACTCAATGTGGATCACTTGAAAATCACTTTTGCCAACGGAACAATGAATGCTACTGACGGTAAGAATAATTTTAGTGTAGCTTTGAGCGACATGAATAAAATGTTCTTCTCAGCCAATCCTACACTGGGCATTGAACAAGCTACAACGGCTACATCCGATGAGGTAAGTGCAACGATTGAGAATGGCCAATTGCACGTTACGGCCCCAGCGGGCAGTCGCGTAAGCGTTTATAGCCTCGATGGCCGCCAAGTTGGTACGCGGTATTTGGCAGAAGGCACGTACTTAGTGCGCATTAACGATACCACTCTTAAAGTTTTGGCTCGATGAAACATTTACGTACTTTTCTTGCTACGGCTGCACTCTGTGTGGCTTCAGCAGTTTCAGCTCAGACGCTGAAAGTATATACAGGCCAGGTAGCTATAGCATTTCCTGCTACGGCTACGGGCGAGATGAAATATGTAGGGTCGGCCTTGACGATAGGTTCGATGACATTTGACTTAGCAACGGTAGACTCTATCACGGTTGATCGCTCAGAGATCGTTCCTTCCAGTGTCGGTGTGACGTATGACGACGCTGCGGGAGCTCGCGTTACGATAGCGGCCGATGTGGCTCCTTACTTTGTAACGAAACAAGTGGTGGGCAACCACGTGAGTTTGGTGGCCAATAATAGCTTGACTGATGAAGTGACCTATACCCTTTCGGGCGCGGCAGCGAATGGTTCGTTCTATATGGACGGTGAGTATAAGTCAACCATTGCACTGAATGGAGTCAGCTTAACGAACCCTGATAGTGCGGCCATTTGCATTGACAATGGTAAGCGTATCAATGTTGTGCTGACGGACGGCACATCGAACACCTTGGTAGACGGTGTGGGAGGCACACAGAAGGCTTGCTTCTTTATTAATGGCCATGCAGAGTTTAAAGGCAGTGGTGCACTTACGTTGACAGGTAATACGAAGCATGCTTATGCTTCGGACGAATATACGGTGTTACACGCTTCAGTAGGTAATATCACCGTAATGGGAGCTATGAGTGATGGCTTACACGTAGAGCAATACTTCAAGATGAGTGGTGGTACGCTCACAGTGGGCGGAACAAAAGGTGACTGCATTGACGTGAGTCCGACAAAGAACGCTACCGACGAGTTGAACGGCCAAGTGTTGATCAATGGCGGCCAGCTGACTATGAGCGTTGATGCTGAAGATGTGAAGGGCTTGAAGTGTGATAGTGCCATGACTATTATGGGCGGTACTATTCATGCTAACGTGAATGGCAACGGAACGAAAGGTTTCAGTGTAGGTACCGACCTCTATATAGGGCAGGCAGAGGGTGCTACAACGGCCATTACGATGAACGTTGCAGGTACGACCTATCATAAGGGCGAATTAGACGAATCAAAGTGCCGTGGTATCAAGGTGAAAGGTAACTACACATTAGCAGGTGGTACCATTTCGATGAATGTAACTGGCAAGAAGGCCAAAGGCATCTCTGTTGACGGCCTTTACACCAAGACGGGTGGCACAACGAATGTGCAACCAGAGTAATAAAGCACATTTAATAAATGGGGGGTAGACACCTTGCTTGCGGACATTATCAATCCGAAGGCAAGACGTCTGCCCCCAAAGTTTTGCCATTAACGAAATAATTAATGAATAATTGATGATAATTAATGTTCATTCCGTTGGAATACCCGCGTCTATTACGTTTGGTTTTTCCCTTCTACATTTTCGTTCCTCAGCAGAAAGCAGTACTTTTGCAATTCATATTTGCAATCGCTATTACCTATGAAATATTTATCCTATATATTCCTTTTTGTCTTACTTTGTTTTATTGCTTGTGGTAAGAAACAAGCGTTGAATGAAGGTGCGATGTCCACTCCCGATTCTCTGTTAAATCAGCAATTGGCTGATGCAGGGCCGAGTGAGGACGAAATATCTTCGTTGACCGACACAGCTAAACAAGAGAAAGAAAAAGCATTGGATGAAAAGTACCAAGGTCTACACATCTACGTATCGAAGACCACCATGCACCTCTACGTCCTTGATAAGAATGACAGCGTACTGTTTACCTGTGGCATCGCTTGCGGCCTGCGTCGTGGTAATAAAACAGCTAAAGGTGATTATAAAACGCCAGAGGGCAACTTCCATATATCAGGATTATTTAATAGTACCGATTGGGTACATAAGACAAAGGACGGACGTAGCGTGAAGGGCTGCTATGGTCCACACTTTCTGCGTTTGGCCACGGGGCCTTTAGGCGGTATTGGCATACATGGTACTAATTCACCAGGAAGCATTGGTAAACGTGCCTCAGAAGGGTGTATTCGCGTGAATAGTACTAATATCATCACGCTGTATAATAATTATGCCTACAATGGCATGCCCGTCACGGTATCAACAGAGGGAGCACCACTCCCAGCCTTTAAGGGACTTCCTAACGACCCTGTAAAAGAAAAGGCTAAAGAGAAGGATACTACCTCTTCTGCTATCCATCGTGGCGTAGAACACCTACAAGCAGAACCTTCGCATAGCGAAAGTGGGGCTCCATCCTCGAATAGTAGCCATTCGCAGCGAGTTGCTGCTGATACCCTCTTTGATTAATTTACTTTTTACACATTCGCATTGAATGTGTGTAAAACAAGCTGCAAACCGAGTTAGTAATCAAAAAGATTATTAAAAGGCTTGGTTTTCAGCTTGTTTTTTTGTATCTTCGCGATGTTGATTTTTGGTAGGACTATATAGATGGTCTGTAAGTATGCTCATGTTTTTGTTATTATCCTTTTGAGCAACCTACCAAAAGCGCTTATAGGCTTTGCCTATTATGAGAAAATGATATGATTTGATGAATGTTTGGGCGGTGGGTTCATTACCTACCCCCCCCAAAAAAAAGTAGTGTTGTGCTTGATTTTCTCAGTTAAGAAGTTGAACCTTTAAACCAACATGATAGTGAAAGTAAGAAAATATGCTGCTTGTTTGGCAGTGGGTGTATTGTCGTTGTTCACGTCAACGGCTCAAGCGCAGGACATCATGCCTGAGGCACTTCCCACTCGTCCTACAGCAGAACGAATTGTAAAAGAAGTAGCCCCCATTGGTGCGGTAGAACAAGCGATTACATCAACAGCAAAAGCTGAAAAGTCTGTGGCCTATAATTCCCAATTTGGTGAGAGCGTGGTACAGACAGCCCTTCAATATTTAGGAGCAAGCTATCGTTCAGGAATGTCAGGGCCTTATGCCTTCGATTGCTCAGGTTTTACAAGCTACGTTTATCGTAAGCAGAACGTTTCCATTCTCCGTTCATCGCGTTCGCAGTATACGCAAGGCACGCCCATTGCACGTATTGCAGATTTGAAAAAAGGCGACCTCGTATTCTTTGGAGGACGCGGAAGCACCCGTTCGGTAGGCCATGTGGGAATTGTTACCGATGTAGACCCTTCGGGCAATAACTTCTCATTCGTTCATGCAGCAAGTAGTGGTGGCGTAAAGATCTCAGACTCTAACGAAGCCTATTACAGTCGTCGCTACATTGGTGCACGCCGTATTGTCGAAAATTAATTAGATACAAAGTATAAGTGAATTAAGGATCTTCTCCCCCTTACTAAGGCGAGTAATATCCATAGTCTAATTGCCGCTCTCAAAAAGGGTGGCAATTATTTGTTATGACAACTTTTATTGATTTCCCCTTAAAAATCAAAGAGAAAGTTTGTGCGTAATAAAATAAATGCGTAATTTTGCAACTCGCAAAGAGTAGGTAAAATTGTATACCTATGTCAGCACAATCAATAGTAATTAAGTAATAACAAAATAAAACTCTAAAAATGATCGTAGTACAGGTTAAAGAGGGTGAGAACATTGAACGCGCCCTGAAGAAGTTTAAAAGAAAGTTTGAGAAGACTGGTGTAGTGAAGGAACTCCGTGCCCGTCAGCAGTTTGACAAGCCCAGCGTATTGAAGCGTTTGGCTAAGGAACACGCTGTTTACGTACAGCAGCTTCATCGTGACGAGGACTAATTAATAGCAATCCTCTTCATTACAAAATATTGCTTTGTGATCTAAATCGAAGCAAAATCGCTGTATTGCAGTTTGATGGCTGCAATACAGCGATTTTTTTTGACCTAAAATGAAAAACTGCAATTTGTCAGTCTAATTGGGGGGGTGGGTCCTAACCTGGGGGCGACGCGTCCCCGCGTCGGCATTGCCAACTTGGGGTT
>ERZ780178.2344-NODE-2344-length-11096-cov-2.436283_pt1 | contig 11096 bp, 7 predicted proteins | sample MGYA00511018_ERZ780178 | MGnify/ENA primary metagenome ERZ780178 (study PRJEB29588, sample SAMEA2151439) | human gut metagenome | biome: human gut; feature: human-associated habitat; material: faeces | place: Denmark | collected 2008/2010 ...
TGTCCGCCTGCGGAGAAACCGAACAGGAGGTACTGCATCGGATCGACATCAAACACAGTTCGGTTTTCCGCGATCAGGCGAAGCGCGTCAGCAAGATCATCCAGCGGCTGCGGCATCAGACCGGACACAAAGCTTTCCGGTACGGCAGTGCGGTAGTTCAGGCAGAAGCAGTCAAAGCCGAGCGCGTTTAACCGGGCTGCGACCGGCATGGCCTCGACCATTGTGCAGACCGCGCCATAGGCCCCGCCTGCGGCCAGAACAGCGAACGCGGTATGCTGTTTTTTCGCGGCGGGCAGATAGACAAGCGACGCATGCGGAAGCGGCCATACAAGCTGAACCTTGCTGTCTGAAACCCGATGCAGATTCTCCAAACCGTAAAGAATGTCTTCCGGCCCCCATGCCGGTTGTTCGCTATGGAGCTGCGCAAGCGTTTTTTCGGCATTGCTTCCGGTAAGGAAATCCCCACCGGAGATGAACTGGCCCTTCATCGCCGGAAAAGCCGCCTCAAGCTCCCAAAGCTTTGTGTCTGATGAAAAATGCAAAAAACCATCCCCTCTTGACAAATGCGTTCTATGTGCTACACTTGTAACTGTTACAAATGTAGCACCAATTCTCTGGTTTGAAAAGAGAAAAGATTGATTCTGATGCGAACTGCAACAAAACATACGGGAGTGTAACAGATATGGCAAGAAAAAATGAGGCACACGACGCTGTTGTGGAAAGCTTAACACAGGCGTTGCTGCTGATGATGGAGCAAAAACCGCTTGCACAGATCAATATTTCTGAGCTTTGTGAAAAAGCCGGCGTGAGCCGCGTGTCCTTCTATCGGAATTTTGATTCGATGGAACAGATCCTGCTTCAGCACTTTATTCGCTGCACAGACGACTGGTGGGCGGATTTTAAGAAAAAGGACAGCGCAGCAATGAGCGAGAGTTTCTGGTCGGAGCTGCTGGAGCAGTATCGAAAAAACAAACGGCTGGTGCAGCTTTTGTATGAAAACGGTGTTTCCCATATTATCAAGGAGCATATCTTTGCTTGCTGCGCGCCGGAATCTGCCAGGGACGAACTGGAGGGCTATTCCCGCGCACTGCTGGCAGGCGCCCTGTACGGTCTGATCGACGAGTGGATTCGCCGGGGAATGCAGGAACTCCCAGACAACTTCGGTTTCCGGACAATCATTCAGACATATGCAGGACAGGAGATGCAAACGCCATGAAGAAGAAAACCGTAGTGCTCAATTCGATGCGGGATGTGACGCTGTCCCTGTGGCCTGCAAGCGAAGATTCGAAAAAGCCCTGCTTTCTGATCTGCCCCGGCGGAGCGTATCGAAACTGCGATGAGTCTGAGGGTGCGCCGATCGCAAAGGCCTATAACAAGCGCGGCTATACGGCGTTTATTCTTCGATATTCCGTCGGAAAAGACAGCGGCTGGCCGAATCCGCTGGAGGATTTTGAAGCGGCGATGGAATACCTGACGGCACATCAGGAGGAACTGCCGCAAATTCAGCCGGAGCCGGAACTGGAAAACGAGCCATTCCCGCTGTCTTCCGCAAAAAACCGGCCGTATGCGGTGATCTCCTGCTATGGGCTTGCGATTCGGAAGACGCTTGCCTATTGCCTGCCGGATGCTCCGGATACCAGCGAACTGGTCAATGAAACCACCTGCCCGGTTTTTCTGGCGTCGTCCCGCAACGACTGGATCGTCCCGATCGAAAATACTACAAAATTGATCGAGGCGTTTGAAAGGCACTTCGTGGATTATGAGGCGCATATTTATGGCTATGGCCTGCATGGCTTCCGCCTTGGCGCGGAAACAGGCGCGGCGGGGCCGCTGTTTTGCGCACGTGTCGGAAATTGGATGGATGACAGTCTGGGCTGGGTCGAGGAGCTTACAAGCGGACGATATGTTTCGATCAGGGACTGCGCGGAGTATCAGGATGCGCATGCGGCGGTATTGTCGACGAGAAACTCCTGCCGCAAGATTTTTGCAAACCCAAGGACGGGCGAATTGCTGCAAAAGAAGTTTCCGATCCAGTATCTGCTGTATCAGGCTGCAAAAAAACAGGTGGGTTTCTTTATGGACACAGTGAGTCTCAGAAACTTGTTTCAGCTTGCAAAGGTGTCCGAAAAGGCAATTTCAAAAATTGACGATGCGCTTGGCGCGTTTGAAAATGTGGAGGAATGCAGATGAGAGAAGAACAGATCTCCGAGGTTATGGAGCGGTATGTCCAGAATGAAGAAATTGCCGGAGCGTCACTGCTGGTGCGGCAGCATGGACAGACGGTTTACCGGAACTGCTGGGGATATGCTGACAAGGCGGCCAGAACGCCGATTCAGGAGAATTCGATTTTCCGCATGATGTCCATGACCAAATGCGTCACGGCCGTCGGCATTTTGCAGCTGATGGAGGCCGGAAAGCTGAATCTTGACGATCCCCTTTCCCTGTTTATTCCGTCGTTTGCGAAGCCGCGCGTTGCGGCTGACGCGCGATACCGCTGGCATGACGGCGTGAAAATGGGAGAGCTTCTGCAAAAAGCGCTGTTTTTCCGGATGGAACGAGTAAAAACGGTTCCGGCAGAGCGGGAGATCACGATCCGCGATCTGCTGTCCCATTCCTCGGGGCTGGAGCAGGGAATGGTCGGTCTGCTTGCCATGCTGAAAGACCGTCGGGAGCGGGTCGATCTTGCGGCACAGGCGGAGCGGTATGCGCAATACCCGCTGGATTTTCAGCCCGGATGCGGCACGGGATATTCGCCGCTGGCCGGGTTTGACATGCTGGCGCGCGTGATCGAAGTCGTTTCCGGTATGGATGCTGCGCAGTATTATAAAACGAACATCTTCGAGCCGCTTGGTATGCGGGATACAGCGTTTCATCTGAATGAGGAGCAGAAAAAGCGGCTGGTACATGTCTACTGCCGAAAGAACGGAAAGCTTGTGGATGTGACGGGCAGCAAAGAGGATTTGCCGAAGAAATTTCACTTTGGAGAACGCTATATCTGCGGGGCGGACTGTATGCAGCGCTGGACGACTATGGCGCGTTTGCCGAAATGCTGCAAAACGGCGGCAGCTATCACGGCGTTCAGATACTCAAGCCGGAAACGGTTCAGCTTTTGCGCACAGAAGCGCCCGTGAAACATCTGGAACCAGAGCCGGGCTTCGTCTGGGGACTGGGCGTAAAGATACGGCAGGATCCCGTTCGCGGCGGCAGCGCTGCCACAAAAGGAACGTATGGGTGGAGCGGTGCGTTCGGTACACACTTTTTTGTCAGTCCGGCAGACGATTTGAACTGCGTTCTGATGCTGAACCGCTCGGATCTGGACGGCGCGGGATCGTACATCAGTAAAAAGGTGGAGGAGCTTGTATTCGGAACGTTTGCCGGAAAAGGAGGATAATCATGAAGCTGACACATCTGCGGGTCAATCATCGGCAGAACCCGCTTGGAATTGACGGAGCGCCGGAGTTTTCGTGGCGGATCGAAAGTGACAGACAGAATATTTTGCAGAAGCGCTATCGCATTTGCGTCGCGGAGGGCGGAAAAACAGTTTGGGACAGTGGAGAACGTGAAAGCCGTCTGCAGAGCTTCATCCGTTATGATGGAGAACCGCTGAGGGCCTGCACCGCTTACACATGGCATCTTACCGTTTGGGGCAATTCCGGTGAAGCCGCGTGCGCGGACGGTGAGTTTGAAACAGGATTTTCAGTTGCAGAGAATTGGCAGGCAAAGTGGATCGAAAGCACGATCCCGCGGCAGGAGATCCCGCTTTTTACCTATGGCGTGGAGAACCCCGCTGTTATTTTCAGCCGCAGCTTTATATTGCCGGAGCAGGTTTGCAAGGCGCGCCTGTACGCAACGGCTTACGGCTGTTATCGCGTGTCGGTGAACGGGCAGCGGCCGGACGAACGGGAGCTGGCGCCGGAGTTTACACCGTACAATCATAGCTTGAATTACCAGTGCTATGACGTAACAGCGTTTCTGCGCAAGGGAGCAAATACACTGGAAATGCTGGTCGGCGACGGCTGGTTCTTCTGCCCGCAAACAGCGGTCAATATGGATACGCCGCACGAAGCCCCAGCTGTCCTGTTCCAGCTTCACTATACACTTGCGGACGGCAGGAACGGGATTCTGAGTTCTGACGGCAGTGAAACGGTGCGGACAAGCCAAATTGTGTTCACAGACCTTTTTATGGGAGAAAAGCTGGATCTGACGCGCGAGGAGGGCGCGCCGCGGGCAGTCGCAATCAGGGATTATGGCTACACCCAGCTCCGTGCGCAGCCTGTCGATCCGGTACAGGCTGTCGAGAAGCTTCCGGCCAAGGCGATCCTGCAAACGCCAGAGGGCGATACGCTTGTGGATTTTGGGCAGATCATCTGCGGACGGGCGAGGATCCGGATTGACGCGCCGCGCGGAACGCAGCTGCAATTTGAATACACCGAGGCTGTGGACAAGGCCGGGAATTACTTTTCCGCGTCCGCCATCCGGCAGTGTGACGTTCTGGTATCTGACGGGATCCCGCGTTTATATGAAGCGATATTCACCTTTCACGGGTTTCGCTATATCCGCGTGCGCGGAATGAAAGAGGTCAGCAAGGATGATTTTACTGCTGTTTTACTGTCAACGCCAAAGGAAAACGCGGGAAGCTTCTCCTGCTCCGACGCACGGCTGAACAGATTGTATCAAAACATCCGCTACTCACAGAAAAACAACATGCTCTCCATTCCGACCGACTGCCCGACGCGTGAAAAGGCCGGCTGGACGGGCGATATCCTGATCTATGCACCTACAGCGATACGCAACGAGGAAATGACGCCATTTTTGCTCAGCTGGCTGGATGGGCTTGCTGCCGAGCAGCGGGAAAACGGTGTGCTGCCGATCATTTCTCCGCTCACGGCGTTGTACGAAAAGGGGTCTGCACAATTTGCGGCTGCGTTTGGCGATACGGGGCTGCCGGGTGTTGCGGGCTGGAGCGACGCGATCGTATGGGTTCCATATACGCTTTACCGGGCAACAGGGAATCTTGATGTGCTCCGGCGGTATTTTAAGCCGATGAAGCGCTGGTGCGACTATATCGTTCATACCGCAAACACACGCCGGGGAAGCGAACTGCCGGAGAATACAGACCGCTGGCTTTGGAATACGGGCTTTCACTTCGGTGAATGGCTGATCCCCGGTCAGCCGTCGGAGGGCTTGGAGGTCTGCAAGGAAAGCGCGAGCTATATCGCGCCCTTCTTTGGCTATCGGACGCTGCGCTTGTTTGCGGAAATCTGTTTTCTATTGAACCGTGCGGAATATTCTGAATATTCTGATTATGCTGAGCACATGAAGCAGGCAATCGTGGATGGGCTTTTAACGCCGGGGCATCTGCCGAAGCATTTGATGGGGGCATACGTACTGGCCTTTGCATTCGGGCTTGTGCCTGAGGCACTGTATCCGCAGTTTACCGCGCAGCTCAGAACGCTGCTGGATGATGCGGATGATTGTGTCGGCACGGGGTTTCTCGCAACGCCGTTTCTGCTGGATGTTGCGGAAGCCCTCTACGGAGCGGAGGCGGCGCTGCGCATCCTGATGCAGACGAAGCAGCCGTCGTGGTTATTTGAGGTGGAGCAGGGTGCGACTGCGATATGGGAAAACTGGTTTGCGCTCAGCGAACAGGGCGAGCCGCAGAAATGCAGCTTCGATCACTATGCGTTCGGCTGCGTAGACGATTGGCTCTGCAGAAGGCTTTGCGGCATTGACGCGGCAAAACCGGGCTTTTCGGAATTACGCATTGCACCACTGGAGGATGTACCCTTCGACTGGGCGCGCACATTTGTGTGCGAGGCCGGAGAAATCGCAGTCAGAAAAGACGGCGCATCGCTTCAGGTCAGGATACCGCCCAACACAACGGCAGCGGTTTTGTGGAACGGCGTAGCACACAAAGTCGGAAGCGGCGCGTACACGTTTTGTTGAAAGGTGCAGAGGATGAGAAAGGGAAACAGCACGGAAGCCGTACTGCAATATGCGCAGAGCGCCCAGCTGGAATCGGTTCATGTTTCGGATTCCTATCTGGACGCCTATATCCGGAGCTTTGAGCAGCGCTTTACGCAGGTGCAATTTCTGCGGCAGGAGTCCGGCTTTTTACACAATTCTTTTGAGTGGGGCTACCTGATCTACGAGAGCGTTAAGAAAAACGACAAGCAGGAGCTTGCACGGCTTTTGAATGGTGAGAAGCCCTTTCGCTACGGCGTACTGTCAAAGGAGAAGCTTCGCTCTGCAAAGGATCTTGTGATTTGCCTGATCTCAGCGATCATCCAGTTTGCCATGCTGGATCGGATTGTGGAATCGGAGCTTGCGTTTACGGCCGCCGACGTCTGTATTCAGCTGATTGAGGAAGCCGCTACTGTCAACGATGTGATCTGCCATGCGCATGCAAGCCTGTATAAGCTCGGTGATTTTATTGCGGAATATCGCCAACGGACCTATCATCCGATCGTTCAGCAGGCGAAGGAGTATATCCATCAGCATGCGCATGAGCCGATCCGCACGGGGCAGCTTGCACAGGCGCTGGGCATCAGCCGCGAGTATCTTTCCCGCACGTTCAAGGCTGTTGAAGGCATCAGCCTGTGTGCGTTTATCCGCGATAACAGAATCAAAACAGCGAAAAAGCTGCTGCGTCATTCTGAGCGGAGCATTCTTGATATCAGCCGCTATCTCGGCTTTTCCTCACAAAGTCATTTTACAGAGTCGTTCAAGGCCGAAACTGGCACGACGCCGCAGGAATACCGGCGGATTTTCAGAGAAACATAATTGTTAAACGTGAAAGCCACATCCATGCCGGATGCGGCTTTTATGTTTTGCACAAAAATTATCCTCAAATTATCGACATAATTGACAAAAATGAAACAATGTCACAAATATGGTAAAGGCATCACAACTATGATAGGAGGCGATCGGTGTTCCCGATAAAATAACAGAAGATCAAGGAGGTTGAGAAAATGGCAACACAACTCAAGGATATTCAATCTATAGAATCGATCCTGTCAGAGATGACATTGGAAGAAAAAGCGGAGATGATACAGGGCAGCTCGCCGTTCCGCTCGGCGGCAATGCCGAAATACGGAATTCCTCCCATTTACATGATCGATACCTGCACAGGACTCAATCTGCGTGAATATCTGGGCGAGGCGATCTATCAGCAGCTTTCAGCGGAGGCGGAAAAAAACGGAACGCCGCTTGACCGTGAGAAGAACGGCTATATGGGTGGCCTTCTTCTTGCACTTGCAGAGCTGAAAAAGCGGATGGCTGCGCAGGCGGCGTCCGGCGCTCCAAAGCAGAAGCGCGAGGACGGCTGCTATCCGCCGGCCATGGCGCTTGGCTGCACGTGGAACCCTGAAATCGCGGAATTGTGCGGGAAAACGGTTGCACGTGAGATTGGAAGCCATGGCATCGACATGATCCTCGGTCCGTGCATCAACATTCACCGCGATCCGCTTGCAGGGCGCCTGTCGGAGAGCTATTCCGAGGATCCGAAGCTGCTCGGCGAGATCGCCGCCGGTATGGCGCGCGGCATCCAATCGACCGGTTTGCTTGCTGATGTGAAGCACTTCGCAGCCAACAGCCAGGAGAAAGACCGTTTGGGTGTCAACGAGCGCGTGTCTGAACGTGCGCTGCGCGAGATCTATTTTCCTGCGTTCCATGCCTGCCTGAAAGCGGGCGCAAAGACGGTCATGTCTGCCTATAACAAACTGAACGGCATTCCGTGCGCGATGAATGAATGGCTGCTGACAAAGGTTCTGCGCGAGGAATGGGGCTTTGACGGCTTTGTCGTATCCGATTGGGGCGCTTCTTATGATGTTCCCTCCGCCATTGCTGCCGGTACCGATCTGACGATGCCGGGGCCACTAGGCATCCGGAATATCGTGGACGCTGTAAACTCTGGTCGGCTTCCAGAGGAAAAACTGGACACAGCGATCCGGAACATTCTGCGCGTCACGCTTGGATCGACGGCATTTACGGGGAAATACCCGGAGTTCCATCTTCAGGAGGCTTATGAAGCGGCGGAGATGGCCGCAAGGGAAAGCGTCGTGCTGCTGAAAAACGATGGCGTGCTGCCGCTTGATAAAACGACGGACGTTGTCTTCTGCGGCAAGCGCAGTAAGGACTTTGTCCTGATCCCGGCGAGTGTTGCCGCTTCTACTGATCTGGGCACAAATCCGTATGACAGGGCATGTGAACTGTCAGGTACGGAACATGTTCGATATGAGGTTGCCGGGAAAGAAACAAAATACTGGATCGTCACGGTCGGTGCAGACGCCTGCGAGGGCGCCGACCGGCTGACAATGGACATGGATGAGGACGACCGGCTGGAACTGGAACGCGCATTAAAAGAAGCGGAAGCGGCTGGCGGCAAGCTCATCCTGATCGTGAACGCGACCGGACCGGTCGATCTTTCTGCGTATGAATCGCGTGTCAGCGCGATCGTCTGCCCGTTCTTTGCAGGTATGATGAGCGGAAAGGTCACAGCGGATATTTTGTTTGGGCTTGTCAATCCGTCCGGCCATCTTCCTCTGACATGGCCCCGCCATTATTATGACTGCCCGAGCTACAAGAACTACGGCGGCGAAAACAAGGAAGTCTGGCACGGAGAAGGGATCTATGTCGGCTACCGCTGGTATGACGCGCGGCACATTCGGCCATTGTACCCATTCGGACACGGCCTGAGCTATACCCGCTTTGCGCTGTCTGATCTGTGCGTGCCCGAAAGCGTCCGCATCGACGACGAACCGCTTGCTGTGCAGGTGAACGTCAAAAATACCGGAGCCATGGCAGGCAGCGAGGTCGTACAGCTCTATGTGCATGACGGGGCGTGCTGCTATGACCGTCCGGAAAAGGAATTGAAGGCGTTCTGCAAGGTGTATTTGCAGCCCGGAGAAGAAAAAACGGTTACGCTGACACTGAAAAAGGAAGACTTTGCCGGTTGGTATGCGGACTTCGGCGAATGGATCGTTCAGCCGGGACGTTTTGAGCTGCTGCTCGGCATCTCCGCAGAGGATATCCGGCTGACAGCGTCCGTGCGTGTGCGCTGCCGCGACCCGTTCGGGCTTTCCGGCCGCACTGCCATTGGCGCGCTTGTGAAAGACCGCCAGGCGCTGGAGATTGTGAACCGCATCATGGAGGACGACATGGAAACGCTTGCGGCCGTTGCGCTGGCCTATGCACCGGATAAGACGCTGCAGGAGCTCTGGAATGCAACAAACATCCACGGAGCGCTGCTCCGAAAGGGCTGGGATGAAGAGGAGATCGCACGGCGGTATGCGGCGATCATGGAGGAATTTGAAGAATTACAGGCCCGGAAAATCTGAGCCTAAGAAAAAGAAGGAGGAAACACATGAAAACGAAAGAACGTCCCTTTGGCGTGACCAGCGGCGGTGAAAAGCTGGCGTACGCCCTCGGAGATCTTGGCTCCAACTTCGTCTGGACCTTTATCTCCTCGTTCCTGACGCTGTATTACACGGACAGCGTTTTGATGTCTGCCGCGCTTGTTGGCACAATCATGCTTGTTTGCCGCATTTTTGACGGCGTCAGCGACATCCTGATGGGCATGATGCTGGAAAAGACCAGAACGAAGATGGGCAAGGCAAAGCCATGGTTTGGCGGCAGCATTATTCCGCTGGTCGGCATTCAGCTTCTGGTATTCAACGTGCCGGGAACGCTGTCCAACGGTGCAAAGCTCGGCTGGATCATTGTGAGCTATTTCCTGCTGACGGTCGTGGCTTATACAGTCAACAACCTCAGCTATCATGCCATGCTCTCCCGCATCAGTCTGACGGGCGAGGACCGCAACAAGGTCAGCTCGCTGCGCGGCGTTTTCGCGTTCCTGGCGGGTCTGATCCTTGCGATCCTGACGCCGAAGCTGCTGGCCGGATTCGGCGGAGAAAAGGTGCAGTCCGCATGGACGACCACCGCGCTGGTGTACAGCCTGCTCTGTCTTGTTTTTGAGACCATCTGTTTCTTTGGCTGCAAGGAGAAGATCTCCTGCTATGACGAAAAAACGGAAGTGAAAAAGGAAACGCCTGATCTGAAAGCCGGCATCCGGATGCTGCTGCACAGTAAATATTTTTATCTGTCCGTTCTGGTGTTCATTGTGACCTACATTCTCAACGGCATGACGCTTGCAACATCTGTGTACTATGCCCGTGATGTGCTGGGCAGCGCCGATCTGTATTCGATCATCGCGTTGGTCGACGTCTTTGCAGTTGTCATTGGTATTTCGATTTCACCGAAGCTGTTCAAAAAGCATGGCAAGCGCGCTGTTATGCTGGCAGGCTCCTGCATCGCGATTGCAGGCTGTGTGCTCGGCCTGATCGGAAGCCGCAATGCGATTCTGGTCTTTGTAGCGACAGCATTTAACGGTCTCGGCCTTGCTCCGTATGTTTCCGGCCTGTTTACCTTCGCGCCGGATATCATCGAGTATTTTGAGCGCAAAAGCGGCGCGCGATATGAGGGCCTTGTAACGGCGGTCAACTCCGTCGGTATCAAGATCGGCACGGGCCTTGCCTCTGCATTCATCGGCTGGGGGGGTGCCATTGGCAAGTATGAAGGCGCACTGACGGTGCAGCCTGCATCGGCAATTACAGCAGAGGTCATTCTGCGCTTTGCAGTACCAATCGTGATGAGCCTGATTAGCATCGTCTGCATGTCGTTCTGGGATATGGACAAACAGCTTGCAAAGAAAGATTGATCATTCCAATTCGAGGGGGCTGCAAGCCGCAGTCCCCTCACCATACGCTATCAAGGAGTACTCAAATGAACGAACGCGCATATTACGGCCATGAGTCGCAGCTGTTCGGTGTGGAGGAATACCGGCTGGCCGGCGGCAAGGGCGACGGCATGCGGCTTCTGCAGGTGAAAAACGGCCTGGGGCTGGAATTTACCGTTTCGGCGGACCGCTGCGCAGATATCGCAAGACTGAGCCTGCATGGCCAGAACTGCGGCTTTTTCTCGGTCAACGGCTACGTTGACCCGGCCTATTACGATGACAAGCAGGCCGGATGGCTCAAGAACTTTACAGCGGGCTTTCTGACCACGTGCGGTCTGCTGGCTGTCGGCTCGCCATGTAC
>ERZ780178.2352-NODE-2352-length-11077-cov-4.780530_pt1 | contig 11077 bp, 8 predicted proteins | sample MGYA00511018_ERZ780178 | MGnify/ENA primary metagenome ERZ780178 (study PRJEB29588, sample SAMEA2151439) | human gut metagenome | biome: human gut; feature: human-associated habitat; material: faeces | place: Denmark | collected 2008/2010 ...
GCTGCGGCGCTGGCCGCTGGCGTTCGTGTCCAAGCCGTCGAACATGCGCAAGTTCGTCATCGGCCCGTTCGTGCGCCGGTGCTGCTTTCTGCCGATCGACCGCGAAAACGCGCGCAACGCCCTGACCACCATCAACGCCGCCGCCAATCTCATCCGTGCGCACGTGTGCTCGTTCGCCATCTACCCCGAGGGCGCGCGCAGCAAAAGCGGCAAGCTGCTGCCGTGGCACGCGGGCTCGCTCAAGATCGCGCAGAAGGCAAATGTCCCCATCGTGGTCGGCACGGTCGAGGGCACGGAACGCATCGCGCGCAACGTCCCCTGGCGGCGCTCGCACGTGTATGTGCGCATCCGCGAGGTCATCCCCGCCGAGACGGTCAAGGCCACCACGACCAACGCGCTCACGGAGGACATCTGCGGCAAAATGCGCGCCGCACTGGGAAAATAAAAAACGTCGCACCGAACACTCGTCCGCGAAATGCGGGCGGGTGTTTTTTCATTTCATTGGGCGCACAATTCAAGAAATGCACATGAAATTTTTACACATGTTAAGCTTTTTGATACATTTTTGCCAAAGGGCTTGAAAATGTCGGAAATGAACCGTATAATGCAGCTGTGTCCGGAAACCCACATCGGACACGACCCCACAGAAATACCGGAATAGGAGGTTCATTTGCAATGATATCCCGCAAACACGCAACCAGGATCCTTGCCCTGCTGCTGGCCGTGCTGCTGTTCGGCCAACTCGCCGCATTCCAGCTGCCGGTCTCCGCCGCGAGTGCGGTGCCGGCCGGCCACGACGGCGCGGCCTACATCCCCGCCGGAGCAGACGTCAACGACCTGCTCAGCCAGACCCTGCTGAGCAATTATGACGAGGTCGGCAGCCAGCAATGGGAGTACCGCGCGACCAGCGTCCTGTCGGACTACGCCGTCAAGTGGACGCCGGTCAACGGCTTTGACACCACCGGAAGCTTCTTCCGCGACCGCCTCAACGCGAGCTATCCCGCGCTCAACAGTGAATCGGCCGCGCAGAGCTACACCGTGCGCATTGAGGGGACGAGCACGGTCTACACGTTCACAAAGCTGGCTTCTCCCGCGGCGGACGCCGCAGCCCCGTCCGCCGTGACACCGGACGCCGCGCCGGGCACTGATCCCACCGTGACGCCGGACACCGACACCAACACCGCGCCGGATGCCGCGCCGAGCACCGCGGCCGGCACGACCGAGGACGACAACGGCACCTACACGCTCAACATGACCTATACCGCCGACGGCAAGATCGACTTTGACGCGCTGCGCGCCGCCATCGTCGCCGCCGTCCTGCCCGGCACGGACGTCAGCGGCGTGACCGTGACCTACGAGTCGAAGGCAAAGCTCCCGCCGCACGAATCGCGCTATGTCGTGCTGGAAGGCGGCTGGGACAGCAACCCCATACTGCGTGAATTCCCGGCCATCACCGTCGGCACGTACAACGTCAAGCTCACCGCAAACGGTCAGGACACCGTCGTCACCGTGACGCTGAAAGACGCGCGCACGCAGGCGAAGATCGTGCTCAAGGAGGGCGTCTCCCTCAGCTACACGAAGGACGCCGCTGCCATGCGCACGCAGATCCTCGACAAGCTCATCGACTGGTCGCAGACCACCGTGAGCAAGGAGGCCGCCGCCGGGAGCATGGTCGTCGAGTACTACGGCACCGGCAGAAGCAAGCTCCTGACGCACGATGACTGGTATCCGGTCGAGGGCGGCACGGTGAGCTTCGGCATCGACTACACCGCACCGAGCATCGGCGCCGGCGAAAACCAGAAGATCCGCGCAAGCTTCCAGACCACGGCCGACTATCTCGGCTGCGACGCGGTCGAGGGAACGCTCACGGTGAACAAGGCGTTCGTGCGCGTGCACGTCAAGCCCGCCGCGATCTTCTATGACGAGAAGCCGACCACGCAGCAGTATGTCACCACGAAGCCGGAGGGCGACTTCACCATCTTCAAGGTCTACAGCGGCGTGACCAGCAACGTCAAGGGCGCGATCTACCTGCAGCTGCCGGAGAGCATCCTCTCCCCGGAGGCACTGGAAAAAATCGACCCGGTCGTCAAGCTCCTCTGCGGCAAGACGCTCACGGACATCTTCAACGACGGCATGACCCTCGGCGAGCTGCGCGCGCTGCTGCAGCAGCTCGAAAAGCCGACGGATGACCTCGCCAAGTTCCTGAAGATCTTCAACATCGACATCTCCTCGTTCACGGAGCTGCTCAAGGTGGTCAACAAGATCCCCGGCGTGTTTGACAGCACGCGCGTGGCCATCGGCTCGCCGAACCGCGCGGGCATGTACCTCGTGACGGCGATCACGTCCAACCCGAACTACAAGACCGGCGTCGGCACGGGCACGCTCGTCGTGAAGATGCGCGCCACCGGTGCAAGCCTGACCTGGAATAACGACCGGACGACCTACACCTCCGGTGAGCTGGAAAGCAGCCCGCTTGGCGCCACGCTCATGCGCGGTGACACCCCCGCCCACAATCAGGACGGCGTGCACTACCGCTATGTCGGCACGACGGACACGCACAGGCTGTACATCAGCAGCAAGGCGCCCACCGAGCCCGGCACGTACCGCCAGACCGCTTACATCCTCGGCGGCAACGACATGGCAAAGTCCATCTCCCGCAGCATCACGATCACGGCGGACTGAGCCGCAGCAACACGAAAGAATCGCCCGGAGCAGCAGCTCCGGGCGATTTTTGTCTCGCTATGGGCTCAGTGGCTGTCGGCCATGCGGTAGCCGACACCGACCTCGGTGAAGATATACTGCGGCTCGACCGGGTTCGGCTCGATCTTGCGGCGGATGTTGGCCATGTGCACGCGCAGGAGCTTGTTGTCCCCGCCGACGCCGGGACCCCAGAGCTCTTTCATCATGGATTTATACGTGAGCACCTGTCCGGCGTGGCGGCCGAGCAAGGCGACGATCTTATACTCGTTCGGCGTCAGGTGCGTATCCTCCCCGGCGAGAAAGACGCGGTGCTTGTTGTAGTCCACGCACAGGTCGCCCACGCGGTACTCCCCCGTCATGGCCAGCGCGTCGCTCGTGCCGTCGGTGCGCGTGTGGCGCAGCGCCGTGCGGATGCGCGCCAGCAGCTCCACCGTGCCGAAGGGCTTGGTGAGGTAATCATCCGCACCAAGATCCAGTGCGCCGGCCTTGTCGTCCTCGGTCATGCGGGCAGAAATGACAATGATGGGAACACTGCTCCATTTGCGGATGCCTTGAATGATGCCAATGCCATCCATATCCGGCAGGCCGAGATCCAGCAGCAGCAGATCCGGACAGTGCGAGGCGATCATCTCCAGCGCCGTCTTGCCGTCGGTCGCGAGCATGGGCTCGTAATCGTGACCGCGCAGCGCCGCCTGCAGATATTTGCTGATGCCGGGATCGTCCTCGACGATGATGATTTTGTTGCGGATCATGTGTGTCCCTCCTCCGCCGGCAGCCAGAAGCGGAATTCCGCGCCGCCGCCGACTCGATTTCTTGCATAGATCTCCCCGCCATGCGCGCGTACGATCGCGCGGCAGACGCTCAGGCCGATGCCCATGTGCCGGCTGCGGTCGGACGCTTCCACCGCGCCGAGCGGCAGATAGCCGTCAAAGAGCACGCCGAGCAGCTGCGGCGGGATTCCGTCGCCGTTGTCCGCCACGGTCAGCCAGACGCGGCTGCCCTCGTCGCGGATCTCGATGAAGATCTCCGTCGCCGACGGGCTGTGCCGGGCGACGTTTTCCAGCAGGTTCAGCAGCACCTGCTCAATGAGCGTGGCGTCCATCGGCACGAGCAGGATCTCCTCCGGCTTCGTGACCGCGATGGGGATGTCCGTGCCGCAGTTTTTGCGAAAGCGCCGGATGGCGCTGCCGACGATCTCCTCGACGACCTCGTCCGACTTCTCGATGACGACGCCCTCCTCGCTGAAGCGCGTGACGGACAGGATGTTCTCCGACAGGTGCAGCAGCCACTGCGCGTTCTGGCGGATCTCCTCGACCATGCCGCGCCCCTCGTCCGAGAGCGTTTCGCCCTCCTCGACCGTTGCACTCAGGCCCATGATCGCCGCGAGCGGCGTGCGGATATCGTGCGAGACGCTGCGCAGGAGGTTGGCGCGCATGCGGTCCTTTTCCGCCTCGTAGCGCAGCTGCTCCTGGCGCTTGATCTGCGTGGTGAGGGTGCTCACGAGCACGCTCACGACCAGCATGACCGCAAACGTCAGCGGGTAGCCGTCGATGGAGAGATTGAACTCATGAAACGGGTAGGTGAACAGATAGTTCACGCCCACCACGCCGACCGCCGCCGCCAGCACGCCGGGCAGATAGCCGTTGGTAAAGCGCGAGATGAGCACCACCGCCAGAATGAACACCGACGTGGCAAACGGATTGTTGTCGTCATAGCACGCCGACAGCAGCATACAGATGCCGACCGCGCCGCCCATGACAAGAATGAAAACACCCAGATCGCGCAGCCACTGCGGCGCGCGTTTGCTCGCTCTTTGCATAAGCACCCCTCTTTGTCCCTCTCGTTGTTTGGTCTCCGCTCCCACGTTCAGCATAGCACAATGTGCGCCTGCGCGCGACTGTCTTTGCAGCGCAGCGCTGATTTCTTTCCGCCTTCTTAACGACAGCGTGCCGTTTTTGCCGCGTCTTTCCGGAAACTTAGCGCGGGTTCATCTTATAATGAAGTAACTTCAAGGTAAGTCACTTTGTTGCCCCGGTCGGACACCGGCCGGAGCTTTCGGGGGAAAGGAGGCAGACACATGATCTTTGCAGCAGTCGGCGGTGGTATGATCCTTGCCTGCGGTGGATTTGTGTGGTACATCCTCAAGCGCTGACACACATCGCGTCGAGAGAGACCATGAGAGAGCACAGTGACCGCACGGTCACAAAAAAGCCAGCCGGAATGATTTCCGGCTGGCCTTTTTTCGTTTTCAGCGGACGATCGCCTTTGTGCACAGCCAGTCGCACCAGTCCAGATCGTACTTTGCGTAGACATGGGTGCTGTCGCCGCTGGCATCGGCGCGCAGGTTGCCGTTTTCGTCGTCGAACACCTCGTTGATGTCGATGTAGAAGATGTCCTTCCCGTCGGCCAGCGCGGCAAGCTTCTCATTGAGGCGGTTGATGCGGGGGTTATTGAACGTCGCGTCCGTGCTCGAGCGCGACGGGCCGACGTGCAGGTTCGCCTCGACGTAGACGATGGCGTTCGGCTGCGCGGCGCGCACGGTGTCGATCAGCGACGAGAACTTCGCCGTGATGTCATCCAGATCGTTGCCGAGCTCGTTGATGCCGAGCATGATGTAGACCTTGCCGAAGGTCTTCTGGCTCAAAAGCTGCGGCAGCGTGACCGTGCCGACGTTTTTCACGGCGACGGCCTTCGTCTGTGCGACATAGACATTGAGGCCGACGTCGGCGAAATAGGTCGCGTTTTTCAGGTTGCCGTATTCGGCGATGCCGACGGTGCGCGAGTCGCCGATGAAGAGCGCGTCGTCAAAATACGACGCGTCCACGGTCGTGAAGTGCAGCGGGGTCGGCTCGGGCGTGGGCGTGGGCTCGGCCGTGGTCTCCGGCGTGGGGGTGACGGCGGCGGTCGGCTCCTTGCCGGAGTCGCTGCGGTCGATCAGGCCGCGGATGAGAAACGGCGCCGCCGCGAGCGCGGCCACCAGCAGCAGGATGAGGAAATGTTGCGGTTTGATGCGTTTCATGCGTCTACGCTCCTTAGAATCGGAAGTACATAAAGGGGTCGTTCATGCCCTTGCTCAGGCAGAACAGGCACAGCCAGAACAGCACGGCCAGAATGACCGCGCCGACCCACGTGCTCTTGAACCGCCGGTACAGATACGCCGGCAGCGACGTCGAGCACAGCAGACCGAGGATGAGAAACACGCCGTAGGTCTTGCCGTACTTGAGAAAATCGAGCGGGTAGGCCGCCGCCGTGCGCGAAAACAGCGGGAACAGGCGGCCGAAATACGCACCCAGCTGCCCGAAGTCCGACACGGAGAACACCGCCCACGACACCGGGATGAGCACGAGCATATACAGATGACCGAGCACCGGCCAGCGGTCAAGATATTTCTTGAGCCAGAGCTTTTCCACGACCAGCACCGCGAACAGCCCCAGACCCCAGAGCAGGAAGTTCAGGTGCGCGCCGTGCCAGAGGCCGGTCGCAAGCCAGACGACGAGGAGGTTGAAGATCATGCGCTTGCGGCTGCAGTGGCTGCCGCCGAGCGGGATATACAGATACTCGCGGAACCACGTGCCGAGCGTGATGTGCCAGCGGCGCCAGAACTCCGTCATGCTCAGCGCCAGATACGGGCAGCGGAAGTTCTCCGGGATGTGGAAGCCCAGCATCCTGCCGATGCCGATGGCCATGAGCGAGTAGCCCCAGAAGTCAAAATAGAGCTGGAACGAATACGCGAACGCGGCCATCCACGCAAGCGGCGTCGAGAGGCTCTCAAAGCCGATGGTGGTCACATCTCTCCAGAGGCCGCCGAGCTGGTTTGCAAGCAGCACCTTGAGCGCCATGCCGAACACGAACAGCTTGAGCCCGTCGACCGCCTGACGCAGCGACACATTGCGCGCGCCGAACTCCGGCTGCAGCTCCGTATAGCTCGCGATCGGGCCGGAGACCAGCTTCGGGAACATGGTCAGGTACGTGCCGAACGTGAGCAGTGAGCGCTCCGGTGCGACCGTGCCGCGGTAGACATCCATGAGATAGCCCACCGCCGAGAACGTGTAGAAGCTGATGCCGACCGGCAGCGCCCAGCGCAGCAGCGGGATCGCCGCCTTGCCGCCGGACACGAGCCCGAGCGCACCGTTGACACCGGTGAGCACGAAGTTGAGATATTTAAATAGGAACAGCCACAGGAAATTGTAGCAGATGCCGAGGATGAGCCACAGCTTCGCGCGCGGCTTGTCGCGCACGATGGCCAGACCCAGCCCGTAGTTGACCAGCACCGATGCGGCCAGCAGCGCAAAATACGCCCACTGACCGTCCAGCCCGATGATATAAAACACACTGCTCCCCGCCAGCAGCACGGCATTGCGCGCGCCGGCCGGACGCGACGGTGTCAGATAGTACACCAGCAAAAACGCCGGGAAGAAGCAAAACAAAAACGACAGGCTGCTGAAAACCACGGACCTTTTCCTCCTGAACCACAAAACAGAGCATCAAATTTACATAACAAATTCGCATGGAAAGGGTATCATACTTTTTGGGATTTGTGTGCGTTTTCGGGCAAAAAAACTGCACAAACTTTCCGGTCGAATTTTGGTGGTTTTCGTGGTAGTTGCCGCGCGGGCGGAAATTCTGTCCGGCGGAAGAAAAAATCTCCGGCGTCGGTACGCGACCGGCGCCGGAGCGGCAGAATATTCGGATGTTTTTGCGTGCAGACGCGCCCGTCAGCTCAGCAGCACCTCGTCGGATTCGACCTGCATGCCCGCGACCTCGGCGAACTTGTCGAGCAGGTCGCGCTTGGTCAGGTGCTGCTTTTCCTCGCCCTCGATGTCGAGGATGATGTGCCCCTCGTTCATCATGATGAGGCGGTTGCCGTGCACGATGGCGTCTTTCATGTTGTGGGTGATCATCATGGCGGTCAGCTCGTTTTCGCGCACGATGCGGTCCGACAGCTCGAGCACCTTGGCCGCCGTCGCGGGGTCGAGCGCCGCGGTGTGCTCGTCGAGCAGCAGCAGCTTCGGCTTTTGCAGGGAGGCCATGAGCAGCGTCAGCGCCTGACGCTGGCCGCCGGAGAGCAGGCCGACCTTCGCCGTCATGCGATCCTCAAGCCCGAGGCCGAGGGTCTTGAGCCGCTCGTGATATTCCTCGCGCTCGGCCTTCGTGACGCCCCAGCGCAGGGTGCGCTTTTTGCCGCGGCGCGCGGCGAGGGCGAGGTTTTCCTCGATCTGCATATTTGCGGCCGTGCCCATCATGGGGTCCTGGAACACGCGGCCGATGTACTGCGCGCGGCGAAACTCCGGCATGGCGGTCACGTCCACGCCGTCGAGGATGATGCGCCCGTCATCCACCGGCCAGACGCCCGCGACGGCGTTGAGCATGGTGGATTTTCCGGCGCCGTTGCCGCCGATGACGGTCACGAAATCGCCCGGCTTCAGGTGCAGCGACAGCCCGTCGAGCGCCCGCTTTTCGTTGATCGTGCCGGGGTTGAAGGTCTTGGAGATATGGTCCAGTGTCAGCATATCACTTGCCTCCCTTCTTCAGACGGTGGAACGAGCTCTTGGCCTGCCCCTTGAGATACGGCACGGCCAGAAACGCCGCCACGATCACGGCCGTGAAGAGCTTGAGATCGTTCGGGTCGAGCTTGAGCCAGAGGATGAGCACCATGACGAGGTAATACACGATGCCGCCGAGCACGACAAAGCCCAGACGCACCGAGAAATTGCAGCCCTTGCGGAAGAAGGCGTCGCACAGCACCTCGCCGATGATGACGGCGGCGAGGCCGATGACGATCGCGCCGCGGCCCATGTTGATGTCGGCAAAACCCTGATACTGCGCCATCAGGCCGCCGGAGAGCGTGACCATGCCGTTGGAGAGCGACAGGCCGAGCACCTTCATGGCGTCGATGTTGATGCCCTGCGCGCGGCTCATGGCGGGGTTGGCGCCGGTGGCGCGGATGGCGCTGCCCTGCTCGGTGCCGAAGTACCAGTACAGCAGCGCGATGAGCACCGCCGCAAGCAGCAGTCCCTTCCAGATCGCGCCGGGCACGCTGCGCAGCGTCAGAAACAGGTCGTACTTATCCGGGTTGACGGGGGTGTTGGCCTTCATGCTCATAATGCGCAGGTTGATCGAGTAGAGCGCAAACTGCGTCAGGATGCCGGCGAGGATGGCCGGGATGCCGAGCTTCGTGTGCAGCAGGCCGGTCACAAGGCCCGCGAGCAGGCCCGCGACCACGGCGACCAGCAGCGCAGCCCACGCCGGCCAGCCCGCGACGATGAGCACGACCGTCACGGCGCCGCCGGTGGTGAACGACCCGTCGACCGTCAGATCGGCGACGTCGAGCAGGCGGAACGTGATGTACACGCCCAGCGCCATGATGCCCCAGATGATGCCCTGTGCAACGCCGCCGGGCAGACGCGAAACCAGATTCGGCAGGCTCAGGGACGCAAGAACCAGTGAATTCATATCATTACCTCATAGTGTGGAGTATCCCTGCCGCAGAAACTGCGGCAGGGAGCCGGGAATCGTGTTGAAAATCAGCCGATGGCCGCGTAGTCGCTCGGGATGGTGAGGTTGTAGAGGCTGGCCATCTCGGGGTTGTACTTCTTGACCGGGTTCGGGTAGTACTCGATGGCCATGGTGGAGATGTCGGCCTCGCCCTTGAGGATCTTCACGGCCATCTCGCCGGTGGTGCGGCCGAGCTCGTAGTAGTCGATGGACAGCGTCGCAACGCCGCAGCCCTTGCAGATGCCCTCCTCGCCGGCGACGATGGGCTTCGTGGCAGCGCCCTTGATGGCCTCGGCGCAGGAGGCGGCGGTGTTGTCGGTCGGGACGTAGAGGACGTCGTTGGCGTCGCTCGCCGTGCCGGTGACGGAGACGACATCGTTCGTATCGGCGAAGGTGTAGATGGTGACGGTGCAGCCGGCCTTTTCAAGCGCGGCCTTGACGACGTCCGCCTGGTAGACGGAGTTCGGCTCGCCGGAGCAGTAGATGATGCCGACGTTCTTGGCATCCGGGAACAGCTCCGTGATCATGGCCGCCTGCTGATCGAGCGGGGCCAGATCGGACGTGCCGGAGATGTTGCCGCCGACCGTGCCGGAGAAGTTGTCGATGCCGAGCGCAACGCCGTACTCCGTGACGGCCGTGCCGAGGATCGGGATGTCCTTCGTGGCGGCGGCCGCAGCCTGCAGCGCGCCGGTCGCGTTGGCAAGGATCAGATCCACGCCGCTGGACACGAAGCCGTTGCAGATGGTGGCGCAGGTGGGCGTGTCACCGGCGGCGTTCTGCTCATCGAAGGTGACGTTGTCGGCGCCGAGCGCGTCGGTGATCGCATCGCGGAAGCCCTTGGTGGCCGCATCGAGCGCGTCGTGCTGCACAAGCTGGCAGATGCCGACGGTGTAGTGCTTATTCTCGGCCTTGTCGCCGCTGCCGCCGCAGGCGGCCAGCGACAGCACCATGACCACGGCGCAGAGCAGAGCAGTGAGTTTTTTGATGTTCATCTTTTTTCCTCCTTAGTGCATTGCCGGCAAAGAAAAAAGCCACACAGTCGTCTGTGCAGCCTTGTCAAAACCGGACCGGGAAGTCTCAGATGGTTCTGGTATGATCGCAGCACAAACGACTATTACCCTCGATAAAGTAATAGTAGGAATATGCGCTTGCAAATCGGACCAGACGCATGATTGCGGCCTCCTGTAGTGAAGATGTGCCTACTTTAGCGCTTTTAGCTGCTGAAGTCAAGCGCATTTGGCAAAAAACTTCACTTTTAGCACTTCGCACAATTTCTCGCCGCACTCTCCGCTTTGTTTTCGGCGTTTTGTTTCTCCCGGGCGCAGCATTGACGCTCTCCGGCCGGTGTGCTATATTAAGAACAGGATTTTCACCCGGAAGGAGGCGCGCCATGAAAACACCGCAGGAGCTGCTGCAGCAGGCGCTGGAGGTGGGCGAATGCCTGCTGCCGGACGCACCGCCCGGCGGGCGCAGCGCGCACCCGACCGTGTTCGTGCACGGGCTGCTGGGCTGGGGCGAGCAGGATGCGCTCTACCGCGCCGTGCCCTACTGGGGGCTCGCGGCGGGCGACGTGCTCGGCTATCTCAACCGCTGCGGATACGACTGCCGCGCGGCCTCGGTCGGCATCATCTCGAGCGCGTGGGACCGCGCGTGCGAGCTCTACGCCGCGCTCACCGGCGGCAGAGCCGACTACGGCATCGCGCACGCGCAGCGCTTCGGTCACGCGCGCTTCGGCACGGCATATCCCGCGCCGCTCGTGCCCGGCTGGGGCGCGGACAAGCCCGTCGATCTCGTCGGGCACAGCTTCGGCGGCGCGACGGCGCGGCTGCTCATGCAGCTGCTCGCGCACGGCTGCCCCGAGGAGGTGCAGGCGGCCGAGGCC
>ERZ780178.2364-NODE-2364-length-11049-cov-5.072494_pt1 | contig 11049 bp, 10 predicted proteins | sample MGYA00511018_ERZ780178 | MGnify/ENA primary metagenome ERZ780178 (study PRJEB29588, sample SAMEA2151439) | human gut metagenome | biome: human gut; feature: human-associated habitat; material: faeces | place: Denmark | collected 2008/2010 ...
AAAGCATATGAGGATAATGTAGGATACATCCATGAAAGGCATATGCGGAGAGAGGGAAAATGACTAATTGTGACGATTGTGTCAATTATGAATATGACGAAGACTATGAATGCTATTGCTGCATGGTGAATCTGGATGAAGATGAAATGTACCGCTTTTTATCCGGAACCCAGCAGGAATGTCCCTACTTTCGACTGGATGACGAATATGCGGTGGTAAGACACCAGATGTAAGGTAAAAATTCACGAAAGCAAGGTCAAAAAGTCTACTTAAATGGTAGAGAATGCTGATTGTGAAAGTAAAAACCGAGTAGTATAATACGAAGTTGCGTACTGAAAAATAGTACGCAGCTTCTTTTGTTTGTGTGCAATATAATGATGATGCCAGTGGCACATGTCTAGCACGAACCGAAGCGGAGCGGAGACGTGGGAGTGCGTAGCACGGAGCAATCCGTAGGCATCAAAGTCGGGGGCTTTTGACCCCGACATCATATTATTAGGTTAATATATTCAGCGTTCCCCAGCAAAACCGATCTGCAGGATGCAATATCTGAATATTTGAATCATATAACATTTTCTGCCATACGTCAACGCTGTAGCGGAGCAAACTGTGAAGCGATCTGTTCTGCTACGCGGATACCGTCCATGGCGGCGGAAGTGATTCCTCCGGCATATCCGGCCCCCTCTCCACAGGGATAGCAACCTCGGATGGCAGACTGTAATTCTTCATCCCGTTCGATCCGCACCGGGGAAGACGTCCTGCTTTCCACACCGGTCAGGATCGTTCCCGGAGAGGCAAAGCCGCGGATCTGTCTGTCAAAGCTGTCCATCCCCTCCACGAAGGCCCGGTTACACTCTGCCGGAAGAATTCCGGTAAGATCCGCCCATTCATAAGCACCTTTACACTGTGGTTCCAATGCTTCCGGGCCACTTCTTTGTACTCCGTCCGTTTCCGCAGGATGCTCTCCGGTGACTTTCTCCCTGAAATCTCCGTACCGCTGTACCGGCAGTTTCCCATCGCATAATTCATAAGCTCTCTGTTCCAGTCCCCGCTGGAATTCGATTCCTGCCAGTGGATGATCGGAACCGTAATCCGCAGGAGTCACCGCAACGATAATGGCGCTGTTGGCATTTTTCCCGTCACGGCCGCTGTAGCTCATACCATTGACCGCCAGTCTTCCCGGCTCGGAAGATGCGTTGACCACATAGCCGCCCGGACACATACAGAAAGAATACACTCCTCTGCCGGTGCTTGTCTTAGCCGTCACCTTATAGGCCGCTGCACCCAGACCTTTTACCGACTCAGCGCCATACTGACTCATATTGATCAGGCTCTGGGGATGCTCCACACGGAATCCCACTGCAAAAGATTTCGCCGACATGGGAAACTGCTTCCGGTACAACATGGAAAAAGTATCTCGGGCACTGTGCCCCGGTGCCAGTACCACCTGCTCACAGGGGAGCACTTCCGTGTCATTCACCTTTACTCCTGTGACCTGCCCGTTCTCTGTAAGGATCTCCGTCATCTGACTATGAAATCGGACTTCCCCACCCATACGCAATATTTCTTCCCGCATGCTTTTTACCACTTTGCTCAGGACATCCGTACCAATATGGGGCTTGGCCTGATAAAGAATTGCCGGATCAGCACCGTGCTTTACGAAAGTTTTCAATACTTCCGTATTTCTGCCGTATTTGTCCTTTACCAAAGTATTCAGTTTACCATCCGAAAAAGTTCCGGCACCGCCTTCTCCAAACTGCACATTGGAATCCGGCTTTAATCTGCCCGTCTGCCAGAAAGCTTCTACATCCGCCTGTCTGGCATCCACGTCTGCACCCCGTTCCAGAATGACAGGTGCATAGCCGTGCTGTGCCAGATAATATCCGCAAAAAAGTCCAGCAGGACCCATTCCGATGATCACAGTGGGATGCTTCTGCTGCGTTGAGCCTTCTGCAGGAAAAAGATATTCCGTTTTTTCGGTCAGCAGAACATTGGCTTTTCCAAGTCTGCGGCAGGCATCCTTATATACTTTTTCTTCCTTTTTCACCGTTACATTCACACTGTAACTGTAAAAAAGTGCCGGCTTTTTTCTGGCATCCAGAGACTGCCTTACGATCTGCAGTTCGAGGATATCCGCCGCCGGGATCCGTAAGTACTGTGCCGTCTTATGTATAAGCTGCTCCCGGGTATGATCTACCGGAAGCTTCAGCTGATTTAATCTGATCATTTTCATCCTCATATCTTTCAATGACCTGCCGCCTTTCCGGAGCTTTTGCACCTTACGCAGGCATACGTCACGTGTAAAAAATTATTTTATGCTAACGCAGCGTGGTATCCCGCCAGATAACCACTGCTCCAGGCCCATTGGAGATTATAGCCCCCGCATCGGCCATCCACGTCCAGGATCTCCCCCGCAAAATAGACCCCGGGGCAGATCTTTGATTCCATAGTAGGCTTTATTTCCCGTACATCCACGCCTCCGGCGGATACCTGTGCATTTTCGTAAGGATTGCTCTCTGTGATATGCAGTTTCAGGTTACGGCAGAGATTATAATAAGCATGAATCTTTTCCTCCGGGATCTCCTTCATGGGAGTAGCCAGACGAATCCCTGCCATTTTTAGCAGCGCAGCGGTCAGTTTTTTATGTAACATTCCGGTAAAGAATTCCTCTGCTGTCCGGTCTCCCTGTAAAAGTTTCCGCCCTGCCTGTAATTCTTCATAGCTTTCCTGTGTCAGATCCGGCAAAAAGTCAATCTGTGCTGTCACGTTCCGCCTGTCCCGGAGCAGATAGTTCACCCTGCGGCTTAGCTGGAAAATGGGAATGCCTGAGATGCCGTAATCCGTCAGCTGTAGTTCTCCCCGTTCCCGGCATATTTCCCCGCCGTCACAGAAGACCCGGATCTCACTGTCCGCCCGGACACCGGCAATCCCCTTTAGCAGGTCGGTCTCCTGACAGCGCAGCTGCACCAGTGCGGGCACTGAAGGAATGCAGGTGTGTCCCATTTTTTTTGCAATTTTAAATCCACTGCCGTCCGATCCGGTAGCCGGTGCGGCTTTTCCACCACAGGTCACAATCGCCGCATCGAACTGCCATGTCTTTTCTCCGTCACTGACCTGCAGCTTTCCGGAGGCCAGTTTTTCGACCTTTGTGATCTTGCACTGATACTGTATCTCCACACCGAGTGCCTGTAATTCATAACGCAGCACGTCCAGCACCGCAGCCGCCTGCTCACACACGGGATAGAGATAGCCATTTTTCTCCTTTACCATCAGACCGATACTTTGGAAAAAGCGTATCGTATCCTCCGTATCAAAATGTTCCAGCACATCCCGGATCCATTCCAAATCCCCACCGTGATAACACTCCACGGAAAGCGCACGATTTCCCAGATTGCATTTCCCGTTTCCTGTCTGCAATATTTTCTTTCCCACACGGTCATTACGCTCCAGGATCGTCACCTGTGCACCTTCTTTTGCCGCGGTTATTGCTGCCATCATTCCGGCAGCACCGCCGCCGATCACACCGATCTGTTTTTTCATCTGCATCACCTTTATTCAGAATTCTAGGACGAATACGTCTCCAGAAAATCATACAATGTTTCTTCATCCGGAACAAACAGCATGTCCATGATCTGGAGCTGTATCTGTTCCGGCAATTCTTCCAGCGAGATCCCGGTATTGATATATACCGTGGATCTGTCTTCCAGATAGACCACCACTTCATTGTCCGACACCGCCAGATAAAAACTTGCGCTGGGCTGGACATAACGGTAATCCATACGGACCATTACTTTTTCCCGGGAAAAAGACAATACCTCCAACCCCACAAAGCCCCGCTCGATCTCCGACAATGGCGGATGGGCCGCATAGAGTTCCATGGTCTCCAGAAAATTTTCCCTGTTCATCCCAATATATTTATGTGGGATCTTCCATGAGGTCTCCACTGTGGTACCCCGTACAATATCTGCCTCTTCCAACACATATTCGGTATCCGCACAAAGTGTCTCCCCGGAGGCTGCCGCCTCCACACTGGGTGCCGCCTCATAAGGATCTGTGTCTGCCGCAGTCTCCTCTTCCGTGAGCGGCAGGGCAAGTCGGTTCTCATTCAGATCCTGCCATTGTCCGGGATAGAAAAAATGAATGCCCCAGACACCAAGAAAGATTCCAAGAATTAAAAACACAACCGGAATCACAAAAAAGTAACTGATACGTTTTACAAATTTCATACTGCCTCACATCCATGATGTTTCTATTGACTCTTTGTATCAGTATCAGTTATTTTATCGAAAATATACATCCGTAAAACAGTTTTAGAGCAGCCGGAGCGTTTTTCCGAAAGCACGCAGCACTTTACCGCCGGGAACATAATTCAGATCCTGTCCACGGAAACTGCGTAACATCAAAAGCAAAAACCAGTAGACCGCACCGGTGATCACCAGTTCCAGCAGCACCGTTACCATTGCCCCCAGATGGGGCAGGCAGATCTTCTCCAGCCCAAAAGCCAGCAATCCGCAGGCACAGCAGCTTCCGGTGGGAATTGCCAGTGTTCGCAACAGATCCGGCCAGGTCTTCATTCGAAGGCAGGCAAGTATGCCGAGAACAATTCCTCCCGCTGCCGTCCCCAGCACAAGGCTTAAAGATAATGCCGTTGTTGTATTTCCCGTATTCAGAAGAATCAGCAATATCACGATGCTCACGATATCCAGAATGCCGTATCCTGCCAGGAGCAGATGCTTTTCCCCCCGAAGTTCCAGTATCTCCGAAAAATAAAACAAAAGCAGAAGCCACAGAATCAGCGAAGATCCCGTAGTGAACAAACCGGTAAGTGCCATTTCCGCAGATTTATCCAAAGCCTGTGACAGTGGTGTTGCCAGTACCGCGATCCATGCCGTGAAAAAGAATCCGTGTACCACCGTCCCCTGTACTCCTGCCTGAAATGCAGTTCTGGCATATCTTTCTTCTTTTTTGCGGATATGGCTGCCGGTTCTGGCCACCCCCGTCAGAATTCCCGCACTTAAAATTGCTGCGGGCATCAGGATCGTGATCAGATATCTGCCGACGAAAATACCATACGCAGAAACGGATGCATAAATATCCGCCGATCTTTTCTGGAAGAAAAGCAGGCCGATCCACAAAGGCAGTAATAAAAACATGTCTCTGAGAATATCCCCACCCATAGGAATCAGTAATGTACGCAGCTGCGAGGAGAAAGAGTCCGTTCCCTTCATACCGCTTTCCGCTTCTCTTCTGCCTGCCATGCTGCCACGGTAGATCACAAAGACAAATAGCAGTACCAACACCTCCGAAAGCAGCATTCCCACTGCGATACCCATGGCTCCGTACATGGATGTAAAGTCTGTCCTTTTTAATAAAAGACTTACTTTCTCCCCGTAGTTCCGGAAAATCCCCAGGAACACCAGACCCAGGCCCAGGAAAAATACCTGCCGCAGCACCGAAGATACCGCAGATGGCATTTCCGAACCTTCACTCTGAAAATATCCTAAAAATACCGACTGGATACAACGAAGAAAAAGTGCCGGGCTTAAGATCCACAGGATCATGCTTCCGTAAGGCACCAGAAAGACCTTTTCCAAAAGGATCCAGCCCAGACTCATGCACAAAACAGTCCCAAGAAGTCCCTCTGCGATCTGGAACAGCATCATGTTCTTACGCATTCTGGAGACATTCCGATACTGCCCCCTGGCATTTCTGCCCCGAAGCATTCTGCCCATTCTGTCCGGCAGATTTTTCCCGGTAAGCACCCAGAACAGGGCAAATACCAGAACAGCCGCTGCCAGATATCCCAGGCCGTTATCTCCGATGCTTTTCCCGAACACCCAGATATTGATACAGGCAAGGACATAGGAAAAACTCTGTATTTGTCTTCTTTTTACTTCCACCTGATTCATGTAAGCTACCTTTACGTGTATGACACGCCCTTTTTAATCTCTTGTAATTCCAAGGGATGCGAGGACCTGCTCCTGCTTTGCCTCCATTACCTTTGCCTCATCTTCTTCCATATGGTCATAGCCACACAGATGAAGCATACTGTGAGCGACCAGAAATGCGAACTCTCTCTTCTGGCTGTGTCCATAGCTTTCCGCCTGCTCTTTGACCCGGTCCACAGAAATAATGATATCCCCGAGGATCAGTTCTCCTGTATCCGGATCAAAATAATCTGCCTCTCTGTCCTCAGAGATCTCAAAATCCCCAGGCTCATCGAAATCCAGATTGGGGAAGGACAATACATCAGTCTCCCGGTCAATCTTCCGGTATTCCTTATTGTAAGCATGAATACCGTCATTGTCTGTCAACAGTACATTTAACTGGATCTCATAGGGACATCCCTCCATATCCAGAACCGCCGTGGCTACCTGCTCCACGGTCTCCTCTATGGGGAAACTGTTTTCCCCATTTGAAAATGTCTCATCGGTTTCATTTTCAACGTAAAAAGTCATAGTATAATTTCTCCTCCTTGAATATCTTCTGCATCCGATTCCAGCCCCTTAAGGACAGGTCACATTCGCTGAAAATACCTTTTTCCCGGATTCTCTCAAAAATCCTGTCAATCACCTGCTCATAATCCGGCTTCTTCTCCGGTTCCTTCTGCAACAGCAAAAGGATCGCACTGACTACCGCATCCGAACAATACAGCACTGCGGTCTCCGCTTTTTTGTATTTCCGGGTTCCTTTATATTCTTCCAGGATCTCCGATGCGCCTGCCGGGAATTCCATATCCGGTGTCTCCTGCATAAGATCCCAGCCTTTTCTGTGATATAATCCGGCACATTTCAGGGCATCCCTGTCCAGTTCCAGCTTATTTGCGATCCGCTCACAGAAATAGGCTGTATGTACACACAGGAAATATTCGGAGCGGTCTTCCTCGCGGTACTTTACCAGTACCTGATTCTCGGTGTCATTCAGTTCCAGATATTTTACACGATCCCTGAACACCACTGTGCCCGAAAAAATTTTCAAAATACCCAGAAGCAGTATTCCCGACACGATCAGATTTGCTGCCGGAACCAGAAACTGTTCCAGACTTAAATGTTCATTGGCAAGCAGTACCACATTTGCGGTCTCGCACAGCAAAAGGCAGAACAGAGATAAGAACAGGGGGATCCCGATGGCAAATTCCTGCTCTAAATGCTGGAAAAGACAGGCTGCAAAAACACCGCTGATAAAATACAGGAAAAAAATGCCCACTGACTGTCCCCACAGCGTGGCAATCATCAGAAACACCCCGGAAAACACAATTCCCACTGATAGATTGCTGAACAGGGACAATACCACAAAGACCGCCAGAAACGGCCATCCTCCCGCCGGAAGGAATGCACAGGCCAGCGAAAACAAAAGGCTACACCAGACAGCGGTCCAGAATCTCATCAGGTGCTCTCCGTTATCATAATCCAGGCGGGAATCCACTACTTCCCTGCGCAGGAAAAATCCTGACACTGCAAGTCCCAGTGCTGCCATCACGGCATCCCGCAGGGCATTTTCCACAGACAACTGTTTTCCCAAAAGTCCCAGTCCGTAGACTGCGGCACCTCCGATCAGTACCGTAAGCATCTCCGGCAGCAAAAGCCGCGAAAATCCGTTTTTCTCTTTGTTCTTCATATTTATCTGTTTCCTTTATCCGGACGTTTGTTTAATCTCGGACTTCTTTTGCTTTTGATCGTCCGGGCTTCATAGTCATCGTAAGCTTTTACGATCTTCTGTACCAGCGGATGTCTTACCACATCTTTGCTGGTCAAGGTACAGAAGGCAATATCATCGATATTTTTCAGAACTCTGGCTGCTACATCCAGACCGGATTTTGCTCCCACGGGAAGATCCTTCTGGGAGGAGTCACCCGTTACGATCACTTTGGAGCCGAAACCGATACGGGTCAGGAACATTTTCATCTGTGCCGGTGTGGTATTCTGTGCTTCATCCAGAATAATATAGGCATTGTCCAGTGTCCGGCCTCTCATATAGGCAAGCGGTGCCACTTCGATCAGACCCTTTTCCATATTTTTGGCAAAACTTTCCGCTCCCATGATCTGATACAGGGCATCGTACAGGGGACGCAGATACGGGTCTACCTTACTCTGCAGATCACCGGGCAAAAAGCCAAGCTTTTCTCCGGCTTCAATGGCCGGTCTGGTCAGGATGATACGGCTCACCTCGTTGTTCTTAAAAGCGGTGATCGCCATGGCCATGGCCAGATACGTCTTACCGGTACCGGCCGGTCCCAGTCCGAATACGATCATGTTTTTCCGGATGGCATCCACATAAGCCTTCTGCCCCAGGGTCTTGGGCTTGATCGGCTTTCCGCTGATGGTATGGCAGATGCAGTCCGCATCCATCTCCATCAGTTTTTCCTCCTGGTCTTCTTTTCCCATTTCAATGGCATAATCCACGCTCTGTTCTTCGATCTCATTGCCGTGATCCGACAATGCGGTCAGCTGTCGTAATACCCGGGAGGCCTTCGAAACGTTTTCTTCTTCCCCGGTGATCATTACACTTCCATTGCGGTCCACAATAGTTACCTGAAAATCCTGTTCCAGCTTCTTGATGTACGCATCCTGCATACCGAAGATCTTCTGCATCTGTTCTGTATCCATTTCCAGACGGATTGCTGTCACACTCATTTATGTCTTAATCCTCATTTCTGTCCAAATCTTCTGCTCCGGTATCCTCCGCCCGGGAATCTACCAGACTGACCGCCGCTTCCCGCAGCAAAAGTTCCCCGTGTGCGGTCCAGCCGGCGCGCTTTGTTTCTATTTTAACATCTTTCGAGATTATTTGTACCCCTTTTTCATCTAAAGTTTCAAGAAAATCCATGATTTTTTTCTGTAAAACCGTTTCTGCTTCCGACACTGTATAATAATATTCTGTTTTCTGATACTCTCTGTACGTGATCCTGCCTACCATGCAGGGGATCTGCAGATACTCCAACGCTTTTACGGGACATGCTTCCAGCACGCTGTCATATTGCAAAAAATCCATTTTTTTCTCCGGTTTCCACTCCCGGTCACCGAAATGGATAAAATAAAATGTCTTTTGTCTTCCGGTGTATTTTTTCCGGATATAATCTGCCGGAAGATATGCCTGAAAGGTTCCGGTATGCTCCAGCACTATATCCGCATCCGGGGTCACCGGCCGATATTCCCTGACGGTTCCATCCTCGGCATAAATGGGGATCCTGCCTTCCACCAGAATATCTCCTTTTGCCACTTCACTGCCTATGGATACTTTCGGGACACCACAACGCACGATCATATCCGTGATCACCCCGTTGCATTCTGCCACCAGATCTTTTCCTGCCCCTGCAGCATCCTGTACGACTTCTGGAACCGACATATCGTTTTCCTTTACTTCGATCACCAGTCTGGTCCCGTCCAGACGGCCGGAGGTCCAGGTAACCTGCGAAAACTTCCGTCTTATCTGTTTTTCCAGCTCACCTATATTCAGTTCACTCCTTCGCATTCCGGTGTGAATGCCCTCCTGCTCCAGGAAGGAATAGAACACGTCATCCGTCACCTGATAATTGCCAGTCACCTGAATATCCCACACAAATAAAGACGAAATCAGCCAGAAAGCCACCGCCAGAAATAAACCTGCCAGAAACGCTTTTCTGCGCAGCATTCCCGGCACAAAAAAGGGTAGTCCATATCTTTCCGATATGACTACCCTTACTTTTGTCTTTCTGGCGATGGGCCGCAGTTCGTAAAAAGACCGCAGGCCGATGCACATGGTATAAACATCTTCCTGTTTTTCTATATTCCACAGCAATATTCCCTTATTACTGCACAGATTGATAAATCGCTGCGGTGCAAAGCCCCATACCCGGATCTTCACATAACCCTGCAGACGTTTGACCCACTCCGTCATCCTGTTAACCTCTCATCCAAATGATTATTCACGCAAATATCGCAGTGCACTGATATTTCCGCTGATCTTCATATCTTCATTGGTATAATAGTCGATGGAAAGCCTGGTTCCCTCCAGGCACACCTGACAGGTCTTGGCCTGCAAAAGGATCCGCTCTCCGGTATATTCCAGGATTCCTCTGTAATTTTCAATCCAGGCTTCGGAGTTTCCCGTCAGCGTCACCCGCAGTGCTCCCATACAGACATCCTTGGGTAACTGCAGGGAATCGATCCATTTTTCTTTTTTCGATGGCATTCTCTTCATTTTCATATAAAACTATATGAAAGCGGATGCCGGAATATGTTACTGTAAAATCCCTTTGATCAGAGGTTCTGCCTCCGGCTGATGGCCGGTGATGAAATAGGCACTCCGGAACTTTTCCTTCGCCGCTTCCAGGCGTTTCTCATCATTGGCATGAAGGTATCCCAGTACCTCTCCCTTTTTCACCGCATCCCCTTTTTTCTTCTCTAAGAGGATGCCAACAGACAGGTCGATCTCACTTTCCTTGGTCTCTCTTCCGCCGCCTAAGAGCAGAGAACAAATTCCGATATCCTCACAGGCAATTTTTTCTACAAAGCCGTCTCTGTCCGCACAGACAGGAACCACCATGGATGCCTTCGGCAGAAGCTCCGGATCCGTTACCGCCGCAGGGTCACCGCCCTGGGCCTCCACAAACTGCTCCAGCTTCCGTAAAGCACTGCCATCTCTGATGACATTTGTAAGCATATTTCTGGCTTCTTCGACACTCTCCGCCTTACTACCGGCAAGTAACATCCGACTTCCCAGTACCATACAAAGTTCTTTGAAATCTTCCGGGCCTTCTCCCCGCAGGGTTGCAATGGCTTCCTTCACTTCCAGGGCATTTCCCACGGCCCGGCCCAGCGGCTGATCCATATCCGAGATTATGGCAATAGTCTTACGTCCGGCATTCTTACCGATCTTCACCATTTCCTCCGCCAGAGCAAAAGCATCCTCCCTGCTCTTCATAAAGGCACCGCTTCCGGTCTTGACATCCAGTACAATGGCATCTGCACCGGCTGCCAGTTTCTTGCTCATGATGGAACTGGCAATCAGGGACATATTATCTACGGTAGCTGTCACATCCCGCAGGGCGTACAGCTTTTTATCCGCCGG
>ERZ780178.2366-NODE-2366-length-11045-cov-6.755778_pt1 | contig 11045 bp, 7 predicted proteins | sample MGYA00511018_ERZ780178 | MGnify/ENA primary metagenome ERZ780178 (study PRJEB29588, sample SAMEA2151439) | human gut metagenome | biome: human gut; feature: human-associated habitat; material: faeces | place: Denmark | collected 2008/2010 ...
CTATTATCTATTATATCAGAATAATCTATTCCCATCTGCATCATCTTTCCTGCTATCTCCATAGTGTGGAGTGATGTGCAGCTATATTTGAATACACCTGTATCGTGTATAATACCTGTGTATATACATTCAGCAGTATTCCTGCTTACTTTACCGGCATCAAATGTGTCATAAAGCACTTCACACGCTGAACTCGCTGTTGGAATAACATTATTAACATCTGCAAAACTGTCATTACTTATATGATGATCTATACATATAGTCTTATCCGCATTCTTAAAGCCGTCTGCGAATGGCTCTATTCTGTCTATTGAACTGCAATCAAGAACAATAAATGCATCAAACTTCTTATCCGGCTCAATAACATTTTTTATAGCATCAAAACCATTAAGATATGATAATTTGTCTGATGGCTGTTCAAGATAAACATTTACATCTATATCTGGTGCATTATCCTTTAAATAATTATACAGACCAAGCACTGAACCTGTGCAGTCACCATCTGGTCTTATATGCCCTGTTATACCAACTACTTTTGCAGCACCTAACTCTTCAATAATATTCATATATTACACCTTCTTACTTATTATGACTATCACTATCTTTCTGTGTAACTTCGTCTATAAGCTTAGACATATTAATTCCGTACTCAATTGACTGGTCAAGAATGAACTTGATTTCTGGTGTATTTCTTAAATTCACTGTTCTAGCAAGTTCTCTTCTTATATAGCCTTCCGCACTCTTAAGTCCTGTAATAGTGTCCTTTTGTGACTGCTCATCGCCAAGTACACTTATATATGCCTTACAAGTCTTTAAATCTGGTGCGACCTCAACAGATACAACCGATGTCATCGGATTGATTCTTGGGTCTTTGATTTCACTACGGATTATATTGCTTAGCTCTTTTAATACTTCCCCATTAATGCGGGTATTCTTAACACTATTTTTAACCTCAAACTTTTTAGAAAGACTCTTATAAGTATCCTTAATAACGCCTTTATACTTAACTACAATATAACCAAATCCAGCAACTGCTACTACCAAAAAGATATATAAAGCATAATTAACAGACTTATATTTAATAGTTATCTGATAAGTTGCTCTTGCTCCATTTTCTGCAGTAACTATAATCTTTATTACACTACCCTCAGTTAAGTTATCATTACCTTTAATAATATAAGACGCACTATCATCTTCTAGAGTAGGAGTAATATCTAACTTATTAACATTCTTCTTTATTTCTAATACATAATTCTTAACTCTTTTGCTAAACTCTAAACTATACCCATCTATCTTTAAATCAGAAATATAATTATTACTAGAAGCATTTTTTATTGTCTTGGTTATAAAAATAAAATAAGTTCTTATATTTCCATTATCATCTTTGAGTCTTATTTGTACAACATTATCACCATTTAAAAGTTTAATAGTTTGCTTACCATAATTCTTAACAAACTCACCATTTCCTGCCTCTGGACTTATTTCTAAACTTGTAACACTAGAGGTAACATTTAAATAATATTCATAAACATCTGGCTTAAAATCTATAATTAAATTATTGTTTTTATTATCTTTAATTAAAATACCATTTAAACTGCCAGATTGTATTTTATTATCTTTATAAAATCTTATTAATACAACCTTCTGATTTCCATTTTCTGATAAAACAGTTATTGGCACAATAAGTTCATTACTATCTTTTGCAAAGGTATAATCTCCAGCCCCAGTTATAGTTGCAAACTCATTTTCTAAAGTTACTTCAATGTTAATTTTTTCATCTGAAGACTGCAGACTATAAAGTTTCTCAGTGTTAGTAAATCCTTCAAGAACCTTTCCATTAATTTTTATCTCCTTAATATTATTATTCGTAGAAATTACTTTGACTTCGCTATTTACATCGTCATATGTCAATTCCGTATTATTACTAGAGTTCTTAGATTTTATATTGATTAATTTAATAGAATGAATTCCATCTGTTTTTGCCTTAAATAACAAAATGCCATACTCTTGCAAACCACTTTCCTGTGTATCACTTTTTGTCTTAGCACTTATTGTTTGCTTATCATTAGTTATCTGCCAAACTTTTTCGTAATTACTTCTAACATCAACAAGTTCAATTCCATCATCAAATTCATAATTAAAATCGATTTCATCATAAGATGCATCTTGATTGATTGAAACTCTACAAATAAACTGATCATCAATATAATAATTACCTTTATCACATTCTAACACAAATTCATCTTTTGCAAAAACCGTAATTGGAAATAATAAAAATGATATTAAAAAAAAGAATTTCTTTGACATAATCTCACCTAAGAAAATTATATCATAAAATTCTTATTTATATTCAAAAATATATTTAGTTTTTTTATCAATTCCGTATAAAACTAACTCTTCATTTGCTAATACAAATATATCTTGTGAAACTTTTGCTTCATTTATCTTTCCATTACCATCTAAAGAATAAAAATATTTATTTGCTCTAAGTTTTAAATAAGTATTATCCACATTCATTACTTCAAAATCTGTCTTACACGAATCACTTTTATCAAAAGATAGCTCATACCCAGTTAAAACATTATAATTATCACTTTTATTTCCACAAGACATATATAATTTTTTTGTATCATTACTAGGTTTTATCTTATACCAAATATATACACCAGCTAAAATAACTATCAAACAAATTAAAGCAACCTTTAAAATTTTCTTCATACCATACCTCATAATAAATATAGCATAAATATCATTTTTTTAATAGTGCAATTTTTATTTTTTAACTTTTAACAAATCCAAAATTTTTAAAACAAACTCCCAAATTTTTTCAAATAATGTTTTAGTTTCTTCTTTAACTTCTTCTTTTTTATCATCACTAGAAATATCCGGCTTAGCTTCAATGTTATCAGTTACTTCCGGTGCCTTAGGTTCTTCTATCTTTGTCTCATCTTTAATCTCATCTTCCTTAATAATCTCCGGTTCATCCTTTATATAAGATAACCATTTACTCTTAGTCCAAGTCTTCCATGGTCTAGCACTTAAATTTGATTTACACACTTTCCCATACTTTATCCCAGATATTTTTTGATTAGATGTACACTCAATCACCTTACCATCACCAATATATACTCCACAGTGCCCTTTCATATATAAAAGTACTCCTTCTTCCTCTGGAAGCGTAGAAATGTCACCTTTCTCACTTGCAGTACCAACTGTTATTCCATACGCGTCCTTATCGTAACTTACAATATAATTAACCTTCTTATTTCCATAATCACTCATAAAATAAGACTTAATCAATCCTGCACAATCATAAGCATAATAATTTTTTCCTACTAAACTTTTTAAATATTTAACTTTTGTATCGTCATAATGACTAGGATACTGCTTTTTCTTACCGTCAATTGTATTATTTGTTACCAGTCTGCCAAACTCACCCCACATATAAACAGTATTCCTGTTAAGTAAAGTCTTTAAATAACTTACAAACTCTTTATTCGTCTTTATTTTTATCATCTCCTATCTTCAAAGCATCATAAGCACCACCTGCAGATAAAGATCCAATCAAGCAAAGAACAATCGAGCGAAAAATGCTAGTCTCAATCTCTGCAAAATAAACAATGAATCCCGAAATAATTCCAATTATTACATTTTGCAAAGGAATATACTTCTTATCTACAATTTTTAACTTCTTACTAATAAAACCTATAATAAACGTCACCAAAGAAATAACACTAAACGCAGTCAGCTCCATCCTTTTTTCTCCCCTCTAATACAGTAACTCTTTTATCAAGACTAGATGACATCTTAGTTAGTTCATCAACCTTATCTGTAAGTAACTTAGTATTCATATTAAGCTTAGTAATTGACGTATTAAGCTTTAATAAAGGTGTAACTATTGCTATAAGTGATACAACTAGTCCAACAATTTTAATAATTTGACTATCCATAACCTCACCTATTTTATTATATAAAAAAAGCACTCATAATGAGTGTTCCTTTAACCTATATACCAAACTTTTTATTAATTAAATCAGCAATATCAGTTGCCATTCTACTAATTTCCTCGGTATTTTTACCTTCAATCATAACTCTAATTAAATTTTCCGTGCCACTAGCCCTGATTAATATACGCCCATCACCATTAAGTTCTTCTTCATACTTTTTAATCAAAGCATTAATTTCAGCATCCTCACCAAATGAAGTTTTACCCTCCTTAGTAACATTAACATTCACAAGAACCTGTGGATATTTATCCATAACACTAGCTAGTTCACTTAACTTACATTTCCTTTCGCTTAATATATTTAAAACCATAAGAGAAGTAAGCTCACCATCACCAGTATTTGCATATTCTTTAAAAATCACATGTCCCGACTGCTCTCCACCGATAACGTAATCCTTATTAAGCATCTCTTCTAAAACATACCTGTCGCCAACTTTAGTCGCAACAAAATTAATATTCTCACTTTCACAAAATTTTCTTAATCCTAAATTTGACATTACGGTTCCAACTATCGCATTATTATTAAGTCTGCCCTTTTCCTTTAAATATTTACCACAAATTGCAAGTACATAATCTCCATCTATAACATCTCCATCATTAGTAACAAGTAAACATCTATCCGCATCTCCATCATAAGCAATCCCTAAATCCGCCTGAACTTCTTTAACTTTACTAATTAAAGCATCTAAATGAGTAGAACCACAATTATCATTAATATTTACTCCATCAGGACTATCAAAAATAATTTTTGCATTAACATTTAACTTTTCAAATAAAGTAGGTGCAGTAGCAGAAGCTGAACCATTAGCACAATCAACTACAACTTTAAGACCATTATAATCATTTGCTAAAGTATACAAAAAATTAATATATTTATTTTTTAAATTTTCATCTCTCTCATATCTACCAATATTAGTACATTCTGGTAACTTTTCATCTAGAATATAATGCTCTATTTTTTCTTCAATCTCATCAGCAAGTTTATATCCCTTATTATTAAATAACTTAATTCCATTATACTTAGCAGGATTATGACTTGCCGAAATCATTACACCCATATCAGCTTTTAAATGCGTTACTAAAAAAGAAACTGCAGGAGTTGGCACTACACCAACAAAAATAACATCAGCCCCCATACTTAATAGCCCAGCATTAACAGCACAGGCAAGCATATCCCCAGAATATCTAGTATCCATCCCTACAATAACCTTAATCTTTTTACTCTCACCCAAAACATAAGCTGCACTAGCGCCTATCTTCATTGCTAAATCCGCAGTAAGTTCACCTCCAGCAATTCCTCTAGCACCATCAGTTCCAAATAATCTTCCCATTATCTTTGCTCCTTATCTATAATATTATCCATTGATTTAACTATCTTCCAATCACCAATAACACCTCTTACCATCGTAAGTGGATACACATTAGTATGAGCACCAATTATCGTTCCTGGACATAGTACACTATTACACCCAATATCACTATAATCTCCAAGTATTGCACTCATTTTTCTAAGCCCAGTTGCTATTCCACCATCTTCTTTAACAACTACATTACTCTTATCGCTTTTAACATTAGATAAAATAACTCCTGCACCAGTATGAGCATGATCCCCTAAGATTGCATCACCAACATAATTATAATGAGGGCACTGACAATTATCAAAAATAATTGCATTCTTTATCTCAGTACTATTACCAATTACACAATTTTTACCAATAATTGCACTACCTCTAATAAATGCTCCAGGTCTTACTTCAGTCCCTTCATCAATAATTGCTGGTGCATTTATATCAGCTTTTTCACTTATCTTTACACTTTTATGCACCCAAACATTATCCTTATATAATACATAATCATTAGATAAAGTAGGCCCTACTTTCAAAATAAAATCTTTGATAAGAGGTAATACTTCCCAAGGATAATTAACCTCATCAAATAACTCTTTTGCTATAGTAGCATCCAAATTTAATAAATTTTCGTACTTTTTTAACATCTTCTTCACATTCTCCTTAGCACCATAATACCACAAACATTGATAAATGTGCACTTTTTTGCTATAATCTTCATTGACAAAAAGAGGTAATTTAAATGAAAAAATTAGAAAAAAAAGATTATTTACTAATCGGAACACTATTTATTCCAATGGTAACTTTAATAATATATCTACTTTGTAAAGGATACATATTCGGTTCTAATATTGACTGGGCTAATCAGCACATTGTACTACCAGAATACTTTAGAAACCTATTTTATAGTAATGGTAAAATAATTCCATCATTTGCTTTTAATCTAGGAATGGGGCAAAATATCTTCAACTACTCATACTATGGATTATTAAGCCCAATTATTTTGCTATCGTACTTACTACCTTTTATACCAATGTATATCTACATGCCAGCAATTTCTATCATCATGTATTTTACAAGTATCATAATGTTTTACTTATGGATTAAAAACAAATACAACACTAAAATAGCTTATATTTCATCTCTAATCTTTGCTTTAAATGCACCATTTGCATATCACTTTCATAGACATCTAATGTTTGTAATATACATGCCATTTATGATTGGTGCCCTAAAAAGTGTTGACTTATACTTTGAAAAAGGCAAGAAGATACCACTTATTATATATACAATCCTATTAATTCTAACAAGTTACTACTTCAGCGTACCAGGAATTATCACAATTGGTATTTATACAATTTACAAAATTTTAAAAAATAACAAAATAGATTTTACAAAACTTAAAAATGTAATATTCTTTGTAACAACAGCAATCTTAATTACTGGTGTATTACTACTTCCAACCGCATACGCCTTAATAAATGGAAGAATTGAAACATTAACAAGTTCAAAACTTACATTCTTAGATTTAATAAACCCAATAAAAAACTACTCATATACATTCTACAACTCATACTACTCTTGGGGAATAACATTTATCTACATTATTGCAATTATAAATGGTCTTCTATCTAAGAAAAAAGAACAAATCTTTCTAAGCATAATAACTACTCTATTTATCATATTCCCACTAAGCAGTTACATCTTAAATGGATTCATGTATATTGATGGCAAATGTTTCATACCATTCTTACCACTAGCAGTCTTGCAAATTAGTGAATTAATAAAAAATATATTTGATAATAAGTTAAAACTAAAAAAAATGTTACCATATATTCTTCTAAGCGGAGCTATCCTTATTTACTTTGCCCTAGGTAAAAATAACATTTACTTACTACTTGCTGACATAATATTAATGTTAATAAGCCTTTACTTATGCACAAAAAAACAAAATAATATCCTACTTTACATTACAATAGTAGGTGTATCTCTTGCCTCATTCATAGCAAGTTCTACAAGTGAATCATACATGAAAATATCAGATATTAAAAATATAAATAGCACATCTTATGAAGAACTAATAAGCAAAATAAATGATAAAAACATCTATCGTACAAGTAATGAAGAATACATACTATATAATCCAAATAAAATTTATGATATAAATGAAAACATAACAACAACATATTCTTCTCTATCAAATAAATACTATATGTCATTTATTAGAAACATCTTTCAAAATGAAGTTATTAACCGAGATAACACAACAGTCACTCAAACATCTAATGTTTTATTCAACATCTATAGTGGAACAAAATATTTAATCTCAAGTGGTAACGCTGAAATTGGTTATACAGAAATCGAAAACATCGATGGAACAAAACTATACGTAAATGAAAATGTTCTACCAATCGCATATGTATCTAACAAAATAATGAGTGAGCGTGAATTCAACACCTTAGAATACCCTTACACAATAGATGCACTACTAAATTATATAATTGTTGACAAATCACTAGATAACGTTTACAAAAGTAATATAAATGAATATAAAAATGGTTACAAAATTAAAGAAATTAATAATTTGACATACAACGAAGAAAATGGTCACTACATTATTGATGCTGATAAAAATGCAAATTTAAAAATTAAATTAAATTCAAAAATTCAAAATAAAGTTCTAATAATAAGTTTTAATATGAATAAAGCCAAAGAAGGATTTGCATGTAGTAGTGACATCACTATAAATAATATTAAAAATGCTCTATCATGTTCAAATTGGAAATATAATAACAATAACAACACTTTTGAATATGTTCTTTCATCAAATAATGTGATCGATACATTAAACATCGAACTAACAAAAGGAACATTTGATATAAACGACATTAAAATATATACAATGGACTACAACAAAGTAAGTTCAATCAAAAACAATGTTGATGAAATGACAATAAACAAAGCCAAAATTGAAGATAATCATATCTCTGGTGAAATAAATGTTAAAGAAGATGGTTACCTAAAAATAACTATTCCATATGACAAAGGATTCAAACTATACGTTGATGGTAAAAGAGTTGGTAAAGTATTAACAGACAAAACTTTCTTAGGATTAGAAATTACTAAAGGTACACATAAAATAGACATTAAATATACTCCACCACTACTAAAAGCTGGAGCAATAACTTCTCTTGTCGGTATTTTCCTACTCATAAACATCATTGTTTATCCTAAAACAAAAAATAAATTACAAAAAATCAAAAACTATATTTTAAATCTTTGCAAAAAAACAAAAACTATAATTAAAGATTTCTTCAAAACAAATCGAAATTACATCTATCTATTCGTATCATTACTAATACTAGATTTAGCATTAAGAATATTCTTATCAAATCAAATAAGTTTCTATCACTGGTTCATGCCAGTACCAAACTTATTTACAATTCTATGGATTACCACTATTTTATGTATAACGAAAAATCTTAAAAATCCATATAACAAAATATTCTATATTATATGTTACATCATAAGCATTGCCCTATTCCTAACACATGCAATATACTTCTCATATTTCAAAATATTCTTTGACTTCAGTGTACTTAGTGTTGCTGGCGAAGGTGCTGCTTACTTTAGTTCCGTATTTAATAATATTAAATTATGGGTAGTAATAACTACATTAATAAGCTTAAGTCTAACAATAATAGGTCTTAAAAAAACTAAAAAACAAACAAAAAACAACTATAAAAAATTGCTAATCATCTTAATTATCTTTACTATTATTCATAGCATTCTTCCATTCTTCCTTGGTAAATCAAGCACCGAACTAAACTGGGACGAATGGCGTAATCCAAGAAGCATCTATCGCTCATTTAATGACAACAACAAAAGTTTAATGGTTAGTGGCATGTACGAATACAACATCAGAAACTTCATATTTACATACTTTAAAGATAGTAACTCACTAACTGATAATGAACAAAAAGTTCTTGATGAAAACTTTGCAAACAGCACTGAAGCTAAAGAAAACGAATATACTGGTGCCTTCAAAGGTAAAAACTTAATAATAGTTCAATTAGAAAGTGTAGATAACTTCCTACTAGATAAAGACATCATGCCAACCTTCTACAAACTAAGTAAAAATTCAATCAATTTTATTAACCACTACTCATTTACATCTGGTGGTGGATCAACATTCAACTCAGAATTTATGATTAACACAGGCTACTCTACAGCATATAACTACAATATGAACGCTTACTCATTTAGTAAAAATGCCTATCCTTATAGTTTACCAAACCTACTTAAAGAAGAAGGATACACATCAAATGTATTCCACATGAACTCAGCAGAATACTACTCAAGAGGAGCTAACTATAAATCATTTGGTTATAACGAATATTATGGATTAAAAGATTTAGGAATCTATAAAAACAATGAATTCTGGCTAGACACTGAACTAATGAAAAACGAAACATTCAATAAAGAAATATTTAAACACAGTGGCCTAAACCTTTCTTACATTATTTCCTACTCAGCACATATGCCATTTAATTCAAGTAAAGGAACGTGCTCAAAACTAACAAATGAAACAGGCTTAACTGAATTTGAATGTTTAAAAATACAAGCAAAAGAAACCGATGATATGATCAAATTACTAATGGAAAACCTAGAAAAAAATGGTGAACTAGATAACACAATTGTAGTCCTAATAAGTGATCACTATTTATATACACTAGAAGACAAAACTCTATTAGATAAATACAAAGAAACAAACACAAACCTAATAAATCATACACCATTCATAATCTGGAGTAATGGCCAAATCAAAAAAACAGTAAAAGACGTAAACTCCCAATTAGACGTGCTTCCAACACTGCTAAATCTATTCGGAATAAAATATAACGAAGCAAACTACATTGGTAGAGATATCTTCTCAAAAGACTATGATCCACTAGTATTCTTCCCAGATGGAAGTTGGTATAATGGTAGTACCTATATTGCAAATGGAGAATATTTAAAAGGCAAAAAAATGTCATCTGAAAAAATAGAATACTATAAATATACGACGAATTCTCTGATTTATTGGGATAAGATTACCTACATGCCTAAAAACGCGATTGGATATCGAAGCAAGGTGATGTCCTTCCTCGCCGGGGAACAATATCGGCTTTTGTCCGACAGCCGCTTTCATAAATTGGCAGCCTATTTTAAGGATAACCGAAAAAACGATTTTTTGACAGACGCGATGATCAAGAAGCTGCTTGTCAGCGCTGAAAGCGTGCGTGCCATTCCGGAAGCAGAATATCAACGCTACGTGGAATTGATCGCGGTTTCCGAGCAGGTTTGGGCGGAAGCGAAGGAAAAACAGGACTTGCAGGGTTTCCTGCCGTATCTGAAGCAAATTTTCGACACCTTTCGCGATTTCACGCGGTATTGGGGGTATGAAAAGGAACCTTACGACGCGCTTTTGGAACACTACGTCGAAGGACTTACAGTAGAGATCATCGACAGCATGACCGCGGAAATCAAGCCGCCGCTCATCGCGCTTTTGGGACGCGTGGAGGAAAAAAACAGAAGCGGCGACGCGCCGAAGCGCATTGCGGTCGGACCTGTCAGCCGCGAAAAGCAGCAGGCAGTCTGGGAAATGATACTCAAAAAAATCGGCTTCGATTTTGACAGCGGGCGGGTAGATA
>ERZ780178.2367-NODE-2367-length-11038-cov-3.230265_pt1 | contig 11038 bp, 5 predicted proteins | sample MGYA00511018_ERZ780178 | MGnify/ENA primary metagenome ERZ780178 (study PRJEB29588, sample SAMEA2151439) | human gut metagenome | biome: human gut; feature: human-associated habitat; material: faeces | place: Denmark | collected 2008/2010 ...
TGACGGCTAAAGCTATGGCTCACATGGACAAAGCTTCCGTTGAACAGCGTGCCCTTATCAATAAACTGGCTGATGAATATGCTGATGAACTGAACAACCTCGGCGTTCGCGTATCCAATCTGGAAAAGAGAGTAGGCAATGTCAAACTTACCGGTGATGCGCGCATCCGTTTCCAGCATCAGAACGGCAATGATGATTATCGTAACGATCATTCTTGGGATTATCGTGTCCGCGTCCGGGCCAATGCCCAGGTCAATGACCGTACAACCGTAACCTATGGCATCAGCACAGGCGACCTGAATTTTGGCGATAATGGTGCAGCATCGGGCGCCGATGACGACAATGGCGATACTTTCACTGATGATGCCAAAGTAGATTACAATTTTGGCGGTGACCACTGGAATCTCAGCGTCGGCCGTACCGATACGTATATTCTCGGCGGTGACAATGCCTACGGATTCCAGTATGGCGACGTATTTGATCGTGCCGAATTGAAATACACCAGTGATCACTTCGCAGCGACTGCCGGCTATGGCAAATTTAAAGAAGGCTATGCTGCTGATGATCCTGATGCAGAAGTGGAAGGTAATGGCCTCCTCGGCGTCAAGACAGGCTATGGCGAATTAGAAGGCTTCTTTGGTGGTGGCCGCGCAGCTGGTTCGGCTGTTGGCGTATATTACAATGATTTCAGTGGCGGCGCCAAAGGCTTTAAAGCCGATGACCTCTGGGGAGCTTATGCCAGCCTGAATCTCGGTAAATGGAATGCATTTGCTAACTATGAAAAAATCAGTAATGACGTGACCGATGATCCCGAAGTATGGATTGGCAAACTGACTTATGGCAGTGCCGACAGCGAAACCCGCGGCACATGGGATGCCTGGGTTGAATACATCAACTCCGACAGAGGAGCTCTCCTCGGCGGTGCAACCAACTCCTGGCGCGATGACAGTGTTCTCGATAACGTGAAATCGTGGGGCGTAGGCATCGACTACACACTGGCTAAAAACGTAGTCCTCACAGCTGCCCAGACCTTCGCAACAGAAGCCAAACATGGTTCTGATGATCCCGATGAATTTACCGACGTAGAAATCAACTTCTTCTTCTAATCGCAATAATGACCAAGCCGTGTGCCAAATGGTACGCGGCTTGTTTTTTTTACCCCTAAAATCAGCAATACAGGACCCACGACCGGTGACTGTTTCCATCCTGAATCGTCACCGGCCGTGAGTTCTAATTTATACGTTTAACTTCAAATCAATATGATATAAATTTATACCTATGCAAAATTGGCATAATCGATAGTTCCTGTTGGTAAAGTATGTGAAAAAAGTGGTTTTTGCTATGGCTTGTGAAGGGCATAACGATGGGACGGAGAGCGATTTTTTAACAGTTTATTTTACCGCCTGTTTTTGTTACAAATCCGATACAAATTTAAGAATGATTGAGATAAAATTTAATAAATTTTTAACTGCAAGGTTTACATTTACCCTGTAAAATGCCTGTAAAGCCCATGGTTGACACATTCTTTACGCCATTTTGACAAAAAATCAATCTTGGGGTATAATGTCATCAAGGTCGCAGGTGGGAATGTTCCCAGGCAGTGACTGAGATTGAGAGCAGACAAACTTATAGAAACCAGGGTAGTAAAAGAGAGGAAACTAGGACAACTCGCCAATGAACCCCTTGTGGAAATAAGTACAATGCTCGACCGTAATGAGTGGTAAAACTTATTTTTAGAAAAGGGGTAATTCACATGAAAACAAAAGTTTTAGCAGCTTTAGTTGCAACCATGGCTGTTGGCGCTACTTGCGCTTTCGCAGCTAACCCGTTCGTTGATGTACCGACCGATTCCTGGGCCTATAAATCCGTAGTAGAACTCGCCGACGCTGGCATTATCCAGGGGGTAGACGGCTCCTATTTCCAGGGCGACCGCAACATCACCCGTTATGAAGCAGCTGAAATGACGGCTAAAGCTATGGCTCACATGGACAAAGCTTCCGTTGAACAGCGTGCCCTCATCAACAAACTGGCTGACGAATATGCTGACGAACTGAACAGCCTCGGCGTTCGCGTATCCAACCTCGAAAACAAAGTTGGTAACGTAAAACTCACTGGTGATGCTCGTATCCGTTATCGTTATCAGGACGACAACGCTAAGAGAGAAAATGATAATTCTTGGGATTATCGTGTTCGTCTCCGCGCTAATGCCCAGGTTAACGACCGTACAAAGGTAACTTATGGCATCAGCTCCAATTCTTATAGCTTTGGTAAATCTGGCGCTGCAAGTGATGATGATAACAAGACTTATACGGATCTCGCTAACGTCGATTACAACTTCGGCGGCAACAACTGGGATCTCTTGGTAGGCCGTTATACTTATGTCCTCGGTGACAAAGTTGGCTACCAGTTCGGTGATGCTTTCGATGGCGCTCAGTTGCAGTACAAAAACGATAAGTTCAAAGCTATCGCTGGCTATGGTAAATTCAAAGAAGGCGCTGGTACCTTCAAGTCAACTGATAAAGATACTTTACACGATCAGAAATCCTATGCTAATGGTGGCGAAGGTATCCTTGGCGTTAAGACCGGTTATGGCGAATTAGAAGGCTTCTTCGGCGGCGGCCGTCTTGCTGGTTCTTCTGTAGGTGTTTACTACAACGATTTCTTTGGTGCTAACAAAGACAAACATGCTTCCTTTGCTGACGATCTCTGGGGCGCTTTCGCAAGCTTCAACTTCGGCCAGAAGTGGAATCTGACTGGTAACTATGAAAAGATTAATGCTAACGATTCCAAAGCTGATGATCCGGAAGTATGGTATGGCAAACTCCAGTACGGTACAGCTTCCTTCGCAGCTCCGAAATCCTGGGATGCCTGGGTTGAATACCTCAATGCTGATCAGAATGCATTCCTCGGCGGTTCCACTAACATGTGGAGATTCTCCGATATGGACAATGTCAAATCTTGGGGTGTAGGTATCGACTACACATTCGCTAAGAATGCTATGTTCTCCGTAATGCAGACATTCGCTTCCGAAGCTAAAAACGATGCAACTGATCCGGAAGAAATGACTCGTGCAAACTTCGTATTCGTATTCTAATCCTTACGGTGCGGAATCAAAAAGGCCACTCGAAAGAGTGGTCTTTTTTTCGTTGGGAAAAGGGATAGTGGGAAAGGCCGTAGTTCGTTCGTTGCAGGTCATTCATCGAAGCCGGAAGGCCCGCAGGTGGTAGGCTGGTTTGACGGACAGAGTGTCTTTGCCGTCCCTGATAAGGGAAGGGGGACCGCTATAGCGGTGGAAGGGTTCTTACTTCCATCCAGAGTCTTACTATGAGTCCGTTTTTACATGTGGTGATGAAGCTTGTTTGCAAGGTTGGAGCCAGTCCGGCATGCTACGTCCTCGGACTCAGAAATTGGAACTCAGATGATATAAAGCCCCCTCTGCCGAAACTACGATATTCATATATATCTGGCAAGGCGCTACAATAGGGCACTGTGTTTCGGCATAGGCGAGGGCTCACGACTGGGGGCGCTTTGCATCGGAATCATCGGCTATGGTGTCAGATACAAGGCGGAGGAAAGAGGCGTAGCGGGGCTACGTTGATAGACGACAACGCCGTAGATGATGCTATAGCCGGTGAGGCAGACAGAAGAAGTCCCCCGGCCGTGAGCCCCTACACACATTTGCGCGTCGCTACGCTCCTTCAAATGCGGTTCTCTGCCTAAGTCGGCCGTTGGCGCCAGCTCCCGCTTCTCAGGGGAGCCATGCTGCACTGCTCTTCAAGCCAACACTATCTGCATGAGCCATGCTATGCTGTTCTTTGAACCGGCACAGATGCAAAATGCCCCGCATCAGAATTAGAGGGGAGCTCTTCTGATGCGGGGCGTTTTGTTTGTATCAGTCAGATAAGGTTATTCTGTTATTTGATACGGCTTTTCAGTTCTTCCAGGGCTTTCTTCAGTTCCTGGATTTCCTGATCTTGTTTCTGAATCTTCTGATCCTGCAGGACATCGTTTGCCTTGAGCTGCTGATTTTCTGCTACCAGCTGGGCCTTGCTGACACCGGCATAGGAGTTTCCTTTGCCAATCTTGAAGCTGACGCCGGCGTTAATCATGTTTTCGCCGTTGCCGAAGTTGGTTGCCACGTTGAACATGGTATTTTCGTTGGGCTGGTAGAAAGCTCCCAGTGCTACACTGTTAGCGTTGCGGTAGTTGCCATATCCGACAGCAAAGTTCCATTTGTCATCGGGATTGAAGTCCAGCGGATGGAGCGCTGCCAGAGCCGCTGCACCGGCACCGACTTTGTTGATGCGGTTATCGAGGTTGGATACACGGCCGCTCAGGTTGGTTACGTCACCAGCCAGATTGATCACGTTGTTTTCAATCGATTCTACGTTCTTCTGAACACGATAGAGCTGGCTGCCATTGACAGCATCTTTCGATTCGGCCGCGATTTCTCCATCGGCGACATGAATTACTTTCTTGCCGCCTGCATCGATACCACTCCTGGTAATCGACGGGCCTTCCGTGATAGTCAGTCCATCACTGGTCATCTTCGTATCCCCGGCCGTTACGCTATCGACGGTAATATCTTTTTTGAGAGAAACGGTAATGCCATGACCACTGGCAGTAGTCGTAATATTGGTCGTATCCCCTTTGATAGCAAGGTTTTCACCCGGTTTGACAGCTGTCGCTTCACCACTATCGGCACCAAAGTTTGTCGGTTTCGTTTCAGCCGTAATGATAAGTCCGTTTCCGTTAGAAGGATTTTCTGTGTTGCCCGGATTGTCCGTATTGCCTGTATTGCCCGGATCAACAGGAGTAACCGGTGTATCCGTCGTAGCCCCAGATGTATTGCCACCTTCACCCGGTTTTTCGGGATCTACCTTGACATCGTCGGTAGGTGTCGAACCGCCTTTTATATTGGCACTAATTGTATATACGCCGTCTTTGTTGACGATAGAGATGCCATCACCCGCTACGAGTTTCATGACAGAACCCACCTTACTAGCTACAGCCTTCAGTTGTGCCACGTTAACGGCATCTGTGTCAGCATAACCGGCAGCTACATTGGTAAGCTGGCGGGTATGCTTGCTATCACCGATGGAAGCAGCGGCCCAGGTCGATTTCCACGCTTTATCGTCAGACGTACTTGCAATACCTGTCAAAGGATCATATCCATATACTTCTGCTCTAGTCGAAGCTACAGAACCACTGCCCAGAGCTACGCCGCCATCGAATGTAGCGTTGGCATTGTGTCCGAGGATAGTGACCTGGGAAGCTGTCGTCGAAAGGGCATTGTCTGCCGAACCGAGGATGATGTTGTTGCTCTGATTTTCCAGGGTATGGTTGTCGCCAATGACGATATTGGAATGATTCTTTTCTACGCTTTCACCGGTTACCGTATTATGGGCACCGATGAGGTAGTCGTTCTTGCCATTCATCAGCGTCGTATAGAAGCCATCGACATAGTTGAGCTGCGAAGAGACATCGTCTTTAAATCCTGTATTATCTTTAGAGGTCCAAGTGCCATCATCATTTTTCTTCTGATTTCCTTTGACCGTATTGCCAACACCCATGACCTGGGTCATATAGGCATTATCTACGACGTTGCCGCCGCCAAAGGCCATGACCTGTCCGCCACTGGTAGGAACGGCAGCCTGCAAGGCTTCGCCTAGTGCTTTCGGATCCGTCAGGCTGCCAGTGATGGCTCCCATATTTATATCACGGTAGGAGTTAGAAATGACGTTGCCTGCCCCATAAATGAGCGCTGCATTGGAATCTGTCGTCATATTGGCCTGCCCGACGATGCTGTTGGCCACACCACTAAAGGCCCCGGACTTATCCGAATTATTGTTGATGTTAAAGGTACCATAAGACAAGGCCGTAGCCCCACGGAAATCCTGACGGCCTGAAGCAGCTGCCTGATTAATAACACCAGACAGGGAACCCGTTACCGTTGAAGCGATGCCGCCGGCATAGGTCATATACCCGGCTGCCAGAGCCCCCATTTCCTTGGCTCCGTCATTCTTTTCATTAGTATATTCAGCATATTGTGCTGATGTAAACGGTATATCCCGGACACTGTAATACTTCGTCTTCGAAGCATCAACGGTATCGCTCACAGCCTTGAGCTGGGCAACATTAACAGCATCTGTATCCTGCGTACCAGCTGCGACGTTGGTAATCTGACGGGTAATAGTCTTTTCTGCATCCAATTGTCCTTGTTCATTTTTTACAATTTGACCAACGGAAACAGCGGCAGCTTTCGACTTCCAGGTGCCAGTGGTATCAGTATGATGGTCACCATTTGCCGGGTCATAACCGACTTGATCCTTATCGATAACAGCTACGGAACCGGCACCGATGGCTACACCGCCATCGATAGTGGCATTAGCATTATGACCGAGGATGACTGTGTCTTTTTTCTCTGTTGTGATGGGCGCCGTTTCGTCGGCATTGCCGATAATCACGTTATGGGTCTGGTCTTCTGCTACGGTGCGATAATCGCCGATGACCGTGTTGGAATCAGCCCCCTTATTGATCGTGACACCCTGTCCCAGCACCTTTACATGGCTGGCATCGGTAATGGAACTGTTGAACCCATCCAGATAGTTGTACTGTACTTTCTTGTAAGTCGTCGATTTCATGGAGTTCCCCACGCCCATGATTTGTGAATTCTGGGTCTTTTCAGCGCTGTTGGCACCACCAATAACCAAAGTAGCACCGCCCGCACTGCTGGCAACGCCATCCATCAAAGCTTTCTGCATATCAGCAGCAGAGTCAAAGTGCGTACTGTAAGGAGAGGCATCAATGTAGCTGCTTGATTCTTTTACACTATTTCCGGCCCCCATGACAATAGCACCGTTGCTGTTGGTCACTTTGTTGGCCATACCGGAAATTATATTGGCGACGCCGCTGCTGCTGCTTCCTGTCATGGATTCATTGGAATTGAAGGTACCGATAACCGTAGAAAATGCATTTTTCGTCGCATTGCCAAGCGTATCCCATTTATCTTTTGCTTCATACGGACTGGTTTGTACATTATAGCTGCCAATGGTCGTAGCAAAACCGCCGCCGGTATAGGAATTGGTCCCCAGTGTGGTGGAGGCTACACCAAACTGACGCAGTTTGTCCGCTGTGGTATCACCGATGGAAATCTTATTTTCTGCCAGTGTATGAGCACCAATTTCGATGGAGCCTGTACGGGCATACGAATTCGTCCCCACGGCGATGGCTTCCGGCAGATTCTGCTTCGCATGGTTGTTATCATGGATGTCCATGCTGAAGGACCCCTCATTGACCTTTTCCCCGAAGGAAAGCATGGATTCCTGGGTCCCGCCGCCGATAAAGACCTTGGCATTCTTGCCGATGGCAATATTGGTCCCGTCGTTGGCCGGACTGATGTCATAAGCAATGGGCTGGGCCCCCTTGTCCACAATGTCCTTATCTGCCGCCAGTCCTGCACTGGTGACGCCAGCGGTGAGGACGAAGGCAGTGAGGGCGGCGACGGCTAATCGCGAAGTCCCCACCCCGATGGACGTCCGGCCATGAGCTTTGGCCAGTTCTGATGTAACGACATAGCATTGTTTTACATGACTCCAGATGACTTTGTATATTTTATTCATAAAACAACCTCCTGTATTATAATTATTATCATTACATAAAATAGTCGTGGTTTACTTAGTATTATACCATAAAACGTTATTTTGTCACAATTATATCGCAATTAAGTGTCCATTACGGTAATATTTTATTGTTTTTATGTTTACTTACTTCTGTTATATGATATTTTATTCTGATATATAAAACGCCAAAATGAGTGTGTTTTGTATATTTATATTCATCTATGTATTTATACTATGTTCTCTATAACTGGACAAAATTCCGACAAACGTAAAATGGTACGGAATAACATAATACAGGTATCAGTCCGTCTCTATTTTATAAAAACGCCATGTCCTCACTGTTTGACGCCCCATCTGTGATTAGGACACCAGGGCACTACAATTAGTTATTTTGCCTATTTCCTATAATTTCGCTACGTCATTTGTTTCGTCTTACATTACATTTTTTGTGTTTGCATTTACGAATTATATTTTAAAGAGCAATACAACCCGCCCGTATTTCATACAAAGCTTTCATGACAAGTCATTTTTCCCATAGAACTGAGTTATAAAAAAATCCGCTGCACAAAAGGTGCAACGGAAGAGAAGGGATAGTTTGAAGTTTGATATTTGCGGGAAATAACCGGCATCCTCTTGCAGTGTGGCCTGCTACACTGCACTTTGAACCGGCCAGGACATAAAAAAGCGTCCCTTTTAAGGGACGCTTTTTATGCTTACTCTTATTCAGCCGTTGTGTTGTTGACAACCTGTTTGCCTTTATAGTAGCCGCAAGTCGGGCATACATGATGAGGCATCATTGCTTCGTGGCACTGCGGGCATTCTACATAGCCCGGTGCTGTCAATTTCCAGTTTGCACGACGCATCTTCTGACGAGTCTGGGATAATCTGTTCTTTGGTACTGCCATGTTCTGCACCTCCTTAAATCACATGGTACGTGTTTCTAGTGCTTTTCTTTGGATCGTAATAACTGAGCCAGGGCTTCAAGCCTCGGATCAATCTTGTCGGTAGGACAACTACAGGGTCCTTCATTCAGGTTTGCACCGCACTGCGGACAAAGCCCTTTGCAGTCAGGCCGGCACAATACCCTCATGGGCTCGCTGAGGATCAAGGTTTCTCTAATTGTCTCCGTCAAATCGATGTATTCCCCGTTATAGGGCAATACGTCCTCGGGAAGCTCCGCTTCCGTACCATAGACTTCAGACAGTGTTTCATTCCGATCCACCGATACCGGTGTCAGACAACGGCTGCAGGGATACATGCCCGATGTACGAATCGTTCCTTCTACAAGGAGATGATTGCCATCGAAACAATACGTTCCTTCCACAGCTACGGTAGCATCTTTCCAGGGGAAATCATCTACATCACCGAGCTCGGCAGCCGGACGTTCAAACGAAAAAGGGAAATACTTCCCCATTTCTTTGAGTGCTTCTTCGACTTGTAGTTTCATTATTTCTACCTCGACTATACTATTATATCTATCCACTCAGGCTTTGTCAATGATAAATTCGTATACCCCGCACCGGCCGCGCAATGGTCTGTCATTTGCCGATAAATTCCCTCAGGAGGGAGTTCATGGGGACGACAGACGAATCTACGGGCTTGAAGGGCTTCAGGAATTTGACCAGGCGCTGGGCTTCCGTATAATAGGGGCTGTCCTGTCCGATCGATTCCAGGAGCGGTTCGGCATAGGGTTTGAGGACGGCCAGTTCGTATGGTAGAGCCGTGTTGAAGATGGTATCGGCATCTTCCTGATAGGGATAGATATTCTTTTCTTCGCCACGGCGCACGTCGCCCCAGATTTCCATGGTCGCTTCGGGACCGCGGCCGCGGAACTGATGATCCCGGACCATGCGGCGGATGATGCGCGTGTCCGACGTGGAAATGCGGTTGTGGTCGTTGATGCGTATCTGTGTCAGGACGCCCAGGGAGATCTTGACTTTTTCATAGCGGGGCAGCATGTAGGTCAGGGAATCGTTCAGGGCGTGGAGGCCTTCTACGACGATGGGCTGGCCCGGTTCGAGGCGCGTCGGCTTTTCGTCGAAATAGCGCTTGCCTTCGACGAATTCAAAGCGGGCCAGGTGGACGTCTTTGCCCTGATTGAGATCATCGATCTGCTGGTTGAACAGGGGTACGTCGATGGCGCGCAGGGATTCAAAATCGTAACTGCCATCGGGATTACGCGGCGTATCTTCTCTATTATAGAAATAGTCGTCGAGAGAAATGCGCACCGGACGCAGGCCATTGACGCGGAGCTGGGTGGTCAGCCGTTTGCAGAATGTCGTCTTGCCGGCAGAGGACGGGCCGGCAATGAGGACGACTTTGATTTTGGGCCGCTGGGCCACGATATAGTCGGCCAGTTCGGCCAGTTTCTTTTCCTGCAGGGCTTCGGCCATATCGACGATATCCTGGATGGTCCCGTCCCCGATATAGCGGTTCAGGTCGGAGACGTATTCACAGCGGACGATGCGCCCCCATTCTTCCGCTTCCAGGAAAAGGCGGGCCATTTTCGGGATTTCCTTGTACGGCGGCAGTTCGTTGGGATTTTCTACTTTCGGATATTCCAGTATGATGCCCGGCGCATAAAGACGCAGGTTGAAGCAGGTCAGGTATCCCATGCTGGGCAGGAGAGGCCCCATGTAGTAGTCCAGTATCTGCCCGCACTGATAGGCCAGGACATACGGCACATCGACATGGCTCATCAGTTCCGCTTCGTGCTTGAGGTCGCGGTTGTGGCACATGGCCAGCGCCGTCTGGGTGCTGACTTTGACCTGGGTGATGGTTTCGTCCTGTTCGACGATTTCGTCCATGCGGCGCTTGATAGCTTCCACATCGTGGATGGTCACGTTATGGCCGATTTCCAGTTCACAGTAAAGGGATTTGCGCAGGGCGTGTTTGACCAGCACCTTGCCGTCGGGATATTTGAAGCCGTCCTTGTAGATGGTGGGATCCTTGGGATCGCGTCCCTTGGCGATCATTTCATCCCAGGACATCTTTTCCCAGATGAGCATGGCGGTGTTGCCGTTGGGCTTGGGGCTGCCGTTGATCATTAAGACATTCATTGTGACAAAACCTCCTGAAAATAAAAGCGAGAGAACTGTGCCCCCTCTGTCAGCAGCACCATCATATACCCTGGAGTGCACTCCAAGTCAAGAGAGAGGCGTCGTTTTTTCCGGAGGGGAAGAGAGACCCTCCCCCCGGGTGCACACCCGCTCCAGAAGGGGGGCGCTGTGGCTGACAATGAGCAGCCCAAGATTCCGCCGCTCCGCCTCCCGCAGGAGGAAACCCCAGATCTGGGCCTGGGTGATGGGGTCCAGCATGGCGGTGATCTCGTCGCACAGCAGGTATCTTGTGGCCCTGCCCAGGGCCCGGGCGATGCAGAACCGCTGGAGCTCCCCGCCGGACAGCTCCTGGGGGTA
>ERZ780178.2373-NODE-2373-length-11013-cov-10.230517_pt1 | contig 11013 bp, 8 predicted proteins | sample MGYA00511018_ERZ780178 | MGnify/ENA primary metagenome ERZ780178 (study PRJEB29588, sample SAMEA2151439) | human gut metagenome | biome: human gut; feature: human-associated habitat; material: faeces | place: Denmark | collected 2008/2010 ...
TTAACTGGTTGTTCAGGTTCACGACAGCAGCCGGCTCGATGAAAAAGGTGGAACCGGTGGAGGACTGGTCATGCACCATACCGCTCACCTGGCTCTTATATTCGGCTTTTACGGGGATACAGTAGCGGTTATCACGCATGGTAATGACTGCATCCTGCAAAAAGGTACGGTAAGCGCCGTTTACCATGGAAGTCAGCTGGCTATGGATTTTTTCATTGGTGGACAGCTTGAAGCGGCGGATACTTTTTAATTTAGGACTGGCATCATCTGCCATCTCCTCTTCCGATAAAATACAGCGGTTGATCTCATTAGCAAGCTGTGTCATAGGGGTGAGTCCCTCAAAGTAGGCATCCAGGCTGTCATTTGGGAGGTCTTCCCGTTCTTTTTTTCCATAGGTTTTGATCCGGCTGACATTATCCAAAAAGGATGCCAGCTTCAACAATTCGGACATGGACAGAGAACTGCCGATTTCCAGAGAACGGATGGAAAAACCTAAGTCTCTGTTACTTCCAAATGAGGTGCTGCCGATACGGAAGAGACGGGCTAAAGCGTCTTTTGTCTCCCGCTGTGCGGTTCTGATAGTGGAAAGATCAGTGGAAGGCACCAGATCGCGGCAAAGCTTTTTACCGGGCTCAGAGTCGGCCTTTTCCGTGAGGAGATCGATGATCTTCGTATATTCTAAAGTGGTGAGTACTTTTGTGTTCATGTGGGGCTCCTTAATATTGAAATTCGCAATCCGGACTATCGTCCTTCTTGCTCATGTCTGTTTGCTCCCCTCATAGAAATCCTGCTTTGCCTGCAAGCAGTCACGCAGGATTTTATGGGTGAGCTTATTATACCATATTTATTGCCTTTTTTGGTACAGTTTTGTATAATTGAGATATTAGAGTCCTAAGAAAAAGCCGGTGTATCTGTAGGCAGCAGAGGAGGCATATTTATGGCGGATTCGCAAGAAAATAAGCAGAAGGAACAAAATGACGTTTCTGAGAAAAATTTTATGATAGAAAAAATCAAGGAACGTCCGGTAAATAAGAAAAAGCTGTTGCGCCGGACTTTGATCACGGTTTCCATGGCGGTGATCTTCGGTCTGGTGGCCTGTTTCACTTTCTTGGTTTTGGAACCGGTGATCAGTAATTGGTTGTACCCGGAGGAGGAACCACAGGTGGTGGTATTCCCCGAAGATCAGGATGAGATGTCTCCGGAGCAGATGTTGGCAGAGAATATGCAGCAGGAGAATCAGAACAGTCAGTCTTCTTCTGTTCCTGGTGAGATTATGGAACAGGAGCAGATCCGGGAACTGTTATCCGGAATCATATTGGATCTGGATAATTACAAACAGATTTACAGTGCTCTTGCCCAGTATGTGGCAGAAATGAACCGTTCCATGGTTACTGTGACAGGAGTGTCATCCGGTGTGGACTGGTTCAATAATGTAAATGAGAGCAAGAACCAGTCATCCGGTGTGATCATAGCGCAAAATGGCAAGCAATTACTGATTTTAACCGATTATTCTCCGGTAAAACAAGCAGATGACATCATTGTCACATTTAATGATGGAACTCAGGCAGATGCATCTTTGAAGGAAAAAGATGAGACTACAGGTCTGGCGGTGATCGCCGTAGAACTGGATACTCTGAATGAAGATTTTCTGAAGAATGATATTACGATCGCTACTTTGGGATCTTCTAATATCAAAGATATTGCCGGACTTCCGGTGGTGGCTTTGGGGCGTCCCATGGGTACGAACGGCTCACTGGGATATGGCATTATTACTTCTTCCGCCAGTGAGTCGGCGGCATCGGATACCACTTATCGGATTCTGCAGACGAATATTGTAGGCAGTCAGAATGCAGGCGGCGTATTATTCAATCTTCAGGGACAGGTCATTGGTATCATTACCAATGGCAAATCTGCCACAGATATGAAAAATATGGTTTGTGCTTACGGTATTACGGAATTGAAGCGTCATATCGAGAAAATGTCGAATGGAGAAAAATTCGCCTATCTGGGTCTTAAGGGTGTGGATGTCACAGAGGAAGCTAACAGCGAACTTGGGGTTCCTTACGGAGCTTATATTAAAGAGGTAGAAATGGACTCTCCTGCAATGCTGGCGGGAATCCAGCAGGGAGATGTCATCACAGGATTCGGTGAACACGTGATCATCAGCTTTGACGAGTATACGAACTCTCTGCTCAGTATGAAACCGGGAGATAGTGTAGAACTGACGATTATGCGGCAGTCACAGCAGGAATATAAAGAGATGAAATTCGACATCACATTAACGGTGTTGAAATAGATTGACAGAAAGGTTTGGACAACAATATGAAATTCATTAAAGAGTTAAAAGAAGGCGACAGAGTATTTGATATTTATCTGTGCAAGCATAAGCAGGAGGCTGTAACAAAAAACGGTAAACCCTATGAAAGCGTGATTCTGCAGGATAAGACCGGAACCATTGATGCCAAGGTATGGGAGCCGAACAATCCGGGCATCGGAGATTATGATGATCTGGATTACATAGAAGTATACGGTGATGTGACGAATTTCCAGGGACAGTTACAGATCAGCGTGAAGCGGATCCGTGTCTGCCGCGAGGGAGAATACAATCCTTCCGATTATCTGCCGGTGAGTTCCAAGGGCATCGACACGATGTATAATGAGTTAAAGACTTTGATCGGAAGCATTAAGAATACTTATCTGCATCAGCTGTTGCAGGATCTGTTTATCGAGGATGCCGATTTCGTGAAGAAGTTCTGTAATTCTTCCGCAGCCAAGACAGTGCATCATGGTTTCGTGGGCGGATTGCTGGAGCATACCTTAGGAGTTACCAAGTTGTGTGACTACTACTGCTCTGCTTATCCTATTTTACAGAGAGATCTGCTTCTGACGGCGGCTATGTGCCATGATATCGGAAAGGTAAAAGAGATTTCCGCTTTTCCGGTAAACGATTATACAGATGACGGACAGTTATTGGGACATATCGTGATGGGCGCACAGATGGTTGGGGAACGTGCCGCTAAGATCGACGGCTTCCCGCACAATCTCCTGGCAGAATTACAGCACTGCATTCTGGCACATCATGGTAAATTGGAATACGGATCTCCCAAGGTGCCGGCGCTGATCGAGGCAGTGGCTCTGAATTATGCGGATGATACCGATGCCAAGATGGAGACCTTTAAGGAAATTTTGGAAAATAACAGTGAAAACAGTGGCTGGCTGGGTTACAACAGATTGTTTGAATCCAATCTGCGCGCTACCAGAATGGAGTAAATGACAGGATAAATACTATAAATTCTGTGAACAGACAGGAAAGAGAGGAAGAATATGGAGATCAGTACATGTGTAAAATATGTGGGTGTAAACGACCATCAGGTGGATTTGTTCGAGGGACAGTATAAGGTTCCGAATGGAATGTCTTACAATTCCTATGTGATCCTGGATGAGAAAATCGCCGTTATGGATACGGTGGATGGATTTTTTACCGAAGAATGGCTGAACAATGTAGAACAGGTACTTTCCGGAAAAACACCGGATTATCTTGTGATTCAACATATGGAGCCGGATCATTCCGCCAGCATTCCTGCTTTCTTAAAAAAATATCCCAAAACCACAGTGGTATCCACAGCGAAGGGATTCCAGTTCATGGAACAGTTTTTCCCGGAGTTTTTCGCCGTGCAGGGATTACCTGCGGAACAACACATCGTTGCGGCGAATGATGGTGTCCTGGAGCTTGGACAGCACAGCCTGCATTTTGTCTATGCTCCCATGGTGCATTGGCCGGAGGTTATGATGACTTATGAGGCAACAGAGAAAATACTGTTTGCCGCAGATGGCTTTGGCAAATTCGGTGCGCTGGATGCAGAGGAAGAATGGGCGGACGAAGCCCGGCGCTACTATATCGGCATCGTCGGAAAATATGGTCCCCAGGTACAGGCTGTTCTGAAAAAAGCGGCAGGACTGGACATTCAGACCATCTGCTCTCTTCACGGTCCGGTACTTAAGGAGAATCTGGGATTCTATCTGGAAAAATATGATAGGTGGTCTTCCTATCAGCCGGAAGAATCCGGAGTGGTGATTGCTTATGCTTCTGTCTACGGCAATACCAGAAATGCTGCAGAATACCTTGCGGATGTTTTGCACGAAAAAGGACAGAAAACAGTACTATATGATCTGTCAAGATGCGATAAGGCAAAAGCTGTTGCCGATGCTTTCCGTTATGACAGACTGGTGCTGGCGGGTATTACTTATAATGGAGACCTTTTCCCATGCATGCGCAGTTTTATCGAAGGTCTGACCGAGCGTAATTACCAGAATCGTAAGGTGGCAATCATTGAGAACGGCACCTGGGCACCCATGGCAGGCAAACTGATCCTTGGAATGTTTGAAAAAAGCAAGAATCTGACATTTACGGAGACTACGGTAAGCATCAAGTCTGCCATGAATGAGCAGAACAAGGGCGAGATCGAGAAACTCGCTGAGGAACTTTGCTGAGAAAATTTTTCACACGCAAACAAGAGCCTGCGTAAGCTATTTTAGAATATGGCACTAAAGTACAAAAAAGTTTGCAGGTTACGGAAAGGCATAAGGATATTTATGGAATTTAAAAAGAACGATCGTGTAACGGTAACCATAGAGGATATGGGAAGTGACGGAGAAGGAATCGGTAAAGTAGACGGTTTTACCCTCTTTATCAAAGATGCTGTTATCGGCGATCAGGTGGAAGCCAAGATCATAAAAAGTAAAAAGCACTACGCTTATGCCAGATTAGAGAAGGTGTTACAGCCTTCTCCTTTTCGTGTGGAACCGAAATGTACATACCACAGACAGTGCGGCGGCTGCCAGCTGCAGGCACTCTTCTACTCCGAGCAGCTGCATTTCAAGGAACAGAAGATCCGTAATAATCTGATCCGGATCGGTGGGTTCGATGCGGAATACATTGATGAACGCATGCAGCCCATTGTAGGCATGGAGGAACCCTTCCACTATCGTAATAAAGCGCAGTACCCCATAGGAACTGATAGAGACGGTAATGTCATCACCGGTTTCTATGCCGGACGCACCCATACCATCATTGCCAATACAGACTGCGCCCTTGGTGCTTCCGAGAATCAGCAGATCCTCGAAACCATACTCTCCTATATGCGGAAAAACAAAGTGACCGCCTATGACGAAGTCACAGGAAAAGGCTTGGTACGTCATGTATTGATCCGGAAAGGCTTCACCAGTGGACAGTTGATGGTATGTCTGGTCATTAATAAGAAAATGACAAAAATGTCATACCCTACTGCCGGAGTACAGAAGAATACGAATGAGTTTTTACCAAATCAGGGAGAATTACTGGCAGCACTGGCAGAAATAAAAGGTATGACGAGTGTGTCAGTCAGTATCAATACCGAGAAAACCAATGTGATTATGGGTACCGAGATCCATAATCTCTGGGGTGAGAGCACCATTGAGGATACGATCCACGTAAGGGACATGCAGAAAGAAAATTACCCTTATACCGGGGATGCATTAACCTTCAAGATCTCTCCCCTCTCCTTCTATCAGGTAAACCCTGTTCAGACTGAAAAACTCTATAGCCTGGCACTGGAATATGCGGGACTGACCGGAAAAGAGACCGTTTGGGATCTCTACTGTGGTATCGGAACCATCTCTCTCTTCCTGGCGGGCAAAGCCAAAAAGGTGTGCGGCGTGGAGATCATCCCCCAGGCTATCGATGATGCCAGAGAGAATGCAAAGAGAAACCATATTGAAAATGCTGAGTTTTTCGTGGGCAAAGCAGAGGAAGTCCTGCCGGAATTCTACAAAAAGGCAACCACAGAAGCATCTTCCGATGAAATGCTCCATCCGGATGTCATTGTCGTAGATCCACCCCGAAAAGGCTGTGATGATGCCTGCTTAAACACTATGCTCCGCATGCAGCCCGAACGCATCGTATACGTCAGCTGCGACTCCGCCACCCTTGCCAGAGACCTGAAGATCCTCTGCGATGGTGGATATGAGATCCGGAAGGTCCAGGGCGTGGACCAGTTTGGAATGACTGTGCATGTTGAGACAGTATGTTTATTGTCCAAACTCCACGAAGCGAAGTATCATGTGAATGTGAGACTGGATATGGATGAACTGGATTTGACATCTACGGAGAGTAAGGCTACATACGAGGAGATTAAAAAATACGTGGCAGAACATTATGATGGGATGAAGATATCTAACCTTTATATTGCACAGATTAAGGCTAAGTATGGAATCATAGAGCGTGAGAATTACAATAAACCTAAATCTGATGATGCCAGACAGCCTAAGTGTCCGAAGGAGAAGGAAGAGGCTATTGTAGAAGCGTTGAAGTTTTTTCAGATGATATAGAGTTTCGTAAAAATGTGAAATAGTGCATTATTTCTATCTTTTAAAGTAAGATAGTGATATTATTATTGTAAAAAGATTATAGAGTAATCGGGAAATTTCGATTACTCTTTTTAAGTATGATAAATTGATAGATAATAGCAATAAAATAAGGGGTGGTACAGATTAATGGCAAGAAAATCTATTGATTGGATGAAAACAATGCCTGAGTTATTAAACGAGTGGAATTATGAAAAGAATAATATTATGCCTTCGGATATATCAATTTGGTCAAAAAATAAAGTATGGTGGAAGTGTAAATATGGACATGAATGGGCTTCGACTATGAATAGTAGGCAAAAAAAATCTGGTTGCCCTTATTGTGCTGGATTACTTCCGATTGTAGGAGTAAATGATTTACAGACAACAAATCCTGAATTAATGAAGGAATGGGATTATCAAAAAAATATTATAAAACCATATGAAATCAAGGTAGGAAGTGGAATAAAAATATGGTGGAAGTGTAAAGAAGGTCATTCTTGGGAAGCAGCTCCAAATCATAGAAAAAAGGGACAAGGCTGTCCTTATTGTTCCGGTAAGAAAGTATTGGCAGGATTTAATGATATTAAGACACTAAGACCTAATATAGCAAAAGAATGGGATTATGAAAAAAATGAAAATAAAACCCCTGATATGTATACCGTTAGAAGCGGAATTAAAGTTTGGTGGAGATGTAAAGAAGGTCATTCTTGGAAAGCAGTTATAGCAAGTAGAACAGGTAAAAAATATGTTCAATGTCCGTATTGTTCAGGTCGACTACCTATAGTTGGTACAAATGATTTGCAAACAACAAATCCCGATTTGATTAAAGAATGGGATTATGAGAAAAATAGTCCAATATACCCTTATATGGTAAAAAAAGGAAGCAATAACAAAATATGGTGGAAATGTGAAAAAGGACATGAATGGCAAGCTGAAATAAGTGCTAGAACAAGTGGAAAGTCAGGCTGTCCATATTGCGCAGGCAGAAAAACAATTCAAGGTGAAAATGATTTAGTATCTATTGAATCTAAATTATTATCGGAATGGAATTATAAAAAGAATGCTGGAAAAAAGCCAAGTGATTTCAAAATGCATAGTGGAGCATTAGTTTGGTGGAAATGTGAAAGAGGACACGAATGGCAAGCTAAAATAGCTGATAGAAGCAGAGGTGATGGCTGTCCTTATTGCTCAGGAAAGAGACTGATGGTAGGATTTAATGATTTAGCACATGTATATCCTTATTTGGCTAAAGAATGGAATTATGAAAAAAATCAAGGAAAGATGCCAGAAGATGTAACATCAAAAGCAGGGATAAAAGTGTGGTGGAAATGTGAAAAAGGACATGAATGGCAAGCTTTAATAAGCAACAGAAGCAGGGGTGATGGGTGTCCAATATGCAATTCTGGAATTAGAACATCATTTCCAGAACAAGCTATATTTTATTACATTAAAAAAATATATCCAGATGCGCTGAATCGATGTACACAACAATTGGGCGGAAAAAGAGAACTGGACATATTTATTCCGTCAAAACAGGTGGGAATAGAATATGATGGTAGTGTATGGCATTCAAGTGAAAAGGCTTTAAATAGGGAAGTGAAAAAGTATGAAGAATGTATAAAGCAAGGCATTTTTCTGATACGTGTAAAAGAAAAGAATGGTGTACTAAAAGAAAGCTCTTGTGATGTGTTAATACGTACGGATAGTAACTATAATAATGAAACCTATAAAAAATTATTTTCTGAGCTGAATAATTATATTGATATTCCAGATGATATAGATGTTGTTAGAGATAGAATACATATTTTGGAGAATTATCGGACTGAATTGAAAAATAAATCAGTGGGTACATTATATCCTCATTTAGTTTTAGAATGGGATACTGAAAAGAATGGATTATTGACTCCCTTTATGTTTACACCAGGAAGTGGGGAAAAAGTATGGTGGATATGTAATATGAATCACAGATGGCAAGCATCAATCGTATCAAGAACAAAAGGAAGTAAATGTCCTTATTGTTCAGGTATTTGTGTTATCAGAGGGAAAAATGATTTAGCAACATTAAGACCAGATATAGCCGCAGAATGGAATGATGAAAAAAACGGAGAATTGAAGCCATGTAATTTAAAAATTAAAAGCAATAAAAAGGTATGGTGGAAATGTAAAAATGGTCATGAGTGGCAAGCTATTATTTCTAATCGGACAAACAAAAATCAAGGATGTCCATTTTGTAAAAAAAGATGACAGTGAAAGTTAGAATAATAAAGTCTAATATTGAAATGTATATATCAGAAAAAGACGTTTTAAGAATCTTTTATCATACCCACATAGGAAAATCAAAGTATACAAAGAGTAAACAGCACAACTGAAAACTTTGATTTTACACCGAGTGAATTCAAGGAAAGAATTAGAAACCCGAATCTATCAGTATTTTGAAGAAGTAGATTAAGGATCTGTAATCTACCATTGGACTTGTAAACTTGGTGAAGCTTCTGGTACTGAGAGAGCAAACAGTTATTGTGTCGGTTGTTTATTATTCGGCGTACTAGTGAGTACTCCTATATTTCAAATGGAGCTTATGCTTGAAAGATTAACAACAGACTAACGGTAGACTAACGAAGAACTAACGACGGAAGTAAAGCTATTGATATATTTTATATGAGCAGAAGGTAAAATCTAGTTTGTTGATGCAAAGCAGAGGCGGTAACTATTGATAAGTTCCCGCAAACCGATGAGGCACTGGACATGTTTCCACAAACCGATGAGGTAAAAAAGAGAGCAGTTCAAACGTCTCAAAGCATGTGGAGATGGTGTGCCTGTTGACGAGGAAGAAATAGTAAAGAGAATATAGGAATGAGAAGGAATCGAGAGATCGGTTCCTTTTTTATGCTTAGAATTAATTGATGACAAAATCAAATTGACATATAGAAGCTTGATTGATATGATATAGACAAAATGAAAATGGCATATTGGAGGAACATTAAGATGAATAAAGTTATAAATATTGAAGAGGCATTAAAAAGAATTGAGGAGTTGGAAAAAGAGAATGCAAAACTTCGGGAGGAATTGGAGTATTACAGAAATCGTAAGTTAAGCGGTCGTCAGAAACATAACGCCAAGTGGATGGCAATATATAATAATTTTGTTGTTGGGTATGAGAGCGGCATGACAATGGTAGAAATTGCGAAGCGGAACAATGTCAGTGAGAGGACGATCTATAGGTATAAAGCGTATTATGACAAAATGAGGGAAGAAAAGAATAATGAGTAGACCATTTTTGAGGTGCTATGAAAATGGTTGAATGAATTTTGCGGTGGATTTTTTGTACCGCAAACATGAAACAAAAAAATATTTGCGGTCAAATTTTTCGACCGCAAAATTGAAGCTACAAGGTGCAAAACAAATACACTTATAGCGGCAGTTTCCAGTTGTTCCTGATATGAAGTAAGCTTGACATATAAAAGGATTGAGATACTTTTATATTTATGATACAATATCCGAAAACACGGAAACTCCAAAATGTGTGAGGAGATATTGTGTCATGAATATATATGAAAAAATCTTTGACAGATTAACGGAATTACATATGAGTCAGATTGAATTATCGCGAAGAACTGGTATTGCTACCAGTACGATCAGCGACTGGCGTAAGAAAAAAATTAATCCACAGGCAGACAAATTGGTTGCTATATGCAAAGCACTTGATATGTCGCTTGTGGATTTACTTTGCAATGGGGATGAGAAAGAAGAAAAGGTTGTGCAGACGGATTATATGTTAGATGAAAGACAGATAGTTGAAGTATTTAGAATGGCAGATAATGAAACGAAGAGAAGATTATTAAGATATTTTGAATTAGTAGAAATATGCAATCAGATCAATGAAAATAATATCTCGAAAAAAAATAAGAGAAATGTATCTGTTATTCAAGATATTGATGGCAATAATATAGTTGTGATTAATGATATTATATTTAAGGGAAAACGTTCTATTAATTGGAAAGATGTAAGGGAATACCTTAAAAACTATATTGGAGATTTTTACACCATAGCCTCTACAGGGGATATAGTGTATATTGGATTAGATTTACCGAATGAATATAGTGGTTCAAAATATACACATAGTATAAAGGGAACGAATGCGAAGGCAAAAGCCAATGCAGCACAAGGAATTCCGGAGCTGATAGAGATTGCAGTGGGGAAACATTTTCGAGAGAATACTGAAGCAAAGCATTGGAGAAATGCAAAATTTGGCTGGTATCGATATGATTCACGATTTGCATTGCCGGTATATGATGAGGTGGGGGAGATAGAGAGATACAATGTATTTCATACATCATTGATTGTTAGACATTCAGAGGATAAAAAATTATATCTATATGACATTTTGGATATAAAAAAAGAAACAAGCAACCCGATTGAGCCATAAGGCTGTACACGACAAAAACTCATTTCTTTATAGAGCAATGGTACTATATGATATGATATTTGTCAATCCGATTATTCGACAAACTGTTCGTCAATTATTTCATGATCGATTTATCGTGTTGGATTATAGTGTGAATCTAATCTGTGTGGAAGTTGGAATTGACAGTTCAAAAGAAGCCGAAAATTCGGCTATATATTATGAGG
>ERZ780178.2390-NODE-2390-length-10953-cov-2.528170_pt1 | contig 10953 bp, 9 predicted proteins | sample MGYA00511018_ERZ780178 | MGnify/ENA primary metagenome ERZ780178 (study PRJEB29588, sample SAMEA2151439) | human gut metagenome | biome: human gut; feature: human-associated habitat; material: faeces | place: Denmark | collected 2008/2010 ...
TGGATGATACTCTGCGGCTGCACCACCACCTGAATATGATCCAGATCCATGTCAAACAGCCATTTGGCTTCCATAACTTCCAGCCCTTTGTTTACCAGGGTTGCGGAATCTACGGTGATCTTTCGTCCCATTACCCAGTTTGGATGCTTCAGAGTATCTGCAACAGTGACCCTTCGCAGCTCTTCTGTGGTACGTCCGCGGAAGGGACCACCGGATGCCGTGATCAGAAGCTTGTGGATCTCTTTGTTTTCTTCTCCGTGGATAGCCTGGAAAATAGCGCTGTGTTCACTGTCCACCGGAAGGATAGATACGCCATATTTCTTTGCCATGGGCATGATCAGATGACCGGCTGTGACAAGGGTTTCCTTATTTGCCAGGGCAATGTCCTTTCCGGCACGGATTCCCTCCATGGTAGGACGGATCCCGATCATTCCCACGATCGCGGTGACAAGAATTTCTGATTCCGGCATGGACGCAAGCTCCAGAAGTCCTTCCATTCCGCTGACTACCTTTGTATCCGTGTCCGCAATACGCGTTTTCAGATCCCGGGCTGCTTCTTCATCCCAGACTGCTGCCAGAAGCGGATGAAACTCACGGATCTGCTCTTCCAGCTTCTCCACACTTTTGCCTGCACTGACTGCAACAACACGAAGGTCTTCGTTTTTTCTTGCCACATCCAGTGTCTGGGTCCCGATGGAGCCGGTAGAACCTAAGATTGCAATATTCTTCATTTTAATGTCTCCTAAATTCCAAGAATCATTTTTGCAAGATAGTAAATAACAGGGGCTGTGATGATCACACTGTCAAAACGGTCCAGGATTCCTCCATGGCCCGGGATCAGCTTTCCATAGTCCTTGATGTTCTGGTTTCTTTTGATCGCAGATGCAGCCAGATCACCCACCATGGAGATCAGAGCTCCAACTGCGCAGATCAAGGCATACTCAGCCATTTTTCCCTGTGTTGCTGCTGCATAAATCACTCCAAGAAGCGCCGCTCCCGCAACGCCTCCTACAGCTCCCTCGATGGATTTCTTCGGGCTTAAAACCGGCGCCATTTTATGCTTTCCGATAAGCATTCCCACACAGTAAGCACAGGTGTCACATCCCCAGGAGCACAGGAATATCAGCCATACCAGGAATTTTCCGTCCGGAAGGCTTCTGGTAAGATAGATAAAGGAAAGCATCACAGCAACATATACAACTCCAAAAAATGCTGCCATCACCTGTTCTGCATGGTATTTCGGATAACCGAATACATAAACAAACAGGATCAGGATCATACTGATGATGATCGCCATTGTTCCATAACTTCCAAAATCAAATCTCATGGCAATATAATAAAGCACTGCTCCAAGATATCCCACAAGTTCCAACACGGTAACGTGCTCATCACTTACCTTCATTACCTTGTAAAGCTCTCTCATTCCGATCAGTGAAACAGCCAGAAGTGTAAAAAATAAGATCCAGCTTCCGGAAATGATAGTTGCCAGGGCAATAATGACAAGGACGATACCACTTATCAGTCTTGTCTTAAACATGATCTACTCCTCCTTGACGCCACCGTAGCGTCTGTCTCTCTGATTGTATTTCTCGATGGCTTTGATCAGCTCTTCTTTATTGAAATCCGGCCATGCAACCGGTGTAAAATAAAACTCGGAATAGGCAAGCTGCCAAAGCAGGAAATTGGAAAGCCGCTGCTCACCGCTTGTGCGGATCAAAAGATCCGGATCCGGTACACCTGCAGTATCCAGATAGCTCTCAATCGTATCTTCTGTAATGCCATCCGGCTCAACTTTTCCGTCTTTTACATCCTGTGCCATCTTCTGCATTCCACGGCGGATCTCATCACGGCTTCCGTAATTTAATGCCAGCTGAAAATAAATTCCGTCAAAATCTTTGGAATATTCCTCCAGTTCCCGGACACTCTGCTGGATATCCGGTGCAAAGGCAGTAACATCTCCGATGACTTTCATCTTCATATTATTTTTCTTGGAAATCTTGATACATTTCTTAAGGTAACTGCGGAACAGTTTCATCAGTGCTTCCACTTCTTCTCTGGAGCGTTTCCAGTTTTCTGTGGAAAAAGCGTAAACCGTAAGGTATTTCACTCCCAGGTCTTTAATATCGTAACAGATATTTTCAAGATTGGCACATCCCTTTACATGTCCATAAGTTCTGGGCATTCCACGTTCTTTTGCCCACCGTCCGTTTCCATCCAGAATGATCGCAATATGATTTGGTACGTTCATAAATCTCCTCCATACAGAAAGAGAGCTTCTTCAAAGAAGCCCTCTCTATCCTCGTATTTCTTACAATTATACAGTCAGAATCTCTTTAGACTTGTTCTCGATCGCCTTGTCAACTTCCTTGATGTACTTATCTGTAAGTTTCTGGATCTGATCCTCAAGCTCTTTGATCTCGTCCTCAGAAACATCCTGTTTTGCAAGTTTCTTAAATGCATCGTTGGCATCACGACGGATATTTCTTACTGCAACCTTGGCACCCTCGCCTTTTTTCTTAACGTCCTTCACCAGCTCTTTACGACGCTCCTCGGTAAGCTCCGGGAAAACAAGACGGATCATTTTTCCATCGTTGTTCGGATTTAATCCCAGATCAGAGCAGAGAATTGCTTTCTCGATAGCTTTGATCATGCTGGATTCCCATGGCTGGATCTGGATCATACGTGCCTCCGGCACAGAAATGTTTGCAACCTGCTGGAGCGGAGTCGGTGCTCCATAATAATCTACGGTAAGTTTGTCAAGAATATGCGGGTTTGCACGGCCGGCTCTGATGGTTGTCAGCTCACTCTCCAAAGCATTCAGTGTTTTTCCCATTTTTGTTTCGTATACCTGAATTCTCTCATCCATTTCACATATCTCCCTGTATGGTTATTTTTTATTATTCCCTTCCGATTACACAGTTACCTTTGTTCCGGAGAACTTGCCATGTACGGTATTGACGATGCTATCCTTTTCATCAAGACCGAATACCAGCATCGGCATCTTCTGCTCCATACACATGATGGAAGCGGTAAGATCCATAGCTGCCAGCTTCTTTGCAACTACTTCATCGATGGAAATCTCATCATACTTCTTGGCATCCGGATTTACCTTCGGATCGCTGTCATAAATTCCATCAACAGCCTTTGCAAGAAGAATGGCATCTGCACCGATCTCAACGGCACGAAGTACTGTAGCTGTATCTGTAGAAAAATACGGATGACCGGTACCACCTGCAAAGAATACAACTTTCCCTTCTGCGAAGCTTTCTTCTACAGCATCTTTGGAATAAAGAGTGGTAAATGCACCACATACAAACGGGGTAAACACCTCTGTCTTAAGTCCCACATATCTGCAGATGTCAGACACATAGATACAGTTCATGATAGTAGCAAGCATACCGATCTGATCCGCCTTGCTTCTGTCCATGGCTCCGCTGGTACGTCCTCTCCAGAAGTTTCCACCTCCGATCACGATACCAACCTGAAGTCCTTCATCCACGATCGTCTTGATCTGTTTGGCAACCTCTGTAACAGTTGCTTCATCAAAACCTCTCTTCTGCTCTCCTGCAAGAGCCTCTCCGCTTAATTTCAGTAACACTCTTTTCATATGTTTATTCTCCTTTACCATACGCCGGATACAACTTCATTGCCGTCATTGTCAAAAGTTGTGGATACCGTAAACGTATCATAATAATAATAACCTGTCTTACCGGACTCCGGCTCGTCCTCATAATCACTGCCATTTGGGCTGCCGCATGCATTCTCAAGCTCAGACATGGACTGACCGATATATCTTGCTGCTACAGATGCCGGATCATCCTCGCCGGATGGTGCTTCCGTAGGATCCGCATCGGAAGAATCAGAGGAAGCTGGTGCAGATGTTGGATCCGGTGTGGATGTGGAGTCCGAACTGCCGGACGAACTGCTGTCTGTACTGTCTCCATTATCATCAGAACTCTCCGGAGTCGGAGTCACAGCCGTACTGTCTGAAGAATCTGTACTGTCACTGTCACTTTCACTGTCATCCTCAATGCCAAGCCTTGCCTTTACATCCTTCAGGGTAGACACCTCCTTGGTGCTTCCGCTCGCCAGATATGTAGCATATGGAATTCCGTCTTCACCCTCACCATCCATGCACAGGCTCAGCTGTGAGATCGTCAGAAGCGGCAGCTGGCGGAAGAAACATTCATTCTGCTCTTCGTCAGTAAATGTGATCTTTACATCAAAGCTTGTTGCTGTATCTCCGTTATCGTCCTTCTGACTCTTCTCCATATAATAAACAGCCTTGTCGTTGGAAGCCAGTGTGAATTTACTATTTACAAGATCGCTTCCCCAGGTCTCATCACTGTCATCGCCATCATCTCTGGTAGGACGGACATAAATTGCAGAAATCGTGGAGTTCATCTTATTGGTAAATACAATACTGGTAGTGGTCTCACTCTTGGTTCCCATTACGTTCTTGATATTTGCTGTTTCATCCGTAGAGGTCTGCATCTCCACCACATCCGTTTTCGCAGCTTCCGTTACCGTCGGGGTTGCCGTTGCCTCCACCTTCTGCTCCGGTGCCACAGAGTTCTTCTTTCCGCAACCGGCTGCAAGCATGCTCGCTGCAAGAATTCCGGCAAGAATCAAATAACGTTTTTTCATTATATCTCCTCCATATAAAATGGTCCTATTCGCTGTCAGGTTTTCCTTTTCTATTATTACAGAGTATCACTTTCTTGTCAACCTGACCGTTCTGAATTTCACAGAATCTTTAGATTTTTCAGACTATGTCAAAAATTAAAACATCTGCGGTCAGAAGCCGTTTTCTCTTCTTTTTTTCCGCATGTCGCGGCGCATTTTTGCAGCTTCATTCCGGGCTTTTTCTGCTTCTGTGGTAATGATCAGTTCCGGCACCTGGATCGGTTTCTGGTCTTCATCTACAGCCACCATCACAAAAAATGCCCGGTTTACAGTATGACGCATGCCATCCGGCTGTTCCACATACGTATCGATCTCGACTTCCATGGATGTTCTTCCAACATCCGTCACATATCCCTTAAGTACTACGATCTCACCCTCATAGATCGCATGCTTGAACTGAAGATTGTCCACTGCCGCAGTTACCACCCGATATGTCTCCGCATGACGCATAGCTACCACTCCGGCAACCTCATCCAGCCACTGCATCAGTGCTCCGCCAAAAAGTCTTCCGCCTCCGTTCAGATGCTGCTGCATGATCAGATGAACCTGTTCTGTCATGGATGCTTCCACCGTTTTTTTACGTCTTTCCTGTACCTCTGTCATTTCTCATTCCCCGCATTTTATCATACTTTTACTTTTTCAATTGAAACCAGTCGATCAATAAAGATTTTTTACTTTAAAGTCTCGCTCCGCTTCTCTTCTCTGATCCTTCTTTGCAATATCCTGGCGCTTGTCATAAAGCTTTTTACCACGTGCCATGCCAATCTCTATTTTTACCAGGCTGTCCTTGAAATAAACCTTCAGTGGTACCAAAGTCAATCCTTTTTCCTTTAATTTAGCTTCGATCTTATTGATCTCGTAACGATGCAGCAAAAGCTTACGCACACGAAGAGGATCTTTGTTAAAAATGTTTCCTTTCTCATAAGGAGTGATATGCATTCCATATACATAAACTTCTCCGTTTTCTACACGGACAAAGGCCTCCTTGATGCTGCATTTACCGGAACGTAAGGATTTCACCTCGGTTCCTGCAAGTGCGATCCCGGCCTCATAAGTATCCTCGATAAAATAATCATGAAAAGCCTTTTTATTATTTGCGATCAGTTTCATTCCTGTTTTTTTTGCCATTTCGCGCTCCCTCAGTCTTCCTCAGCCAGGACAAAATCCACGGTTTTCAGCATTTTATCCGCATCTGCCACACGGACACGGACTTTCTGCCCAAGGCGGAAAATCTTTCCTGTCATGTCTCCCCGCAGTTCATATGCATCCTGGTCAAATACATAATAGTCATCTCGTAATGTATTGATATGGATCAGTCCTTCTACGGTATTCGGAAGCTCCACATAAAGTCCCCATCCTGTAACGCCGGAGATGATCCCCTCATACTCCTCTCCGAGATGATAGGACATATACTCTGCTTTCTTCAGCTTATCGGATTCTCTTTCCGCTTCGTCTGCACGCCGTTCGCACACACTGGACTGACGCGCCACTTCATCCAGGATCTCCTTGTAATGCTCGGTACGTCCTTCCCTTACCAGTCTGCCTCTCAGACGGTCATGGATGATCCTGTGGATCTGAAGATCCGGATATCTTCGGATCGGAGAAGTAAAGTGGCAGTAATACTTCGCTGCAAGTCCGAAATGTCCGCTGCATTCCGTAGTATATTTTGCCTGTTTCATGGTACGCAAGGTCAGTCGGCTGATCTGTGCCTCATTGGGCATTCCCTCAATACTTTCCAGGATCTCCTGGATCTCACCAGGCGTGATCTCCTGTCCGGATTTCTGTATGTTGACTCCTTCATTATGAAGAAGCATCAAAAGACTTTCAATCTTTTCCGGATCCGGATTTTCATGTGTTCTGTATACAAAGGGATAATCTCCGGTGCAGTATTCCTGTGCCACAGTTTCATTGGCAAGAAGCATAAAATCCTCAATGATCCTGGTTGCCACATTGGCCTCATAGGGCTGCACATCAATAGCTCTTCCTGCCGCATTCAGGATGATCTTACTCTCCGGAAAATCAAAATCAATGGAACCTCTTGTATGACGACGGCTGCGCAGGATCCCGGAAAGCTCTTTCATCAGGAAAAACATGGGGATCAGAGCTTCATAGCGTTTCTTCGCCACCTCGTCGGTATCCTCCAGAATATTTTTCACATCTGTGTAACACATACGCTCATCTACACGGATCACGGTTTCTGCAATCTTATGGGAAATCACCTTTCCTTTTTCATTAACATCCATCAGACAGCTTAAGGTCAGACGGTCCTGTCCCTGGTTCAGAGAACAGATACCGTTGGAAAGCCGCTCCGGGAGCATGGGAATGACACGGTCTGCAAGATAGACGGAGGTTCCGCGCTTCAGTGCCTCTCTGTCAAGGGCACTGCCGCCCTGAACATAGTTGCTCACGTCTGCGATGTGCACACCCAGATGGTAGATTCCATCCTCCTTTGTCAGGGAAATGGCATCATCCAGATCCTTTGCATCCTCACCGTCAATGGTAACTGTAACAAGATTTCTGAGATCCAGTCTTCCATCCAGATCCGCTTCCTGTACATGATCCGGCACACGGTCAGCCTGACGAAGTACTTTGTCAGGAAATACACTTGGTATGTTAAAGCTCTTCACAATAGCAAGGATATCTGTTCCAGGTGAACGTAAGTTTCCCAGCACCTCCGTGATCTTTCCTTCCGGCTTCCGGTTTCTGGAGCCGTAATCTGTGATCTCTGCAACTACCTTGTCTCCGTCCTTTGCTCCCATGGAGTTTTTTCTGGAAATAAAGATATCTTTGGAAAATTTGGGGTTATCACTGATCACAAAGCCATAATCACGGCTGCTCTGGTATGTTCCCACGATCGAAGGCATTCCCCTTTCCAGAACCTTCAGCACAACGCCTTCCTGACGTTTTCCCTCTTTATGTCCGTTCCGTACAAGAATCTGCACCTTATCCTGATGCATGGCGCTTCCCGTGTCATTTTCCGGAATAAAAATATCCTGTTCCTGACCCTCCACTTCCACAAAGCCAAAACCTTTGTAATGGCCAATAAAAGTTCCTTCCATGAGGGTTCCGTCCTTCTCAGAGAAATGATGTTCCTCATGATCCTTCTCTCTGCGTTCTCTTCCCTTACGGCCACGCTCCTGCTTCTCTGCCTTCAGAGCATCTTTTTTCTTCCGTCTGTCTCGGCGCTTGCCGGAAACCTTGCTGTATCTTCCTTTATTATCTACTTCAGCCTTGCCCTGGGCGCAAAGCTCGTCCAGCACGTCAAAAAGCTCTTTTTTCTCACTCTTATCCAGCTGGAGGAGAGATGCTATCTCCCGCAGCCGCATAGGTTTATACAGCGGATCTCCCAGAAGCTCCATTATAAACTTTTTTCTTTTTTCAAAATTTTTCGATCTTTTCACATTTTCTCCTGTTTCATATTTATATTTCATTTTACCCTGTTATCATTCCGGAGGAAGGCTCACCCGTGCCCCTGTATCAACGCAAAAACACTCCTGCTGATTAACAAAAGAAGTCTCCATCCGAGGTTCTTCTGCATGCTAACGCAGCAAGAGTGTTCCCAACTTCTGTTCTGCTCCTGGCAGATCAGATAATGTTCAGTACGATTGACAGTACAAAGAAAATAACTCCCATGATAATGGTACCTCTTACAAGACCACCTTCCATGGAACGGCCCTTATTCTTACCCCAGTAAGTATCAGCTACTCCGGCGATAGAGCCAAGACCCTGCTGCTTGCCCTCCTGCATCAGTACGACAACAGTCAGAGCGATACAATCTATTGCATAAATTACAGTCAGAATAATTTTCAAAATGTTCACGCGGTTACACCTCCTAATCAACTAGAGGTTATTTTACCATAGCTAAACCGGGATTTCAACCATTTTCCGTTTATTTTATGCAGGGCTTTTTCTGAGATTTTTTTGCAAAAGGATCTTTATATCTTCCAAGAGCTCCGAGCTGTTCGTGGATCCGCAGAAGCTGGTTATACTTGGCGTTCCGGTCCGAACGGCAGGGTGCGCCTGTTTTGATCTGTCCCGCCCCACAGGCAACTGCCAGATCTGCGATAAAGGAATCCTCTGTTTCCCCGGATCTGTGAGAGATCACTGCACGATACCCGGCATGCTGAGCCATCTCCACCGCATCCAGAGTTTCCGTGAGAGTTCCGATCTGGTTTACTTTAATAAGGATAGCATTGGCAACATCAAGTCCGATGCCACAGTGCAGCCGTTTGATATTGGTGACAAACAGATCATCTCCCACAAGCTGGACCTTTTTTCCCAGATGTTCCGTCAGGTATTTCCAGCCTTCCCAGTCATCCTCCCAGAGCCCATCCTCAATGGAAACAATGGGAAATTTTCCCACCAGTTTCTCGTAGTACTCTGTCATCTCCCTGGCATCCCGGTAGATCTTTTCCCCTTTCATGCGGCTCTCCCCCGGGAAAAAGTACACGCCTTTTTCCTCATCATAAAGTTCACTGGAGGCTGCATCGATGGCAATGGTGATCTCTTCACCAGGTTTGTATCCTGCTTTTTCCACTGCATGGACGATCAGGGTCAGCACTTCCTCTGAATCCGGAAGATCCGGGGCAAAGCCTCCTTCATCACCAACTGCTGTGGAAAGTCCTTTTTCCCGGAGAAGGAGCTTTAAGTGCTGGTAAACTTCCGCACACATACGGATACCTTTTTCCAGACACCCTGCCCCGGTTGGCATGATCATAAATTCCTGAAGATCTACGGTGTTGTCCGCATGCTTTCCCCCATTTAAAATATTCATCATCGGCACCGGAAGCTGCATGGTATGACAACCTCCAAGGTACTGATAAAGAGGAAGCCGGAGTGCACCGGCTGCAGCACGGGCCGTTGCCAGGGATACTGCCAGTGTGGCATTGGCTCCTGCACTGCTTTTGTTTTCCGTTCCGTCCGTTTCGATCAGAAGATGATCGATCCATGCCTGGTTCAGGGCATTTTCTCCGATGATGGCATCCGCCAGACGGGTATTGATGTTCTCCACCGCTTTTTTCACACTCTGGCCCAGATATTCCTCACGGTTTCCGTCCCGCAGCTCCACAGCCTCAAATTTCCCCGTGGATGCTCCGGACGGCACCATGGCTCTTCCCGTAAATCCGTTGATCCCTATGATTCCTTCTCCTACTGTTACTTCCGCTTCCACCGTAGGATTCCCCCTGGAATCCAGGACCTGTCTAGCGTGAACTTTTCGAACAGGCAGATAACGTAGCATAAGTTTTTCCCTCCTTGAAAATAATAATACTGTTTATGATCTCCTGCGCTTTTTTGTTCTCTTCTTATGTTCATAAGGGTAGCTTGTCCGAAAAGGTTTTGGTCTATACGTATTCTCCGGCGTCAATATTATCTGAATATTTCAGATATTTTATTTCAGTTATTCTTCTCTTTTAATTTATTTTTATTATTTTTCAAATTTAGTGTTGACAATATCGTTTTTATCTGTTATAGTATAACTATCAAATAAAACAAACGGAAAACAAAAAAACAAATCAAAAAGGAGCGTGAACCCACCGAAAACATAACTTACTTCCCATAATCTAAGAAAGAGAGGTACAGTCCACCAGAAGATTTAAAGATTTTCCATCATAATTAAAACAAGGAGGTACGGACCACCGAGAACGTAAATTTTAATTCCGTATAAGTTTTAAATCTAAGAAATGAGAGGTATATTCCATTGGATAATGAAAATTGAAAGAGTCATCGGCAGAAGAAATGAATCGCTGATGACTCTTATTTTTTGCCTATTTTTGTCCTGTCTCTCCTGAATATCCTACTTTTTTACAGTCTGCATGACTACATATTTTTCTCTGGTTGACCATCCCATTTTTATAAAGATCATTCCATCACAAAACTTTTCCGCTAAATGTACATTTATGTTCTCATCCATCATATTTTTGTCGATGACATGATCGATCACGTTCTTCTTGATGTCGCGCCTGATCTCCTCCTGCGAAACGTCCTCGGAGTGCTGGGAGGAAACGACCACCGCGTCGATCCGTTTGGGCTCTCCGTCCTCGGAGTATTCAACCGTCACCTGAGTCTTGCCGTCCGGGCGGAGATAGCTCATGATCCCCGACTTTCTCACATATGTGAGGCGTTCGGACAATTTGTGCGCAAGATAAATGGGAAGCGGCATGAGCACGTCCGTCTCGGAGCATGCATAGCCGAAGATGAGACCCTGGTCGCCTGCGCCGATGGTATCAATCGTTGCCTCATCCTTTAAGCTGCCGTCCTTGTATTCCA
>ERZ780178.2396-NODE-2396-length-10936-cov-2.129400_pt1 | contig 10936 bp, 8 predicted proteins | sample MGYA00511018_ERZ780178 | MGnify/ENA primary metagenome ERZ780178 (study PRJEB29588, sample SAMEA2151439) | human gut metagenome | biome: human gut; feature: human-associated habitat; material: faeces | place: Denmark | collected 2008/2010 ...
CTCCGTGCCTTTGCCGACAACTTTGTAAACAATCGTCAGCGTGTTTTCATTCCGGTCAATATCGCAGACGGAAATCGGACGCCGCAGGAAAAAGCCTTTAAGCTTTATGTTCACAAATTGTCCGGGTCGATTTATTGACGATACATCACCCGAAAGCACCATTTTATACGTATTATGTGCTATGCACTCGTTTGAAACGATCTGAAACAGTGATTGAATCATGTTCAAGTTCCTTTCCTATATTCAGTGTTCGTTAATCGTATTGTCGCCGATTAATCAGGCCGTCGCGCAAAAGCAAATTACTCCTCAATTAACCTTATCTTCCTTAACTGTTTTCCCATTGCGGGTTGTTTTTATACATTTGCCGAAAACCTGCATGCCGATAAAGGGGGATGCTTTCCCGAGAGACAGAAATTCGGCGGAATCAACGATATAGGGGGTGGAGATTTCAAATTCGGCAGTTCTGTTTCCGATATCTATGCCGAATCTGCGGGCGGGCGCAGTGCTCATCAGTTCAATAAGTCTGTTAAGCGACAGTATTCCTCTGCGCACGAGCCGAGTGTACAACACCGGAAAGGCGGTTTCAAGTCCCACAATTCCATTCAGACTGCTGCGCAGTCCGCCTGACTTTTCTTTTTCCGAATGCGGCGCATGATCGGTTGCGATCATGTCAATCGTGCCGTCAATTATGCCTTCAATGAGTGCATCTCTGTCCGCTTCGGAACGAATCGGAGGGTTCATTTTGAAGCTTCCGCTGTCAACAAGATCATCATCACACAGAACAAGATAATGCGGTGCAGTTTCACATGTTATGTCGAGGCCTTCAGATTTTGCCTTACGGATAAGATTAACGGACTCCTTTGTCGAAACATGGCAAACATGGTATGGACATCCGCTCTTACGGACAAGCTCAATATCGCGTGCAATAGGGCGCCATTCGCTTTCACTGCATATTCCGGGCAGGGAATGCCTGTCGGCGTAGTTCCCGTCATGAATGCATCCACCGCGAACAAGACTGTTGTCTTCGCAGTGAGCAGCAATGATCTTGTGAAGTTTTTTTGCCTTTTTCATTGCTGCAAGCATAATTTCTTCATTCTGAACGCCTTTTCCGTCATCCGAAAACGCAACGACATACGGGGCAAGTGCGTCCATATCGGAAAGTTCCCGTCCGTTTTCACCGATTGTTATTGCACCGTACGGATAAACGGGAATGCAGGCATCACGACGAATGATTTCAAGCTGCCTTTCAAGGTGTTCGATGCTGTCAGGTACCGGATCAAGGTTCGGCATGGTGCAAATCGCAGCATACCCTCCGTTTGCGGCGGCAAGCGTTCCCGTCTTGATAGTTTCTTTATATGAAAAACCCGGTTCGCGAAGATGAACATGAACATCAACGAATCCGGGAACAAGAACAGTATCCGAAGAAATATTGGATTTTTTCACTGAATAAATATCGGAAGGAGAAAATGAATTCGAATATGTATCCGATTTCGAATCGGAAATGCCGCAACAGTCAATTCTGTTGTTTGGATATTCGGCGTTTTTTCGCACAGTTTTGTTTTCAGACAGCATTTGGTGTGCCTCCTTCGGTTTCTGCAAGAATAAAACCTGCCGCATGCGGCAGGACAGCACAATTAAAACCCACGAATTCACGCTGAAAACGCAGAGAATATTGAGTTGCAAATCTTGCCGACATCAAGGTGTCAACGCGACCTCACGGGATCGCCTTAAAGATTGCAGTTATTTTATCAGGCTCGCAGGCGGCTGTCAAGGCATTCAACAAAGTATATTGCAATCATTTAAAAACTGAATCAACATTATTCTGACAAATTCTTGCTTGACATTTGCCAACTTTAAAGCTACAATAACAATTGAAAATCCGTGTATAATATAACGGATAATATCATGATGCGGAGAAAACAAATGAGAAACAAATCTTTGACACGTTTTGCAGCTTTTTTTGTTGCAGCAACCATGCTTTTCGCTTGTTTGCAAGTCATTGCACAGCCTGCCGCAAACGACAGCGGGCACACTTACGTGCTTGTTGACCAACCCACCGACGGCGGGGTTTACCTTATGATAAGCCGACAGTCCGGCAGCAATTTTGCTGTTTCCGGAACAGCGATGCCCGACGGGGAAGGCTTGGTGCCTGTTGAAGTCGGAGTTGCAGGTGACTATGTTGTAAGCGGAGTGAACGATTCCGTGCTTTGGCAGTTTAACGGCAGTTCCGAATCGGGCTACACCGTTCGCAATGCTGAGTCGGGCGAATACCTTGCAAAGCTTTCGAACACGCTTAAAACAAGCGCAGCAACTCAGCATCGCTGGGAGCACATAATTCATACCAACGACGACAGCAGCATCGGCGATGAACCTGTCATGCACAATGTGACCACCGGTGTGGGCTACATCCTCTATCGCGTAAACGGCGATGAGACTTATTTCGATTGCTTCAACGCTTATCAGCAATGCAATATACGCCTTTATGAGCGTCGGGATATGATCGGATTCGTGCCGACGACGGGCGTCAGCATCGGAATCGATGCACTGGAGCTTGACCTTGGAAGCACTCACACATTCCATCCGCAGGTTTTCCCGTCAAATGCAACCATTCAAAACGTTACATACACGTCTTCGGATTTGTCCGTTGCACGCATCAATCCCGACGGCACGCTTATCACAGGCAGCGAAGGAACTGCGCAGATAACCGTTTACGACGGAACGGGCGAATTCAGCGATACCTGCACCGTGACGGTCGCAAGTGCAAATCCCGCAGTGCCCGTCCTGTACGGTTACAGAATGTACTCAAGTGCAAACGGCATCGTTAATTTTTCGGCGGATGATGTTTCCGACTTCAACCTTGTGGATGCACAAACGGGACTTGAACCGCTCACCGCAATGTGTTATGTGGAAGGTGATTTTTACGGTTTTGCAAAGAGTGAAACCGAAAACACGGGGTATGATTTCGTTATTATCGACGGCGAAACCTTCGAAAGACGTACAACAAACCTTTGGTCATACTACTATTGCCGCGATATGACCTATGATCCCGAAACCGGACTGATTTACTGCATGATGGCAACCAACGTAACTATTTACTCATTGTATTTCGGGATTTATACGGTAAACCCACAAACTCTGAGCTTCAACCTTGTCGGTGAAACAAACCGATACCTTTCGGTTCTTGAATGCACGGCGGACGGCAGACTTTACGGAATCGATATGTTCGGCTATTTCTGCTCCGTTGACAAAACCAATGCAAACTGCACAAAAATTGCACATACAACCGTTTCGGATATCAACCATGAACAGTCCATGGTGTTCTGTCCTTCAAACGGTAAAATGTACTGGATGAAATCCGATGATAACGGAGGCGTATTTTTCGAGGTCAATCTCGCAGACGGAACGCTTGTTTATATCGGCTATCCCGGCGGCGATTACATAACATATCAGAGTGTTGCAGGCCTTTGCTATGTTCCGACGGATGAACCGGAGTATCAGCAGGGTGATATAGATATGGACGGCATAGTTTCTGTTTCGGATGCATTGCTTGCATTGCGGTGCGGAATGGAAATTGTGACTCTTACCCCGCAGCAGCTTACGGTTGGCGATATGAATGGCGACGGTTCCGTTAATGTTACCGATGCGATAATGATACTTCGAGCTGCACTTATCGGCTGATTGTTAAATTCGGCAGCACGGCCGCAGTATCAAAAGTAAAAACAAAACCTGTCAAAAACAGCGGTTCGCAGTACGGCGGGCCGCTGTCTGCACGAATAACCAAATGACAATTTCGCCTACGGTTCGATAAAGATTTTACTGTATGATTCAAAGCATTGATTTTAACTCTGCCGCATGATAAAATACGCATGGCAAAGCCTGAATAACTTATGCCGCGTCTGAATAAATAAGTTAATCTTAAAAAACGGAGGGTGAATTTGTGAAAAGAAAAGCTTTAGGCTTGTTTGCAACATTTTTCAAAATCGGAGCTTTCACGTTTGGAGGGGGATATGCAATGATACCGCTGATACAACGTGAAATCGTAGATAAAAAACAATGGGCAACAAATGAAGATTTGCTTGATATAATTGCAATTGCCGAATCAACGCCCGGTCCCATTGCCGTGAATGCCGCGACATTTATCGGCAGCAAAATCGACGGCTTCTTGGGTGCTCTGTTTGCAACGCTCGGAGTTGTTCTTCCGTCATTTATAACCATATTTGCCGTGTCGTTTGCTATTGCACAGTTTGAACACATAAAAATCGTTCAGTACGCATTCACGGGTATTCGCGCCGCAGTTCTTGCGCTCATTATCCGCGCACTTGCGGCAATGTATAAAGAATGTCCGAAGTCGCCCCTGTCATACATCATTGCGGCAGCTGCTTTTTTTGTTGCAGCATTTACAAGCATCAACACGATTTTTATCATACTCGGCTGTGCTGCGGTCGGCCTTGCTGTACATTTGGTATTTAATACAAAAAACGGAAAGGCGGGGGAAGGCAAATGATTTTCATCGAATTATTCTTCACATTTTTCAAGATTGGCTTGTTTACTGTCGGCGGCGGATATGCAATGCTCCCGCTTATCAGAACTGAGGTTCTCAGCAAGGGCTGGCTGACAGCGGAGGAAATTGTGAATTTCATTGCCGTGAGCGAAAGCACACCCGGGCCGTTCGCAGTCAATATTGCAACTTATATCGGTTCTGTCCGCGGCGGGGCAGCAGGGGCAGCCTGTGCAACGCTCGGAGTTGTGCTTCCGTCGTTTCTGATTATTCTTGCGATTGCGCGATGCTATAAAAAGTTTAAGAGCAGCAAAATAGTTGCGGGACTGATGTCCGGCTTGAAGCCGGCGGTGATCGGACTTATTGCAGCCGCCGTGTTAACAGTCGGCAAAACCGTTTTTTTGAATTCGGCAACTCCGACAGGCTTTCCCGCCACCGCATCGGACTGGTTTCGAACCGTGAGTTCCGCATTGGTTTTTGTGCTTGCACTCTTTGCCTGCAGAAAAAAACTTCATCCGATATTAATGATTTTGATTGCCGCTGCTCTCGGCATAGTATTCGGCCTTTTGGGCGAAATGCTTGTTGCTTAGAGTTAACCGCAGCATTAACACCAAGAACAATATCGCCCATGCGGGCAACACATCGGATTGATTTTTCCCGCTGCCTGCTGTGCAAGTTTTGCATTGCCCGAGTGGGCGCTATGATTCAAATTAAACATGTGTAAATATTTTTTATTTGTGCAATAAAAAGCTCGTTTTCCGGTGTGGAAAACGAGCCTTTTTCACAGTTTGAAAGCGGATAACTTAGATATTGTCCGTATGTTTACGCAGGTGCACCGACCAACATTGCTTCATGCACGGGAAGAATTTTTTTGCTGTCGGGCATATGGACGAGAGCTTGATTCAGCACCTCCTCGGCGTTATGCACAAATACAATTTGCAGTGCATCAATAATATCCTTGGGAACTTCGGCAATATCCTTGCGGTTTTGCTCCGGAAGCAGCACCGTTGTTATGCCTGCGCGTGCTGCAGCAAGCAGTTTTTCACGCAAACCTCCGATTGCAAGCACTCGGCCCCTGAGAGTGATTTCGCCTGTCATTGCAAGTCTTGCGCGCACCGGAATGCCTGTCAGTGCACTCGCAACAGCCGTCATGAGTGAGATCCCTGCGGACGGACCATCCTTTGGAACAGCACCTTCCGGAACATGAATATGTATATCCGTATGCTGATTGAAATCATCGCTGAGTCCCAGTTCGGAAGCGTGTGCGCGGATGCACGTAATAGCAGTGCGTGCGCTTTCCTGCATAACATCGCCGAGACTTCCGGTAAGCTGGAGCTGACCCGTGCCTTTCAACGCTTCAACCTCAATTTCTAACAGCTCACCGCCAACGCTTGTCCACGCAAGTCCGTTCACCAATCCGATTTCAGGCTCCTTATCCGCGGGCTCAAAGCTGTACCGAGGCACACCGAGATATTCCTTTATTTTCGATTTGCTGAGTCGAATCCGTTTTTTTCCGTTTGCAATATCAACGGCAGCCTTTCGGCAAACTGCGGCAATACAGCGTTCAAGGCTGCGAACGCCTGCCTCGCGTGTGTAGCAATTGACAATTTCGGAAATTTCCTCATCCCCGATGGTCAGCATGCTCTTCTTCAGTCCGTGCTTTTCGAGCTGCTTCGGAATCAAATACTGTCTTGCAATTTCGATCTTTTCGGTCGCAAGATAACTCGGAACCTCTATAACTTCCATTCTGTCCAGAAGCGGGCGGGGGATATCGGCAAGGTTGTTTGCTGTTGTTATGAACAGAACCTTGGACAAATCATACGGCATCTCCAAAAAGTGATCGCGGAAAGCAAAGTTTTGTGCTCCGTCAAGCACTTCAAGAATTGCGGCGGCCGGATCACCGTTATAATCTCGGGATAATTTATCAATTTCATCAAAAAGAATGACCGGATTTACGGTTCCCGCCTGCCGCATTGCAGAAATAATGCGACCCGGCATAGCTCCGATATAAGTGCGCCTGTGTCCGCGGATCTCCGCTTCATCCTTGATTCCGCCGAGACTCATTCGAACAAAGCTGCGGCCCAAAGCCTTTGCAATTGATGCGGAAACGGATGTTTTGCCTACACCCGGAGGGCCCGCAAAGCAAATGATCTGACCGTTCACCTTTCCGGTAAGTTTCGCAACTGCAAGATACTCAAGAATACGCTGTTTGACTTTTTCAAGCCCGTAATGGTCCTCGTCAAGTATCCTGCGCGCATTTTGAATATCAAGATTGTCCTCGCTCATCTCGGTATAAGGCATGTCCAACAGACAATCGATGAAAGTTCGCAGGGACGGTGTTTCGTGTGAACCGGCAGGAAGGGTTGCGAACCTGTCGATTTCTTTTTCAAGTCGGATACGAATTTCATCGGGAAACGTACGTTTCTTCAGTCTTGCGCGAAACTCATCGGCTTCCGTCTCCTCGTTCTCACCCAATTCTTTTCGAATTGCCTTTATCTGTTCGCGGAGGAAGTATTCCTTTTGATTCTTTTCTATTTGCTGCTTGACACTCGCCTCAATGCGTTTGCTGAGCTTTGTGAACTCCTGCTCGCGTGCAATAATGTTCAAAAGCGTTATGCAGCGCGATGCACTGTCCTCCTGTTCAAGAAAACACTGCCGATCCTCGTATTTTTTCAAGGTTATGTTTGCAAGCCTGAATATATATGCAGTATCATCGGAGCTTTTCTCAATAACCTCAAATGCTTCGGAAAGGCTGTTTACTCCGATCAGTTCAAGGTAATCGCGGCATTTTTTCGAAACGAGCGGACGGAGCGACGAAGCTTCCGGGTCGGTTTGCTCTTCATCGTCGCAACTGTAAAGGTTCGCGCTGAAAAAGGGCTCCTCGCCCGTGAAACCGTCAACGAGCGCACGGCATACACCTTCCGCCATGACGCGGACAGTATCTCCGGGCAGTTTAATTCCCTGCTTGATTTTGCAAATGCAGCCGATCTCATACAGCTGCTTTGCGGTTATATCGGTAAGTTTCGGGTCTTTTTGCGCGGTAAGAAACACCAACCCGTCGTTTTCGGCGGCGGTTTCGATCGCGGCAACGCTCTTGTCCCTGCCTGCATCAAAGCTCAGCAGTGTGTAGGGCATCACAACCAAGCCGCGCAGAGGCACAACGGGCATTTTTTCATAGTACTTAATAGCCAAGTTTCATATCCTCGTGTTTTGTTGTTTTTTTGCCGTGAATGTGTATCAGTCATCGGCTTCTTTTTGAAGAATTATACACGTTGTTTGAAAATTATACAACACACAAATTCAGGCATATATGCAAATTCTCGGGGCAATCCCGTGTATCTTCATCAACAGCCCTTTATTGCTCCGCATTCCGCAAAAGTCTGCATTGCTTTTCGATAACACTTTGTGCTCAATTCCGTACGGAGCGTCTGAATATAAACGGAGTAACACGGCAAATAACGATATATTTGATGCCGAGAGCGGCTTTGCAGCCGGATTTCGGACTTTTTTTCTTTTTTTTGGCACTCAAGTCTTGTTTATTCACCCATTGTTGTGGTACAATACAGTGTAGCTTGTATTTACCATGGCGGTTCGGCTCTTATGCAATCAGCCTGATTGGAGTATGCTTTGCGCAGAGTCGAGCGATAATCTTTATAGAAAGGAAAAATCATCATGAAAAAAAGATGCGACAAACTCATTGCTAAGCTTCGTGAAAAAAACATCGATGCAGCAATAATCACCTCACCTGTTAACCGCAGGTATTTCTCCGGCTTCACCGGCAGCAACGGTGTTGTTATTGTAACAGAAAACGGTCGCGTTCTTCTTACTGACTTCCGTTATACCATTCAGGCAAATCAGCAGTGCGCCGGAGTTTGCGAAGTTCGTCAGGTTAACCGCGGAATAGGTTCGGGCGATGTTGAAGAAGTTCTTAAAGAATTTGACGCAAAACGCGTTGCCTATGAAGATGCAGCTCTGACCGTTGCCGAATTTAACATGTTCAAGAGCATGCCCTTTGAACTTTTGCCCGAATCAAAGCTTATCTCGGATTGCAGAATCGTTAAGGATGCTGCGGAGATAGCGGAGCTTCAAAAGGCTCAGAATGTTGCGGATGCAGCTTTTGCAGAAGTTCTGAAACACGTAAAGGTTGGTATGACCGAGATTGAACTTCGTAATGAATTCGATTATCTCATTCGCAAGTTCGGCGGGGATGACAATTCATTCGACACCATCGTCGGTTCAGGTCCCAACGGTGCGCTTTGCCATGCGTATCCCGGTCCGCGCAAGATTCAGAACGGTGATTTCGTTGTTATGGACTTTGGCGCACGCGTAAACGGTTATTGTTCGGATATGACCCGCACATTCGCAGTCGGCAAACCCTGCGATGAGCTCGTGAAGATTTACAACATTGTTCTTGAAGCTCAGCTCAAGTGCCTTGAAGTGCTTCGTCCCAATATGAACGCCGCCGATCTTGACAAGACAGCGCGGGATATCATCACAGCGCACGGTTACGGCGAGTGCTTCGGTCACAGCCTTGGCCACGGGTTCGGTCTTGAAATCCACGAAAGTCCCTATGCAAGCCCGCGTTCCGCAGATATTCTTGTCCCCGGAAGCACAATCACCGTTGAACCCGGCATTTACGTTGAAGGACTCGGCGGTGTCAGAATCGAAGATTGCTGCGTTCTGACCGAAACCGGTTACATCAATCTCTGTTCAACCACAAAGGAGCTCATCATCCTCTGATAAGGTCAGAAAAGCCTTGTAAAAGCTTCTTTTGATGTTCCAAGTTATTTTTCCGCCTGCAAAATAGCGCAGTATGCGCCCTGCAGGCGGTCGATAAGGTTCCGAGTGGACCTGTTTATTGCAATCATACTTTATAAATTTATATCACGGAGGTATTCCCATGATTTTAGCTGGCGATTTCAGAAAAGGCATTACCGTTGAAATAGACGGACAGGTTTGGAGCATTGCAGATTTTCAGCATGTCAAGCCCGGCAAAGGTGCGGCATTTGTTCGCACAAGGCTGAAAAACGTCATGACAGGTGCGGTTCTCGAAAGAACCTTCAGCCCCACCGACAAGTATCCCACTGCACACATCGAAACCCGCGAAATGCAGTATCTCTATACTGACGGAGATTTGTATTATTTCATGGATAATGAGTCCTATGAACAGCTCGCACTCAATCATGAGCAGGTTGAAGATGCAATCGACTTCGTTGTTGAAAACTCTAACGTCACCATCCGTTTCTACAAAGGCAATGCATTCTCCGTTGCAGCTCCCAATTTTGTTGAGCTGACTGTTACACAGACTGAGCCGGGCGTTAAAGGCGATACTGCTACAAATGTAACAAAACCTGCTATCCTCGCCGTACTCGAAACGGGTTACAAAATTGCTGTTCCCCTGTTCGTTAACGAAGGCGATCGCATTCGCGTTGATACCCGCACCGGTGAATACATGGAGCGCTGCTGAGTTAACTGCTCTTAACAGACTCCGCGCCTCTGCTTAACAGGGTGGTTATAGGTTCAAATTCTATGGCAAACGAAACAAATATCATTCAAAAGTCCGCTTACCTGCGCGGACTTGCTGATGGAATGAAGCTTTCGGCGAATTCCGACGATACCTCAAAACTTTTGCTTGCGATGATCGACTGCATAGACAGTATTGCGGTACAGGTCAACGACAACACCGATCTCATTTGTGAGCTTGATGACGAAGTTGATTCCTGTTCCGATTCATTGGATGCTTTTGCAGAATTGGTTTTCGGCATTGATGACGACGATGACGAAATCGACATCAACGACGATGATGATCTTTTCGCTTGCGATGACGATGATGATGACAGCAAATGCTTTGGCTGCTCTTGCCCCGGCGAGTGCGATGATTGCTGTTGCGACGAAGACTGCGAGGATTGTAATTGCGACGGCAGAGATGATGATTGCTGCATTACCTGTCCCTATTGCGATGCGCGGGTTCCGCTTTCCACACTGATGGAAAGTGATAATCCCGTTTGCGGAATCTGTCATATGCCGTTATGTTCATCAACCGGTTTCGAGGAGGAATCCGATTCCTGATTTTGCAGCGCACCGAACAAAGTCATTATTGAATCATTTTTTCTCAGCAGGGTTCACATTTAATATGCGGATCCTGCTGTTTGCGAAAGGAGTTTTATGGAATTTGACTCAGCTGCTCTTTGTGGATGTGTGGAATCGCCAAGTACTAAACGAAGTGTTTCGCTGCATCCGAGGCTGGAAGCTGCAGCTGCTCTTCTCGGCAAAGCATCTGTACTTGCTGATATCGGGTGTGATCACGGCAGATTTTCGGCTGCAATGCTTCAACGCGGTATTGCTGAAAAAGTTATTGCATCCGACATAAGTGCTCCGTCCCTCAAAAAAGCCGAACAGCTTGCGAATGTGTGCGGACTTTCAAGCAAGATGGAATGC
>ERZ780178.2403-NODE-2403-length-10928-cov-5.416536_pt1 | contig 10928 bp, 11 predicted proteins | sample MGYA00511018_ERZ780178 | MGnify/ENA primary metagenome ERZ780178 (study PRJEB29588, sample SAMEA2151439) | human gut metagenome | biome: human gut; feature: human-associated habitat; material: faeces | place: Denmark | collected 2008/2010 ...
GGCGATGCCCATGTCGACGACCGTCAATCCGTCGTGAAAGTGCTTTGCCAGGCACGACGCGCCGGTCAGGCCGCGCGTTAAGTTGATGGCCTGCGCGCGCGTGACCGACTGCGGCGCGGACGAGACGCCCTCGCTGACCACGCCGTTGTCGGCGGCCAGCACATAGATGCGGGTGGGGGAGGCTTCGTTTTTGACCGTCCCGGTGATGCCCGCGAGGCGGATGGAGATCTCCTCAAGCAGCCCCAGGCTGCCGGGCGGCTTGGCCAGCGCGTCCTGCCGGGCTTTTGCCTCGCGCATGGGTGCTTCGTACAGGGGGCTGATCCCGGAAAGCAGGCGCTGCAGCCACTGTTCATTCTCTGTCATACGATCACTCCAATAGTTCCTGTTCTTCGAGCCAGCGAAGGCTCTGGCGGTCCTGCATGAGTTCGAGCGTACAGGTCGCCTCCGGCGCGAGCTGCGCAAGCAGGCGCAGCAGCGCGGCGCAGTCCATCTTACCGTCCATGAGCGCCGCGTGCAGGTCGCGGCCGCCCTCGTTGTTATGCAGGTGTATGTGGGAAAGGAACGGCGCGCACGCGCGCAGCCACGCCTCCGGCGGCTCCTTGGACGCGAACGTGTTCGCGTGGCCAAGATCGAGGCAGATGCGAAGCCGCGGATCGTCCACACCCCGGACGATCTGCGTCAGCAGCGCCGCCTCCGGCTCGAGCACGTTTTCGAGGCACACGGTCAGCCCCTCCGGGACCTCCCGGATGAGCCGCCGCCAGAAGCTGACCGACCGCTCCACAAACCATTCTGAATCATATACCAGCGGCAGAAAGCCCGCGTGCAGCACCAGCTTGGGCGTCCGCAGCTCCTGCGCCTTTCCGATGGCCTGGCGGTAGCGCGTCTCGGTCACGCGCAGGACCATGGGATCGATGGCGGCGGGCGTCAGCTCGTTGAACGGGCCGTGGAGCACGAAGCGGTCCGCCGCGGCCAGACACCGGTCCAGCGGGCACTCCCACGGCTCCGGCGGCGCGCCGTCGAGCCGCGCGGCGGTGCAGAACTGGGCAAGCTCGATCCCGACACCGAAGTCCCGCGCGCTTTCGCAGCAGTCTTCGCCGATGGACGAGACGTAGAGCTGCGCCCGCTTCACGAGAGCTTCCCTTCCTGCAGCATGCACCAGACGCGGAGCGCGGCGGCCTGCGTCTTGGCGTCGGGGATCTCGCCGCGCAGGACGCGGTCTACCAGCTCGCGCAGCGGCAGGCGGAAGACATTGAGGAATTCATCCTCGTCCAGCTCCCGCTCGCCGAAGGTGAGCTGCCGGGCCAGATACATGTGGATGACCTCGGTCGAATACGCGCAGGTGGGGTAGAACCTGCCAAGGGGGATCAGCTCGCCCGCGACCGCGCCGGTCTCTTCGCGCAGCTCGCGCAGGGCGGCGGAGGCGGGATCCTCGCCGATGTAGTCGAGCTTGCCGGCCGGGATCTCGGTGATGACCTCGCCCATGGGATAGCGGAACTGGTGCTCGAGCAGCACGTCGCCGTTTTCCAGCAGCGGGAGGATGCAAACCGCGCCGTGGTGGACGGTATATTCGCGCATGGCCTGCTTGCCGTTCGGCAGACGGATGGTATCCTTGAAGATGTGCAGCACGTCGCCGTCAAAGATCGGCTGGGACGAAAGCTGCGTTTCCTGTAAATTTTTGAAGTCTTCCATGGGTGTTTCGCTTCCTTTTTCGTTTTTCTTATCTTACCGTTTTGCGCCTGCAAAGTCAAATCCCGCCTTGTGTATTTTCCCGCGCGCTGCACATACTAGGCCCAGAGAGATCGTTGGCAGTGCTTTTGCAGGATCTGCCGCCGGATGATCCATACGCAGGTGCGCGCAGATCAGCCGCCGCGCTTCGCCGGAGCGGCAGAAGGCAGGCAGGACCCAGGTTCCGCGTCCCGCTGATCCGGGCGGAGTCTGAATCACCGCCCGGTTTCTTTGCAGCCGACGCCCCGGCGGCACCATTTCACCGGGCAGGCTGTTTTTTCCGGCAGAGGCCGGGAGTGAAGATCCACTCCCGGCCTTTTTCGCGCGCAAAAATTTTTCTTGCAACACTTTCCTGTTTTCTGCGACTATATAGGTGAGACGTCTCAAAACACGCAAGATGTAAGGAGGGTTTCATACGGACGATCAGAAGATCCTACGGGGACTCAAACGGCAGGACAGCGCCGCGCTGGAGGCTGGCATCCGCCGCTACAGCGGCTACGTTGCCGCCGTGATCGGCAACCAGCTCGGCAGCTTTGCTGCCGGGGAGGATATCGAGGAGCTGGCTTCCGACGTGTTCGTCGCGCTCTGGCAGGCGGGCAGGACGCTGCAGACGGAGCATCTGCGCGGCTGGCTCGGCCGTGTCGCGCGCAACCAGGCGATCAGCTTCCTCCGCAAGCAGCGGCTGCAGCTCGTGCCGGACGAGGACTATCTTCTCGTCGACGAGCGCGACGCGCAGAAGCTCCTGGAGGCGCAGGAGCGCAGCGACCTGCTGCGCCGGGCGCTGGCCGGACTTTCCGAAGAGGACCGGGAGCTGTTTCTGCGCCGGTACTACTATAACCAGACTGCCGAGCAGATCGCGCAGGAAAAACATATGAACGCCAATACGGTCCGCAGCCGGCTCGCCCGCGGGCGGCAGGCGCTGAAGGCCGAATTACAGAAAGGAGCGATCCAGATTGAAGATCTCTGTGCAGAGTCTGTTTGAGGACTATGAAGACGATACCGTCGAGCTACGCCGCGACGCCGACACAGCCCGCATTCTCGAAAAAACCATGGCGAAGCTGCCGAATGCGCGCAAAAAGCGCCCGCTCCGCCTCGTGCTGATCGCGGCAGCAGCCGTGGCGGTACTGTGCGGCGCGGCAGCGATCGTACATTATGCCTCCGTCGAACCGGCGGAGCAGCCCTATACGCTGAAAAGCGTCTTCCGCGATGTAGACGGCACCACCATCCGGCAGGACATCGATTTTACGCAGGACGGCGCCGTCACCTTTGACACGGACGGAAAAACGGACGGGTTCCTCTGCGGCATCTCGCAGATCCCGCAGCAGGCGAACGGCATTGATGCCGGGCTGACCAGCACGCTGTACGAGTCGCTTTCCTATGCCGACCAGTATGAGGGCCAGCACTTCCTGTCTTCGCTTTCCGACGAGGAAAAGCAGCAGACGAAGGAGCTGATCACCAGGATCAACTACCATGACAAGGTCGGCGACGACGATTGCAGCGTGGAATGTCTGTCGGTCAACGACGTCGCGGGCGTCGATCTGCTCTTATGGGGGCATGACACCCAGCTCATCAAGGAGGGCACGATCAACGGCCTGTACGCCGCGTGGGTGGAAAACACGACCGACCCGCCCGCGCCGGACGGGAACGGGCGGATCAGCGTGAAGCAGCAGTACCTGTTCCTCTATGACCCGGACAAGCTGTGCGTGGTAGTCCTGTGGGGAAAGTGGGAGACCTGCGAGGCGCTGGCCGCGGAACTCACGATCGTTCAGACCGACATTCCCACACCGGAACGCGACCGGGACTTCATCTGGGTCGGCGCGCTGGGATAAGCGCCGCGGCGGAAGATCTTCCCTTTTTCCTCTTGACAATTTTCGTCTAATGCGTTAGACTCAAAGCATCAAGTAAGGTCTAACGCATTAGACAGGAGGACTGCCCATGGCCACACCGAAGATCTTTGAGAGCGAATACCGTTTCTGCCTGATTTTATGGGAGCGCGAGCCGGTATCCAGCGCGGAGCTGGCGAAGATATGCAAGGAAAAGCTCGGCTGGAGCCGGACGACGACGTACACGGTCATTCACCGTTTGTCGGAGCGCGGCGTGGTGAAGAACGAGGGCGGGCTGGTCTCGTCCCTCGTATCCAAGGACGAGGCGCAGGCGGCGGAGCTCGACGCGCTGGTCGAAAAGACGTTCGAGGGGTCTTTGCCCGCGTTCGTCGCGGCCTTCGCGCGCAAGACGAAGCTGTCACAGTCCGAAGTCGATCAGCTGCGCGCCATGATCGACGGATTTGAGGAGGCACAGAAATGACCGACATCTTTCTCGGGTTTCTGAACCGCAGTCTGGCCGCGGGCATTCTGATCCTGGCGGTCGTGCTCGTGCGGCTGGTGTTCAAAAAGGCGCCGCGGTGGCTGCTGTGCGCGCTGTGGGCGCTGGCGGCGGTGCGGCTGGTGTGCCCGGTGTCGATTGAGAGCGTGCTGAGTCTCATCCCGAGCGCCGAGCCGGTGCAGCCGGAGATCATCGTCTCCGCGCAGCCCGCCATCACGAGCGGCATCCCGGCGGTCGACGCGATCGTCAATCCCCCGCTGGCCGCGGCGTTCACGCCCAGCCCCGCGCAGAGCGCGAACCCGCTGCAGATCTGGACGTTCGTCGCCGCGTGCGTCTGGCTGGCCGGGATCGCGGCGCTGCTGCTCTACGCGGCCGTCTCCGCCCTGCGGCTGCGGCTGCGCGTGCGCACGGCGGTCCGGCTGGAGGGGAAGGTGTACCAGTCGGAGTTCGTCTCCTCGCCGTTCATCCTCGGCGTGATCCGGCCGCGCATTTATCTGCCTTTCGGGCTGGAGGCCGGGGCGCAGGAGATGGTGCTTGCGCATGAGCGCGCACATCTGCGGCGCGGCGACCAGCTGTGGAAGCCGCTGGGGTATCTGATCCTGACCGCGTACTGGTTCAATCCGGTCTGCTGGCTGGCGTACATTCTGTTCTGCCGCGACATTGAGGCCGCGTGCGACGAAAAGGTCGTGCGGGAGCTGGGTGAAGGGTGCAAGACGGCCTATTCCCGCGCGCTGCTGGCGTGCAGCGTACCGCGGAAGCTCATCACGGCCTGCCCGCTCGCCTTCGGCGAGACGGGGGTCAAATCTCGCATTAAATCCGTCCTGAACTACAAAAAGCCCGCGTTCTGGCTCGTGCTGGCAGCGGTGATCGCGTCGGTCGCCGTGGCCGTGTGCTTCCTGACTGACCCGAAGCGCGAGGAGCAGACGGAAGCCGCTCCGGCGGAGACCGTGGACGTCACGCCGGTAGCTACATCCGATCTTCTGGACGCGGATTACCCATCCATGCAGACCTTTGCCGACGCGTGGCTCGCACAGGCGACCTCCTCGCAGCAGGTCGAATATGAAGTCCAGACCGAAAGCGGCTCCGAGACGGTGACGGATACCATTCATGACGCGCAGGCGGTGAGCCTCGAGCAGCTCGCGGAGCTGCCCGATCTTGCGCCGGGCGGGACGCTGCAGCTGTGGAGCTTCCAGATCGCCGTCTCGCCGGAGGGCATCGACCCGGATACGGTCCTGCTGTCCACCGAGCGTGGGATGTCGATGATCGACGGGCGGGCGTATCTGCTGGACGGCAGCCGGTATCTGGCCGTCTGCCTGTACGGCAAGGACCGGTATCAGATTCTCTCTGTCCAGCACGACACCGACGGCACGGCGCTCGGCAGCTACGAGACGCTGGACGAGCTTCCGGCCTATCTGCACGATTTCTTCCTCGACTTTGCCCACCAGAGCAGTCAAAAAGCACTCAATGAAGATTTCTTCACCGGCACGGACGGCTATGGCGAGTCCGTCACAGTACCGGCGGTCTTCACGGCCGCCACGGAATCCGGCGGCGGCGATTGGGGCGCGTACATCCCCGCGGAGGGCTGGCTGCGGAATCTGGGCAGCCGGCTGTGGTACAGCGAAAAGACCGGCGCGACGTTTGAGGTCGTCTATTACCCGTCCGTGCCCGTGTCCTCGCAGATCGCGAGCTATGACGCGGGCGGCTATGCCGGGCTGGCGATGACGCGCTGCACGGTCTATGGGCTGGGCCCCGAGTCGGCGGTCTATCTCTACGGCGCGGAGGGCGGCTGCTTTGAGGTGCGCATCCGCTGGGATCAGGGCGAAAACCAGACGGACGCTTCCGGCTATAATTCCTACCTGCAGTCCTGCTTCGAAGAGCCGCTGCTGCGGAAGATGGCGATGAGCTTCTACCCGCTGAACGCCGACGGCACGGCGCAGAAGCGCACGATGCTGGCGCAGGCGGGCGGCTACACGCTCTATGTGCGCACGGAGGCGACTGACTGCCCGTACGGCGACGAGAGCTGCCACCTGCACACGAAGACGTCCCTGTCCTGCGAGACGGCGGACGGAACGGAGCATCTGCTGGATCTGGGAGCCGACAGAACCTACTGGTTCATGCACTATGACGTGGGTGGCGGCTTCCTGCGCGTCGGCTGCCTGTCGCAGGATCCGGCGCACGGACGGCGGTTTTCGACGTGGTCTCTGGATATCTTTGTGCCGGAGCTGCGCATCGGACTCTCCACCTCTTACACGAACGTGAGCCTCTCCGGCGAAAATCCTGCCGCCCCCGAAACGGTCGGGACCGACAGCTCCATGCCCATCCAGCCCTGCGAGCTGACGCTGCCGAACGGCGTGTATCTGGGCCTTGATTATGAGACGACGCTGCAGCTGGCACAGGCGTACCGCGGCAGCCGCGTGTATCGCGGGCAGTCGCCGGGGGATAACTTCACCGTCGACGGCGTGAGCTATTATTTCTCCGCGGACAGCTCGGGCGTCCTGCGGCTGGATTCCTATTCCGTCATCACCACAGAGCTGGCAACGCAGAGTTTCCTGCGCGGCATCAAGCTCGGCGACGGGCTGCAGAGCGTACTGGATACGATCCCGACTGCAGACTGGCTGCCGGAGCAGCTGTACTCCCAGCTTCTTTATGGCGAGGATCTTGTCAGCGGTGACCGGGCTGTGCTCGACTGGAGCGACTCGACCTATCGCCCCAGCAACTACACGCTGCGCATCAAATCCGGCACATATTCGGCCAACATCAAGTTTGATCATGATGGGTCCGTATCCGGCATCTACGTTTCCAATTACTAAAGAGAGAGGCAGCTATGGACGAATTTTATGAGCAGGAGCATCAGGCGTGGCTCGACGAGCAGAACGCCGTCATCTCCTTCCATGAGATCCCGCAGAGCGAATATTTCCGCGCGCCGGACGGCGTGTTCTGGGTGTACATCCTGTCGCTGCTCGAGCGCGGATACCGGGTGCAGTAGTTTTTCTTGCAATTCACGGCCGCTGCGGTATAATGACAATAAAATCAAAACCGCAGGAGGAAACAATTATGATCGCACTTGCATGTGACCACGGCGCACTGGACCTCAAGCAGGCTATCATGGCGCATCTGGACAAGCGTGGGCTTGCCTACAAGGATTTCGGCTGCTACACCAAGGACAGCTGCGACTACCCCGACTTCGCGGGCCCGGCCGCGCAGGCTGTCGCCAGCGGCGAATGCGACCGCGGCATCGTCTGCTGCACGACGGGCATCGGCGTGTCCATCACGGCCAACAAGGTCAAGGGCATCCGCTGTGCGCTGCTCGACAACCCCATGTCCGCCCGCCTCACCCGCGAGCACAACGATACCAACATGATGGCCCTCGGCGCAGCCGTGACGGGCGAGATGCTGGCGCTGGAGATCGTTGACGTGTGGCTGGATACGGAATTTTCCCATGCCGAGCGCCATCAGCGGCGCATCGACAAGGTCATGGCCTACGAGCATGACTGACTGCCCGCGCCTGCGCGCGCAGATCGAAGCGTTCTGCCCCTATAACGAGCAGGAGACCGCCGACCGGCTGCAAATGCTGCAGGACATCGACACCTTCCCGGTGCTGCTGCCGCGGGACAACGCCACGGCGCACTTCACAGCCTCATGCTGGATCGTGAATCCGGACCGGACGAAGGTCCTGATGGCCTATCACAATCTCTACCAGTCCTGGGCCTGGCTCGGCGGGCACGCCGACGGGGAGGAGGATCTGCTCGCCGTCGCCCTGCGCGAGGCGAACGAGGAATCCGGGATCCGGGCCGTGCCCGTTTCCCGGGACATCTTTTCGCTGGAAATTTTGCACGTGGCGCCGCATGTGAAGCGCGGGAAATTCGTCTGCGCGCACCTGCACCTGAACGCGACGTATCTGCTCGAGGCCGATGACCAGGCCCCCATCCGCTGCAAGCCCGATGAAAACAGCGCCGTGCGCTGGCTGGACACGGCGGAGGTGCTGTCCGCCGTCTCCGAGCCCGCGATGCTGCCGGTCTACCGCAAGCTGATGGAAAAGGCCGCGCGATAAAAGAAAAAACTCCCGTGCCGTCCGGCACGGGAGTTTTTGCAGCTTATTTTGCGTACTCGACCGCTTTGGTCTCGCGGATGACGTTGACCTTGATCTGGCCGGGGTATTCGAGTTCGGACTCGATCTTCTTGGCAAGATCGTGGGCGAGCAGGATCATGTTGTCCTCGGTGACTTCCTCGGGCTTGACCATGACGCGGACCTCGCGGCCGGCCTGGATGGCGTAGGCTTTTTCGACGCCGGGGAAGGAATTGGTCAGCTCTTCGAGCTTTTCGAGCCGGCGGATATAGTTCTCGACGTTCTCGCGGCGTGCACCGGGGCGTGCAGCGGAGATGGCGTCGGCCGCCTGCACGAGGCAGGCAATGACGGTCTGCGGCTCGACGTCGCCATGGTGCGCCTCGATGGCGTTGATGACGACGGGATTTTCCTTGTACTTCTTGGCAAGCTCGACGCCCAGCTGGACGTGGCTGCCCTCCATCTCATGGTCGACGGATTTGCCGAGGTCGTGCAGCAGGCCTGCGCGCTTGGCAAGCGTCACGTCGACGCCGAGCTCGGATGCCATCAGGCCCGCGATGTGCGCGACCTCGATGGAGTGGTTCAGAACGTTCTGACCATAGGACGTGCGGTATTTCTGGCGGCCCAGGAGCTTGATGAGCTCGGGGTGCAGGTTGTGGACGCCGGTCTCAAAGGTGGCGCGTTCGCCCTCGACCTTGATGGTATGGTCGACCTCACGACGGGCCTTTTCGACCATGTCTTCGATGCGGGTGGGATGGATGCGGCCGTCGGCGATGAGCTTTTCGAGCGCCAGCCGCGCGACCTCGCGGCGGACCGGGTCGAACGAGGAGACGGTAATGGCCTCCGGCGTGTCGTCGATGATGAGGTCGACGCCGGTGATGGTCTCAAGCGTGCGGATGTTGCGGCCCTCGCGGCCGATGATGCGGCCCTTCATTTCATCGTTGGGCAGCGGAACGACGGAGACGGTGGTCTCGGCGGCATGGTCTGCCGCGCAGCGCTGGATGGCGGTGGCGATGATCTCGCGGGCCGTCTGATCGGCCTCCTCCTTCATCTGCGCCTCGATCTCCTTGATCTTCATCGCGGTCTCGTGGCGGACATTTTCCTCGACGCCCTTGAGGATATAGGCCTTGGCCTCTTCCTGCGTCAGGCCGGAGATCTTCTCCAGGACCTCCATCTGGCTGCGCTTGAGAGACTCGACCTCTTCCTGCTTCTTGTCGATGGCCGCGATCCTCTTGGCCAGCTCGTCCTCTTTCTTCTCGTGAAGATCGATCTTCTTGTCAAGGGCTTCTTCCTTCTGCTGCAGACGGCGCTCCTGCTTGGAGACCTCTGCGCGGCGCTCCTTGACCTCGCGTTCGTATTCGCTGCGTGATTTATGGATCTCTTCCTTGGCCTCGAGCAGCATTTCGCGCTTCCTGTTCTCGCCGCCTTTGATGGCTTCGTTGATGATGCGCTTGGCTTCCTCTTCTGCGCTTCCGATCTGCTTTTCAGCGACCTTTTTGCGGTACAGGATACCGGCCGCGAAGAAGACTGCGCAAAGCACGACTGCCGCGATGCTCAGGATGAGGCATAGCGTATTGAATTCCATAAACTGCGAATGACACCTCCTGTTTTCAGTATTGGGTACGCCGGGAGCCCCGGCGATCTGAATCATAAAGCGCAACAGGCTTCCCCAAGTCCTGTTACAGCCATACAAATCCTACCCTACATTGTACTGTTTTGCAGCTTTCGTGTCAAGCGCAATTCGGAAAAATGCACGAAACCGAAGACGCCTGTTTGGATGGTTTTGTCAAGAAGGGCAGTCCGCCGCCCTTTCCGGGCAGTTGACAAGCAGAAAAAAGTGTGGTTTCATAAGGGTGGAACGGCCGCCCTTATTCCGCCTGCGGCGCGGCGAAAAGCTGCGGCAGACGGCGCGTGATCGCCACGCAGAGGAAGCTGCCGAAGGCGATCTTCAGCAGATCTCCCGGCAGGTAGATGAGCATGCCGTTTTTGAGCACCTGCCAGAACGTCAGTCCCTTGCCGAGATACGCGTTGGCGATCAGCGCCAGATACGGCACGCCGATGGCGTAGAGGACAGCCAGACCCGCCAGCATCGCGAGCGCCGTGCGCCAGAACGTCAGCGGCCGCTTTGCAAGCTTGCCGATGACGAACGCGGACGGGATCAGGCCGAGCAGGAAGCCGAACGTCGGCTGCAGCACATAGGAAAAGCCGCCGCCCAGCGCGAAGATCGGCACGCCGACAAGGCCGATGAGCACGTACACCAGCTGCGAGAGCGCGCCGTAGCCCGCGCCAAGCAAAATCCCGGCCATTGCCGTGAACAAAAACTGCAGGGAAATGGCCGCGAGGGCAAACGGGATCTTGAAAAAGGCGCCGACCGCGGTCAGGGCGGCAAACAGGGCGGTCAGGACGAGCATCAATGTCTTTCTGTGCTGCATGATTGGGTTCTCCTTTTGTAAACCTATTTTGAATCGCAGGTTTACAATACAACAGGTCAAACAAAAAATCAAGGATGAATTGAACAAGATGACAAAAGAAGAAGTCTTATCTCTGCTGCTCACGGCCGGCGAGCCGGTCTCGGGCGAGCATATCTGCCGGCAGCTGGGCGTGACGCGGGCCGCCGTCTGGAAGGCCATCGACCAGCTGCGGCAGGAGGGCTATATCATCGAGGCCGCGCCGCGCCGCGGCTATACCCTGACCGCGCGGCCGGACCGGCTCGATACGGCGCAGGTGCGCGGGTATCTGGCCGGGCATCCGTGGCAGCCGCTCGTGACGGCGGTCGAGCGCGTGGATTCGACCAACAACGCCTGCAAGCGGCTGGCCG
>ERZ780178.2404-NODE-2404-length-10927-cov-3.604213_pt1 | contig 10927 bp, 7 predicted proteins | sample MGYA00511018_ERZ780178 | MGnify/ENA primary metagenome ERZ780178 (study PRJEB29588, sample SAMEA2151439) | human gut metagenome | biome: human gut; feature: human-associated habitat; material: faeces | place: Denmark | collected 2008/2010 ...
GATTTATTTTCCTTCCTGAGATTTCTTTTTCGATGGCACTTACGACGTTTGTCTCACAAAATGAAGGGGCCGGACAAAAGGAACGTTCGCGAAAAGGAATCCTATTTGGACTTGCAGCATCACTACTTATGATTGAGTGTATGGGTGTTTTGATCTATTTGTTTGCGCCAACCTTTATTTCTTTCTTTAACCAAAATTCAGAAGTAATTGCGATTGGAGTAGATCGTGCTAAAATTTGTGCCTTCTTCTATGTTCTTTTAGGCTTTTCACATGTGGTTTCTAGCCTTTTAAGAGGATTGGGACGTCCTGTGATGCCAATGGTGGTCATGCTTGTATGTTGGTGTGCTGTTCGTGTGGTTGTTTTAATGACGATAGGACAGAGCGTACACAGCTTGTATTTAACACATTGGTTGTATCCGATTACTTGGGGATTGAGTTCAATTGTTTATGTATTTGATTTAAGAAAATATAAATTGTTAACACCTAGAGTACAACTTTCATGAAATATAGGTTGTCATTTGAGTTGATTTTAGGTATTATAATCTTGCAGAAGTGTTTTTCTGATTTTGGAGGTCTTACTTATGGTCTTAAGAAGATTTACCACAATTGATAGAGAAGAATTGCTCTTTTAAGCGTGCCTACTATAGGTGCGCTTTTTTTGTTTTGAAAGGAAGGTCATTTATGGAAACAAAGCGTGTTTTAATTGTGATGGGTTCTCGTTCGGACTTACCGAGTATGGAAGGGTGCATGAAACAATTAGACGACTTTCAAGTCGGCTATGAAGTTCGTGTGTTAAGTGCTCACCGTACGCCGGAAGCGGTTTTGGAATTGTCAAAGACAGCGTGTGAACGTGGAATTCAGGTTATTATTGCGGCAGCTGGAGGAGCAGCACATTTAGCTGGAGTTTTAGCTAGCTCTACACCGTTGCCAGTTATTGGAATCCCTATTCAGACATCTGCTTTAGGTGGATTGGATTCATTATTATCAACAGTACAAATGCCTCAAGGAGTTCCTGTTGCGACTGTCGCAATTGGTAAATCGGGGGCAAGAAATGCAGCTATCTTAGCTTGTCAGATGATTGGACTTAATGATAAGTCATTACAGGATAAGATTGTTGAGTTTAAAAAAGAACAAGCACAAAAAGTATTAGAACAGTCAATTGTTGAATAAGGAGAAGGAAATGGATACTCGTATTTTTGTTCATAAAAAAGAACAGTTTCAGGTTGAAAGTGAATCATTAGCGGCTGAATTAAGACAATCTTTATCTTTAAAAGAAGATTTTGGTCTTACAAAATACAATTTATATGATATTTTTGATGCCGACGAAAATGATATTGAATTATTAAAGAAAAATGTTTGTAGCGAAGTTGTTACAGATGATGTATATGATTCTGTAGATTTAACAGGTAAATCATATTTGGCATATGAATTTTTGCCTGGTCAATATGATCAAAGAGCAGACAGTGCAATGCAATGTTTGATGCTTTTGAACAACAAACAAACAGTACGTATTCATTCAGGTACTTTATTAGTGTTCGCAAACCCAGTAGATGAAGAAACACTTAATAAAATCACACATTATATTGTTAACCCTGTTGAAGCACGTGTTAAAGACCTTTCTGTATTAGTGGATGATCAGGACGTTGAAGTAAAAGATGTTCCTGTATTAGAAGGATTTACAACAAAGACGAAAGAAGAATTAGATTCTTTACGTCAGACTTTAGGGTTGGCCATGTCTCAAGCGGACATTGAGCATGTTCAACGTTACTTCGAAAAAGAAGAAAAAAGAGATTGCACAATGACTGAACTACGTGTGTTAGATACATATTGGTCAGATCACTGTCGTCATACTACTTTTGAAACTGTATTAGATGATGTATGTTTCCATTTGGATACGTTATCAGATGAGTTACAGGCTTCTTATGATAAATATTTAAAATTACGTCAGGAAGTTCATGGAAATCGTAAAGAAAAAACATTGATGGACATGGCTACTATCGCCGGTAAATATCTTCGTAAACAAGGTAAGCTTGATGATATGGAGATTACCGATGAAATCAATGCGTGCAGTGTAGAAATTACAGTGGATGTAGATGGAAAAGATGAACAATGGTTGTTGATGTTTAAAAATGAAACACATAATCACCCAACAGAAATTGAACCATTTGGTGGAGCAAGTACATGTATTGGTGGAGCTATTCGTGATCCATTATCAGGACGTAGCTATGTATATCAAGCTATGCGTATTACAGGGGCTGGAGATATCACAAAACCAATTAGTGAAACATTAGAACACAAATTACCTCAATCTAAGATTTCAAAAACCGCTGCTCAAGGTTATTCAAGTTATGGTAACCAAATTGGTTTGGCAACTACATTCGTAGATGAAATTTATGATGATGGCTATGTTGCGAAACGTATGGAAGTTGGTGCTGTTGTAGGTGCGGCTCCTAAATCACATGTTAAACGTGAAAAACCAGAAGCTGGCGATATTATCGTTATGATTGGTGGAGCTACTGGTCGTGATGGAATCGGTGGAGCTACAGGTTCTAGTAAAGAACATAATGAAACAAGTTTGGAAAAATGTTCAAGTGAAGTTCAAAAGGGAAATGCCTTGATTGAACGTAAATTACAGCGTTTATTTAGAAATCCTACTTGTACAAAATTAATTAAAAAGGCGAATGACTTTGGAGCAGGTGGAGTTAGTGTTGCCGTAGGTGAACTTGCAGATGGTTTGAATATCAACTTAGATGCAGTTCCAGTTAAATATCAAGGTTTAGATGGTACAGAATTAGCTATTAGTGAATCACAAGAGCGTATGGCTGTATGTATCGAGGCTAAGGATTTTGACAAATTCAAAGAAGAAGCATATAAAGAAAACTTAGAGGCTATCAAAGTTGCAGATGTAACAGATACAAATCGTTTAGTCATGAAATGGCGTGGGGAAACAATTGTTGATATGTCTCGTGCATTCTTGGATACGAACGGTGTTCGCCAGCACCAGATTGTTGATGTTTGCGAAAATGAATATGATGAACATCCATTTGATGCAGTAAACTCAGATTTAAATACAGTATTACAAGATGCGAATGTCGCAAGTCAAATTGGTTTGGCAGAAATGTTTGATGCTTCTATCGGTAAGAGTACAGTGTTGATGCCTTTTGGAGGTAAATATCAATTAACTCCTGAAGAAGGTTCTGTACAAAAATTACCAGTGCATGGAATGACAAACACATGTTCGGTTATGACATATGGATATGATCCAAAAGTATCTAAATATTCTCCATATTTAGGTGCTAGCTATTCAGTTGTTGAAGCATTAGCTCGTATTACAGCATTGGGTGCTGACTATAAGAAGTGTCGTTTATCAAATCAGGAATATTTTGAACATTTAGGTGCCGATGCACAAAAATGGGGACAACCATTTGAAGCTTTATTAGGTTTGATTGATGCTCAATTGGCATTTGAAACACCAAGTATTGGTGGAAAAGACTCTATGAGTGGAACATATAAAGATATTCATGTACCACCAACAGTGATTACATTTGCGGTAACAACAGCTAAAACAGATGATATTGTTTCGGCTTCATTTAAAAATCCTGGGGACTATGTATATTTAGTAAAGCATACGCCAGTTAAAAATAATGTTCCAAACTATGAACAATTAAAAGAAAATTTTGAAACGGTTCATAAATTAATGCAAGAAAAGAAAATTGTTGCGGCAAGCACAATTAAATTTGGTGGTCTAGGTGCAACTATTGCGAAAATGGCATTTGGATCTAAAGTTGGTGTTGCGATCAGCACAGAAGAAGATGTATATGGATTCAATTTGGGTTCAATGATCGTGGAAGCTACAGAAAGCATTCAAGATGAACATTTAGAATTGATTGGTATTTTAAATGATGATTCTAAGATTGTATTAAATGATGAAACCGTTGAAATTGAAGATGCATTAAAGGCTTGGACAAAGCGTTATAGTGAAATTTATCCAATGATCGTGGATGAAGGAAAAGATACTTTAGAAACTCCATTAAATGATGCAGAAGTACCAATGTCTAAGGAAGTTGTGGAAAAGCCAAAAGTAATTATTCCTATTTTCCCTGGACAAAACTGTGAATTTGATACAACAGCTAAGTTTGAACGTGCTGGTGCTGAAGTTAAACAAGTTGTATTTAATAACTTAACTGTAGAAAACATTCAAAAGAGTATCGAAACTTTAGCCAAAGAAATTAGTACAGCACAAATCTTAATGATTGTTGGTGGATTTAGTAGTGGTGATGAACCAGATGGTTCAGGTAAATTTATTGCGAACGTATTAAGAAATCCAAAGATTGCACAAGCAATTGATACAATGCGTGCAAATGATGGTTTGATCTTAGGTATCTGTAATGGATTCCAGGCATTGATCAAATCTGGATTATTGCCTTATGGTGATATTGAAAAATTGGATGCGGAAAATCCAACATTATTTAGAAATAATATCAATCGTCACGTTTCTCATATTGCACGTACTCGTATTACAAGTAATGCTTCTCCTTGGCTTGCAGGTATGAAAGCTGGAAGTGTATATTCAGTTGCTGTTAGTCATGGTGAAGGTAAATTTGTTGCGAGTGAAGAAGTATTGAATAAGTTGATTGAAAATGGTCAGGTTGCAACACAGTATGTAAATGAAAAGGGTGTTCCAACAATGGATGGAAAAGACAACTTAAATGGTTCAAGCATGGCTATCGAAGGTATCTTCTCTGAAGATGGTAAGATCTTTGGTAAGATGGGTCACAGTGAGCGTTATGAAAAAGGCTTGTTCCAGAATATTGCTGGAAATAAAGACCAAGATATTTTCGCAAATGGTGTTCGTTATTTTACACACAAGCAGGTGAAGTAGAATGACGTTGAAAAAAGTAGTTCAAGATTCTTCTGGGATTGTTGGCTTGTTCAATGTAGAACAAGCCGCCCAGAATATCTATTTAGCAATGCATGCCATTCAGCATCGAGGACAAGATGGTGTTGGATTAGCAATTAGTGATGGAGAAAATGTTGTTTGTAAAAAGGGATTAGGCTTATTGTCGGAGAATTTAAAACAAGATACGTTAAATTCTTTAGAGGGGAATATTGCGATTGGTCAGCTTCGAATGGCAACAAAAAATGATTCTCAATTAGAAAATGTTCAGCCGATTATGGTGCGTAGTCATCAAAGATATTTTGCGGTTGTATCAAGTGGGATGATCACGAATGCGATTTCTTTAAGAACGAAATTAGAAAATGAAGGATTGATCTTTCAAGGAACAAGTGATTCAGAATTATTAGCACATTTGATTCAGTTGAATCCAGGTTCTTTTGAAGAAAAAATTGCGAAAGCTTGTCGTATGATGAGTGGGGCCTATACATTTATGGTCATCACAAAAGACAGTTTGTACGTAGTAAGAGATCCTCATGGTATTCGCTCTTTATATATTGCCAAGGTAGATGAAGGATATTGTATCAGTAGCGAAACTTGTTCGTTCCCAATTCTTGGTGGAGAATTTATTCGTGAAGTAAATCCAGGTGAATTGATTTGTTTCAATTGCGAAGGTATGAAGTCTAGTCAGATTATTGAAGAAACAGAAACGAAGGCTTGTGCTTTAGAGTATGTATATTATTCTAGACCGGACAGTGTTCATAATGGTTTAACGGTTCATGAAGTAAGAAAACAATGTGGTTATTATTTAGCTAAAGAAGAGAATATTGAAGCGGATATCGTTGTTGGTGTTCCTGATTCAGCTTTAAGTGCAGCGGCAAGTTTTGCCAGAACATTGAATGTACCATATGAAACAGGATTGATTAAAAACCGTTATATTGGTTCTACATTTATTCGTCCGACAGAACAACAAAGAATGCAAGGTATGCGTGTTCGTTTAAATGCGATCAGTTCGGTTGTTAAAGATAAAAGAGTTTATTTAGTAGATGATAGTGTTGTGAAAGGTTTTACATCACGTCGAATTTGTCAATTATTAAAAGAGGCAGGCGCAAAAGAAGTGCACTTACGTATAGCTTCGCCAATGTTGAAATATCCTTGTTTATACGGAGCGGATTCAACGGCACAAAAAGATTTGGCGGCATTTAACTATACAGTAGATGAAATGGAACAATTGTTCCAGGTGGATTCATTGCGTTTCTTAAGTGTTGAAGACTTTAAAAAGTGTGTGCCTGAAACAAGCTGTTTAGCTTGTTGTACAGGTGAATATCCAGAAGATTTACAAGATTATAAAGATGAGGTAAAGGAGTAGAGTATGGCAGAACATTATGCAGCAGCAGGCGTTAGTTTAGAGGCAGGATATAAATCTGTTGAATTGATTAAGGAGCATGTTAAGAAAACAATGCGCCCAGAAGTGTTAGGAGGACTTGGCGGTTTCTCTGGTGCTTTCTCATTATCTAAAATTAAAGATATGGAAGAGCCTGTACTACTTTCTGGTACAGATGGTTGTGGTACAAAAGTTAAACTTGCGATGGTTATGAATAAGCATGACACAATTGGAATTGATGCCGTTGCGATGTGTGTGAATGATATCGCATGTGCAGGTGGAGAACCACTATTCTTCTTAGATTACATCGCATGTGGAAAGAATGTTCCAGAAAAAATTGCGGACATTGTGAAGGGTGTGTCTGAGGGTTGTTTACAATCTGAAGCTGCTTTGATTGGTGGAGAAACGGCAGAACATCCAGGTTTAATGCCAGAAGAAGATTATGATTTAGCAGGTTTTGCCGTTGGCGTATGCGATAAAAAAGATATGATTACTGGTAAGGATCTAAATGTAGGAGATGTGTTAATTGGGCTTCCTTCAACAGGTGTTCACAGTAATGGTTTCTCATTGGTTCGTAATGTATTTGATATTACAGAAGAATCATTAAATACATATTATGATGAATTAGGTAAAACTTTAGGAGAGGCATTATTGGCTCCTACAAAAATTTATGTAAAAGCATTAAAGCATATTAAAGCATCGGGTATTACATTAAAAGCTTGCAGCCACATCACAGGTGGTGGATTCTATGAAAACGTACCTCGTATGTTAAAAGAGGGTATGGGTGTTGAAATTGATACAAAGGCATTCCCAAAACCTCCAATTTTTGATTTGATTCAAAAAAATGGAGATATTTCTACGAAAGAAATGTACAACGTATTTAATATGGGACTTGGCTTTGTGATGGCTGTGGATCCATCAGATGTTGAAAAAGTTCAAGCTGCCTTAAATGAAATCAATGAACCTAGCTATGTGGTTGGTAAAGTAACTGAAACAGGACAGGTAGATGTCCAATGGTAAATATTGCGGTATTTGCGAGTGGTTCAGGTACTAACTTTGAAACAATCTTGTCACATATTGAAGATGGTTCTTTGCATGTGAATTGTGCATGCTTGATTGCGGATAAAGAAAATGCGTATGCTAGAGTTCGTGCGCATAATCATGGAGTAGAAGAGTTTTATTTTAATCCAAAGGGATATGATGGTAAAGCGGGTTATGAAGCGGCAATCTTAGAGGTATTAAAAGAAAAAAAGGTTGATTTGATTGTGTTAAGTGGATATATGCGTTTTATTGGACACACTTTATTAAGTGCTTATCCAAATCGTATCATCAATTTACATCCGGCTTATTTACCTGAATTTCCAGGAGCTCATAGTATTGCAGATGCGTATGAGGCAAAAGTAGCACAAACTGGAGTTACAGTTCATTTCGTAGACGAAGGTGTAGATACAGGTCCTATTATTCGTCAAGAAAGAGTAGCAATCGACCCATCTTGGGATCTTGAAACATTAGAATCGCATGTACATGCGATGGAATATGATTTGTTCTGGCAAGTCATTGAACAAGTCGCAAAAAGTATAGAGGAGGAAAAATAATGAAGCGAGCATTAGTAAGTGTATCCGATAAAACTGGTTTAGTTGAATTTGTACAAGGATTAGTAGATTGTGGATATGAAATCATTTCTACTGGAGGAACAAAAAAAGCCCTTGAGGCAGCTGGAATTCATCCAATTGGAATCAGTGATGTGACTGGTTTTCCAGAAATTATGGATGGTCGTGTGAAAACTTTACATCCAAAAGTTCATGGTGCATTACTTTGTGTTCGTTCAAACCCAGATCATGTACGTCAATTACAAGAATTAGGAATTGAGTATATTGATTTGGTTTGTGTGAATCTATATCCTTTTAAAGAAACTGTATTAAAACCAGGTGTAACACACGAAGAAATTATTGAAAATATTGATATTGGTGGTCCTAGTATGCTTCGTAGTGCTTCTAAAAACTATCAAAGTATTCCAGTTCTTTGTGATCCAAAAGATTATGATAAAGTTCTTGAAGAAATTAGAGAAAACCAAGAAACAACATTGGAAACGCGTGAGCGTTTAGCTGCAAAAGTATTCCGTCATACAGCTCGCTATGATGCGATGATCGCAGATTATTTAACGAAGAAAACACATGAAGAATTCCCAGAAAGTATGACAATTACTTTTGATAAGGTTCAAGACTTGCGTTATGGTGAAAATCCTCATCAAAAGGCTGCTTTCTATAAAGGAATGAATCCTCAATATTCTTTGGCAAATGCGACTCAGCTTCATGGTAAAGAATTGTCTTACAACAATATTCAGGATGGAAATGCGGCTATTGAAATCTTAAAAGATTTTGAAGGTCAATATGCAGCTGTAGGTGTTAAACACATGAATCCATGTGGAGTTGGTATTGGTGAAAATATTGAAGCGGCTTGGGATAAAGCTTATGAGGCTGACTCAATTTCGATTTTTGGTGGTATTGTAGCGTTGAACGCAAAGGTTGAAAAGGGATTGGCAGAAAAATTATCTAAGATTTTCTTGGAAATCATTATTGCGCCAGACTTCTCTGACGAAGCGTTGGAAATCTTAACTCGTAAGAAAAATATTCGATTAATGAAATTAGATACTAGCTTATCTGTTTCAAGTGCGTTAAAATATACAAATGTTAATGATGGTCTATTGGTTCAAGAGATGGATCAGCATACAATTAACGAAGAAGATTTAAAATGTGTGACAAATCGTAAGCCTACCGAAGAAGAAATCAAACAATTGTTGTTTGGTTGGAAAGTTGTTAAGCATGTAAAATCAAATGCGATTGTCTTGGCAAAAGATGATATGACAGTTGGTGTTGGTGCAGGACAAATGAACCGTGTTGGTGCAGCTAAGATTGCGATTGAACAGGCTGGTGAAAAGGCAAAAGGTTCTGTATTGGCAAGTGACGCTTTCTTCCCAATGCCAGATACAGTTCAAGAAGCTATCAAAGCGGGTGTGACTGCAATTATTCAGCCAGGTGGATCTATTAAGGATCAACTTTCAATTGATGAATGTAATGAACATGGCATCGCAATGGTATTTACAGGGGTTCGTCATTTTAAACATTAATATATAAAAGAGTCTGTATAGACTCTTTTTCATAGTTTGGAAGGGTCTATCATGGATAAGAAAAACAAAATTATTATTATTTCTCTATTATCTGCATTATTAATTGTACTATGTGTATTTGCGGTTGAAATGAAGAACACTGAGAAAAAGGCATATCAGGGGATATCTGAAATCGGAGAAGATCAAAATACGGAAGTTGAAAATAAAGATAATAGTCAATTTATTGATATGTCTTTGGCAAAAGATATAGAAGCGTATTTTCAAGAGAATGGTATTGATCATGAAAAAGTAGCATACTGTATCACAGATTTAGAACATAACATTAAATATAGTATGAATGAGAAGGATGAGTTTATTGCAGCGAGTATTTATAAATTACCATTGGCAATGCTATATTATGATAAAGTAAATGAGGGTGAGTATACATTAGATTCAACGTTTACATATAGTGGATATATGCATGAGGATGCAGGGGTTATTAGTTCGGATTATGGTATCGGCAGTCAGGTTCCTTTAAGTGATCTTTTAAATGATTTAATAATATATTCTGATAATGATGCGGGTCATATTTTATATGAAAATCTTGGTGGCTGGAAAGAATATAAGGAAGCAATGACAAAATATACAGATTCTATCAGTGAGAATTATTATACAATGGATAATGTTACAACGGCTAATACAATGAATGATGTGGTGACTTATTTATATGATCATAAAGAAGACTATAAAGGTTTGATTAAAAATATGGAAGAGGCAGAACCAGGTGAATATCTAGATAGGGATACACAATTGAGTATGCCTCAAAAGTATGGTATGTATGATTCTGCTTTAAATAGTGTTGGTTTTGTAGAATGTAACACATCATATAGTATAGTTGTTTTAACGAGTTTAGGGGATAAAGGTGCCGATGTTATGGCAAATATCAATCGTATTGCTTATGAGCATTTTAAATAGAGTTGAAAAGCTCTATTTTTTCGTTTTCTTGTTGTAAGCGCATACAGTAAAAAATATGAAAACAGATATAACAGATACAGTCAATATAATGGAAAATACTAGGAGAACCCCAGGGCGTTTTCAGGCAACACAAGGAGAAGAGAATATCATGGATGAACAAGACAGAAAACTAATAGAAAAAATGATGGAATATTACGCCGGAGACCCCAAAAGAGTACAGCATTTTCTCAAAGTCTACGAATTTGCAAAATTAATTGGTGAGTCAGAATCCCTTGATACGGAAACAATGCATATCCTCCGAACCGCAGCGATTGTTCATGACATCGGAATAAAAATAAGCGAAGAAAAATACGGAAGTTCCAATGGAAAATATCAGGAAAAAGAAGGCCCTGCAATCGCAGAAAAGCTACTTGGAGAATTAGGCTTTGATCAGGATGTATCTGATCGGGTTCAGTATTTGATTGCACATCACCATACCTATAATAATATTGATGAAATGGATCTCCTTTGATATCCCATGAGTTTTCTCTGTGTCCTACAGCTAATGATGTTAAAAGTAACAAGTCTG
>ERZ780178.2420-NODE-2420-length-10865-cov-7.463275_pt1 | contig 10865 bp, 7 predicted proteins | sample MGYA00511018_ERZ780178 | MGnify/ENA primary metagenome ERZ780178 (study PRJEB29588, sample SAMEA2151439) | human gut metagenome | biome: human gut; feature: human-associated habitat; material: faeces | place: Denmark | collected 2008/2010 ...
GATACTCCTCCGTGAAGCTCTTCATAATGCTCTTGGCATCGCCTTCCTTCAGGAAGGTCAAACGCGCCGTGTCCTCGGAGCAGAAGAAGATGTCCACATAAGGCAGAATGGATTCGATGCATTCCTTCGCCTCGGCGCCGGTCCACAAGTTCCCACGGAAGTTCACATCGAAGGAGATGATGGCCCCCTGTGCTTTAAAGCGCTTGATCATCTCAACAGCGGTAGCTCTCAGCTCCGGGCTGAGAGCCAGTGTGATGCCGCTGGTATGGAAGCAGCGGGTATCGCTGTAGATCTTGTCATCATAGTCATCAACGGTCAGCTTGTTGATGGAGGTATTCTTACGGTCATATACAATACGGGGCTTTCTGGGATAAGCACCATTCTCATAGTAGTACACGCCCAATCTGGCATCCTTGTCATCATCGTATACCAGATAGTCATCGCTGACACCGCAGAGACGTACACGGTTCTTGATATATACACCCAGGTCATTGGCCGGAAGCTTGGAAATGATACCGCAGCGCAATCCCAGCATTGCCGCACCGGTAATGGCATTCAGTTCTGCGCCTCCTGCCTGCTTGCTGAAGCTGTCGCCTCTGGTAATACGCTCATTGTCGGGCGGTGATAATCTCAGCATGATCTCTCCCAGGGAGAGCAGGTCAAATTCCTTCTTCTCAGTCAGTTCCATAATATAAACTCCCATCTGCATATTTTGCCAAATGCTTTATCAGAATTTCACCGTTACTCCTTACAGTGCAGCGTTGAAACCCCTTACATTTTTTCTTTACATTTGTACTATATCACATATGCACGGCCTCGGTAAAGACACTGGACATTAATTAAAAATTTAACGAATCCACATATTCAAAATAGTCATCCTCGCTGGCAAATAAGATATATTCATTCTCCACATATCCCATATATCCGCAGGCAGTCACATATCCTTTCATAAAAAATACCTCCTTATCAGAATCCTTTCGTTCCCTGTTCTGATAAAAAGGTATCATTTTTAAAGTCCCATAAAACTCTCTTAATTATTCTGAATCGGCTCTGTTTCCAGCACCAATTCTTTCATTTCTTCCAACAATTCCTCAGTCCTGCCCATCAAAAGTTCCGCATCCGTCTCCACCAGTCCTGTTTTCTTATATTTGTAGGTAAAAAACGGATTGCCGTAAGCGGTAAAGCTTAATTCATCCTTATGCTTTTTCAGGAAATCCGGAATCTTGCGGGGATCGATCTTCGCATCCGGCCGGAAATTAAAGGTGATTCTCTCGTTCTTGCCCTTGATCTCCGTCATGTCCAGGCCATGGGCCGCCATGCGGATCAGGGCAATCCGCAGCAGATTATCCACTGCCTTGGGAATGTTGCCGAAGCGGTCTAACAGTTCATCCTTCATTTCATCCCGCTCCTTTATCGTCTCGATACCGGCGATCCGTTTGTAAATATCCAGCTTCTGTGTCTCGTTGACAATGTATTCGGCCGGAATATAAGCATCCACATCCAGATCGATCACTGTGGTGAAATCCACCGTTGTATGAATTCCCTTCAGATTCTGCACCGCCTCATTCAACATTTTGCAGTAGAGATCGTATCCTACAGCTTCCATATGGCCATGCTGGCTCATCCCCAGCAGATTACCGGCGCCGCGGATCTCCAGATCGCGCATGGCGATCTTGAAGCCGCTGCCCAGATCCGTAAATTCCTTGATGGCCGCCAGCCGCTTTTCCGCCACTTCTTTTAACATCTTATCTCGCTTGTACATCAGAAAAGCATAGGCATTCCGGTTGGAACGACCCACACGGCCTCTGAGCTGATACAGCTGGGACAGGCCCAGATTGTCCGAGTCATGAATGATCATGGTGTTTACATTGGAGATATCCAGCCCGGTTTCTATAATAGTGGTGGACACCAGCACATCGATCTCTCCGTTAATGAAATCAAACATGATCCGCTCCAGTTCGTGTTCCTTCATCTGTCCATGGGCGTATGCAACGTTGGCTTCCGGCACAAGCTTTGCGATCTGTGCCGCGATATCCGCAATATTGTTCACCCGGTTGTAGACATAGTAGACCTGTCCGCCCCGGGCCATTTCCCGGACAATGGCCTCTCTCACCAGTTCGTCATTGTATTCGCAGACAAAAGTCTGGATCGGCAGTCGGTCATTGGGGGCCTCCTCCAGCACGCTCATATCCCGGATACCGATCAGGCTCATATGCAGTGTCCGGGGAATGGGGGTTGCCGTCAGGGTCAGCACGTCCACGTTTTCTTTTAATTTCTTGATCTTCTCCTTATGGGCCACACCGAAACGCTGTTCCTCGTCAATGATCAGCAGACCCAGATCCTTGAACTTCACATCCGCAGATAATACTCTGTGGGTACCGATCACGATATCCACCATGCCCTTTTCCAGATCCTTCACCGTCTTTTTGATCTCCGATGGCGTACGGAAACGGCTCATCAATGCGATGTTGATGGGAAAATCCTTCATTCTCTGCACAAAGGTGTTGTAATGCTGCTGTGCCAGAATGGTGGTGGGCACCAGATAGACCACCTGTTTTCCCTCCTGCACAGCCTTGAAGGCGGCACGAATGGCGATCTCGGTCTTGCCGTAGCCCACATCTCCACAGATCAGGCGGTCCATGATCCGATGGCTTTCCATATCCGCCTTGGTGTCCGCGATGGCATTCAGCTGATCCTCTGTCTCTTCAAAGGGGAACATTTCCTCGAACTCACGCTGCCACACCGTATCTTTTCCAAAAGCATAGCCCTCGCTCTGCTGTCGGACAGCGTATAATTCCACCAGATCCTTCGCCACGGCGCTGACGGCACTGCGTACCTTCGTCTTGGTGTGTTCCCATTCCTTGCCGCCCAGTTTGTTCAGCTTCGGCTTCTTCGCTGCATCGGCGGAGGCGTACTTCTGAATCACATCCAGCCCGGTGGCCAGAATGTACAGGTTGCCGCCGTCCCGGTATTCGATCTTGAGGTAATCCTTGACGACCTTGTCTACCTCTACCTTCTCGATGCCCTTATAGATGCCCAGTCCGTGGGTCTCATGTACCACATAATCCCCGATCTTCAGGTCGTTGAAATCATTGATCTTCTGCCCCTGATAGAGCTTTTTCTTCTTTTTCTTACGCTTCTCCGCTCCGAAAATATCACTCTCGGACAGCACCACGAATTTCAGCCAGGGGTATTCAAAGCCCTTATTGACATGACCGTAATAGGTCAGGATCTCCCCGGGCTGTACCTCCCGCATGGGGTCTTCCGTGTATACTGCCGTCAGTCCGGCATCCTCTGTGTTCCGCAGATCCTCCGCCAGACGTCTGGCTCTGGTACGGGAACCGGACAACAGCAGCACCCGGTAGCCGTTCTTTTTATATTTTTTCAGATCCTTGACCAGGGCTTCAAAGCTGTTGTTATAAGGGGCGATGTTGCGGGCAGCAACATCCACATGCATTTCTTTCTTGAAATATCCGTACTTGGTCTCCATGGTAGCCAGGGTCACCACGGCATTTTTCTCTAAAGTAGCCGCTACCTGTTCGCCACTGTACAGAATGTTCATCTGCCCCGGCAGCACATAACCTTTTCTGGCACGTTGTTCCATGCTCTCCCGGAATTCCAGTTCTATAGCGTCAGCCTGCTCTTTCACCCGCGCCGGTTCATCGATGTAGAAGACAAGAGAACGCCCCGCCATATCTGACAGCAGTTCCGGCATGGTTACCGTATTTTCATAAAAATAACGGATGTAGCCTTCCAGATTGATCTTACTCTGGAACTCCAGCAGCTGCTCTTTCAATTCGCTGACCTGTGTGGCGATCCTGTGGGCTTCCTCCGGCTGGTGGGCATCCCGGAAGATTTTTTCCTGTTTGTCTGCTTCTTTTTCAAGCTTACTGATGCCCTTGTGGATCTGCTCTTCCGACAGTACAAACTCTGTGGCCGGGTAGACAGTGATGCTTTCCAGCTTCTCAATGGAACGCTGGCTCAGGATGTCGAAGCTGCGGATGGACTCCACCTCATCTCCCCACAGTTCGATACGATAGGGGTTTTCCTCCGTCAGATCAAAGATATCCACAATGCCGCCACGGATGGAGAACTGCCCCGGGCTTTCCACCTGATAGGCTTTCTCATATCCCATAGCCACCAGTCTGGATGCCAGTTTGCTCTCGTCCAGACTGCCGCCCCGCTCGGTGCGGATGATGTCTTTCTCCTCCCACAATACCTGCGGTGTCATCAGTGCCGCATAGGTGGTAACAATGGTGACCGGCTTACCCTCCACGACTCTGCGCAGGGTCTTGATCCGCTCCTGTACCAGCTGATTGCCGTGGATATCCGCCTGGAAAAAGATCAGGTCCTTCGCCGGATACAGCATGACATTTCTGTCATAAAAGCGGTATTCCTCGTAGATCTCCTTGGCTTTTAAGTCATTATAAGTAACGATGACCTTGTATTTCAGGCCATCGCTGAGTCCGTAGATCATATGAAGTTTCTGGGAGTCCACACAGCCGGACAGAGCTACGGTTCCTTTTCCCTGTCTGGTCACTTTTCGGATCTCATCATATTCCGCCAGTTCTTTCAGTGGCGCAATCAGTGCCTGCATCGCTTTTTCCTCTTACTATACAACCGTTACGCTTTCTTACTGTTAAAATGGTTCATGGCTGCATCCGCATTCTCAGTGATGATCATACGGATAGCTTCTGCTGCGGTCTTCGCCGCTTCGTCCATGATGCTTCGTTCCTCCGCCGGAAAATGTCCCAGCACGTAGTCTGCCAGATCGAAGTTCTTCGGCTTCTCTCCCACGCCCATACGCACGCGGATAAAAGTATCATGCCCTAACATTTTGATGATATTCTTGAGGCCGTTATGGCCACCGGCGCTGCCCTTTTTGCGGATGCGGAGCTGTCCCACATCCAGGCTGATGTCGTCAGAGATCACGATCAGTTCCGCGGTGTCATCCACCTTGTAATAATCCACGATCTCCCGGATGCTCTCACCGCTCAGATTCATGAAAGTCTGGGGCTTCGCCAGGATCACCTTCTGCCCTGCCACGTAGCCCTTGCCGATCAGTGCCTTATGCTTGCTCTCCATGACGGCGATATTTTCTTCCTCTGCTAATCTGTCTATGACATCAAACCCGATATTATGTCTGGTATTTTCATATTCTTTGCCTGGATTTCCCAGCCCTGCGATAATATACATAGCTTTCTCCTTACTTTCTTGCAATCAATGCGTTAACTTATATTTTCGCATTTTTACGCAGAAAATGCAACTATTGGTTATTTTGCACAAATTTTATTTTCGGGAAAACAGCCAATTTCCGCATGGCATATTTCGTTACTTATTTTCCGAATCTAAAGTATCTATTCCCGGCATTGTATTTTATAATAATAGTGGAGTGTTACCAAAACGGTAAGCGGTTCACCTTTCGCCAAAATGATGACATTTTGAGAGCTTCCAGTATTATTGGAGGTGATACAGATGGGAAATCTATTGAAAGGTACATAAGATGCTGGAAACAGTGGTAGGCATTGTCGGTATTGTTGTTACGATCATCAGTATCATCGTAACGCTTATCAGTATCGTACAGACTGCACGGAAACATAAACATCAAAAAAGCAACCGCCCTCGCCAGGAATAGGTTGCTTTCTTGATCTGTAACTAAAAACCAGGTGAACCGTTGCTGTACGGTAACACTCTTTTCTTTTATTATTATCTTAACACTCTCTTTTGATTTCGTCAATAAAATTCACCATTTACATAAGTCCCCTGAAATGTCTTAAATCTCTATAAAGCGGAGAATAAACCCATTTTCAAGGCTTTTCTTTTATCTGGTTCTATCTCCCCTTATCTAATCCTGTGCCTGAATTGTGCCAAAATTGTACCCGGGCTTGACTTTTTCCGGAATACTGGTATACTGGTAAGGCTGAAATGCCCTGAAATCAAGGCTTTTCGGAAATCCATTCGTGTGTTCGGGACCTTCCACACGTAAATAAAAACTAAAGGAGAAAACAAATGAACAAGAAAGTACTGTACCTCGTACACGGAGCGGTGATCGCTGCTCTCTATGTTGTGCTGACCATGTTAGCCAACGCTCTGGGACTGGCTAATTATCCCATTCAGGTCCGCTTCTCGGAAGCCCTGACGATTCTTCCCGTATTTACCCCTGCTGCCATACCGGGACTTTTCCTGGGATGTATCATCAGCAATACCATGACCGGCTGCATGCTGCTTGACATTATCTTCGGCAGCCTGGCAACGCTGATCGGTGCATTTGGCACTTATCTGCTGCGTGATAAGAACAAATGGCTGGCTCCTCTGCCTCCCATCATCGCCAACACCATCATCGTTCCTTTCGTGCTGGCTTATGTGTATCATTTAGAGGGTGGCATTCCTTATTTCATGCTGACTGTGGGTATCGGTGAGATCATTTCCTGCGGAGTGCTCGGCATGCTGTTACGCACCGTGTTACAGAAATACCGCAAATACATTTTTGACGTACAGAAATAAGCGGTCATCCCGCCAAAAAGGCGTCCGGATCCTTTCACAGGTTCCGGACGCCTTTTGCTGTCCACTTGTATTTAATTTTCTATTTTCATATAGGAAATAAAATGATTGCCGTTCTCCGCGAACCATGTTGTAGCATCGTTCATTCCCTTTTTGTACAACTTTCCGGTGGACGGCTCCATGATGACAACGTTGAATTCATTAAATCCGGTCACCAGCACCGCCTCGCCATCCTCCAGGATCGCCAGTACCGGAATATCCTGATTCACATAATACAGTACCGCATCCAGACTACAGCCGCTCAGATCCAGTACCTGTACGCCTGTCATATTTTCTTCCAGAATCTGTATTGCCGTCTTGCCCTGCGCCAGGTCATATTCGGTGTTGCGGGTGATTCCGGCATGCCGCAGGATATTGTCCAGACATACCGTCAGGCTGTTCTTCTGGTCCGTGACACTTTCTTCATTGATTGCCATGATCTGGTTCCTGCTGACACGATTGCCCTTCAGCCATACCGTAATGCCTCGGTCGTTCGCAACAACCCCGGCGGAATCGTAGGCTTCCTTCACCGCTTTCCCGGGAGCACTGTAAATGCCCTGTACCCCATAAGCATTGTATACATAATATCTGGAAACTTCGCTGACCGCATCCAGTGTCAGTTCTCTTCCGCCCTCAAATACGACCTCCTTCGGATTCAGCACCTTGATAGTCCTGGTATCAATGGTTGTCTTGGTCTGTATCTGCACATATCTCTCATAAATATCAATATCCGCTGTGACTACTTTATTCTGTCCCGGCTCTTCTTCCACATTGTTCATGATCTGGTCATCCAGGATCTCCTGATAGCTGCCGTTCTCAGAACGCTGTATTCTCGACAGGGTGATCTGATTGCCCTCGATGGCGCAATCCACGATGTAGATGCCATCCTGTCCGTATTCCTTCAGATTATCTCCGGAAGAATTGCTGATGCAGACCTTATACATGGGGTAAAAGATCTGTCCGGAATTCTCTGTCCGGATGTCGCTCTCCCTGGCCACGCCATAGATAATATCTTCTCCCATGAAGCCAAGCGGCCGGATAGCCTCACCGTCCTCCGCCCGGATCACTGTCTGTTCTCCGGTATTCAGATTCCGGACATTCAGCTGGTTGCTGTGGTTGATGTCATCCCCTTCCTGCCATACGATGATCTCATGGTTCTCCGATACCTGAAGGCTGTCATCCTGTCTTATACTTACCAGCTGTTCAGCGCTGCGATTCTCCAGATCCACATCATAGACACCGTTTTCCAGGAAAAAATATACATGTTGCTGTCTGTTCCGGTACAGCAGCTGTTCCATCTCATCCTTCAGCACCGCATAGCTCTTGGAATATGGGATATAGACTTCTTCCTCGATCGTATTCAGCGAATTGTCATAGCTGATGATCTGAATGCCGGTCTCTCCCTCATGTCTTCCGCGATTCATGTAACCATACACGGCAAATTTCACATTACCGCCCTCGTCTACATCCAGGATCTTGATGCCATGATTGTCATACAGAGTCCGCCGGTCGGCATTATCTTTATCATAGAAGGAGAAGATCACTGTCAGTCTGTTGGTAGCCGCATTATAGCTGAGTAGCTGCCCCATATCGGAGAACACCACGGTATTGCCATCCGCGCTCTCCATCATATCCACATTTTCATCCGTGATTCCCAGAAGGATCTTGTCATTGGCATACATCCGGGTAGTATCCGGGATCTGTGTCATGGTACGCTCATAATCCAGCAGATACATTCTCTCCGAAGTATATCTGACTCTGTAATACTCTTCGACATTGTAGTAGATCTTATTTTTGCCCTCTCCGGTGGATACCACAAAATCCATCAGCAGAGAGGCCACATTCCCACTGATCTGTGTCAGCCGGATGGAAGCCGCGTCCTCCTGGACCGGTTCCAGACTGCCCCAGGTGATCTGCTGAAAGCTGCTGTGAATATTCACTTTATGAAAAGTGCCGTTATCTGTCAGCTTGGAATTCGGTTCCAGATATTTCGTCAGTTCCTTGGCCACTTCCTTGTCGTATAATTTTCCGTGGAAATCTGTCGCAAATTCCAGGATTTCCGAAATATGCACATCATCATTCCATAAAATAGTCGTATAATAATATACCTTCTGTTCCCCTTCCAGTTCCAGGATCAAGGTCAGACTGTATTGTGTATTCGTGTCGATCAGGTCTTTTAACGTAAGGGAAACGGAAAAGCTTTTCCCATTTGCCTTCCATCCGGTGACTTCACTGTTCTCGATCAGCCGGCTGCCGTCGATGCTGCGAACCTCTGTCGAGATCCCCGTAATTTCTCTTCCGAACGTATCCACGGTGAAATTCGCCTGTCTGCCCTCCCCCAGCAGAGTAATGCAGTCCTTCTGGTAAGCCACATCCATCTCCACGGTATTTCCGTGCAGTTCATTGCATGCCACACCGCCGCTTTCCATGGTGATCATAGGCAGAGTGGCCGGAGCCATCTCCATGGTCATATTGTTATGTCCCTGATTCATAATGCTGCCGATGATCAGTGCTGATGCCAGAAATACTACAACACACACGGCAATTCTAATGATCGTTTTCTTCATTCTTGATTCTTCACTCATTCATTATTCAGCAATTTTTCCAGTGTCGGTGCCACATGGAGCAGTTCCTCCACAGTACCGATATCTGCGCTTTTCTTCGGGCGCATACCGTTCTTTTTCACTGCCCGGATCAACAGATTCTTCGGGGTATGTTCCATATCGATGAATTCCAGGATCTGGGTCTCATAGCCCTGTTGTTCCAGCAGATTTGCTCTCAGAGCATCGGTGAGCAGTGCTGCCACGCGCTCCTTGATGATGCCGTATTTTAACACTGGTTTTAAAGGATCACATTTTATCTGCCGGTTCAGTTCATGCTGACAACAGGGAACCGCCAGAATGACTCTGGCCCCCCATTTTACCGCCTTGTCTAACGCATAATCTGTGGCAAGGTCACAGGCATGCAGGGTCACCACCATGTCCGCCACATCTGTGCCCTCGTAGGTACTGATGTCTCCCCTCTCGAACTTTAATCTGTCATACCCCAGCTTTTCCGCCAGTTCATTGCAGTGCCGGATCACATCGGTCTTCAGATCCAGTCCGGTCACCTGGATATCTCTATGCTGTAATTCATGCAGATAATAGTACATTGCAAAGGTAAGATAGGATTTGCCGCAGCCAAAATCAATAATGCGGATGGTACGGTCTTTCGGCAGTTCATCGATCACATCCTCGATAAATTCCAGATACCGGTTGATCTGACGGAATTTATCAAATCTCGCCCTGGTCACCCGGCCGTCCGGGGTCTGCACGCCCAGTCCTACCAGGAAATCCACCGGTTTTCCTTCCTCTAAAATATAATGCTTGGTACGGTTGTGAGCCAGTGCCTGCAGTTCCTCCTCTTCAGAAGCAGCCGCCCCCTCCGTCCGCGGTGCCTTGCCACTGTTTTTCACCTTCAGTGTCAGCTTGCCCTTTTTGCTGACCAGAGCGGTGGCCTGCAGGGTCTTCGCTGAGAATTCTCCCTGCCGGAACTGCTCCTGTAAGGCGGTGCAGATCCGGTCCGTCAGCTGTTCTGCTGTAAAATTCTCGTGAAACGCCTGAGTTCCTCTGTAAGCAGTCTCCTGGAACAACAGTTCCTCCCGGATCAGCACCGGGCGGATCTTTACCTTCTGGGTCTGTTCCGGATGACGGCTGTTGCTCAGGATGATCTGCTGCAGATCTTTATTCAAAATTTTCTGTAAAAGTATTTTCAGTTCTTCCATGGTTTATCCTGTTTTTCAAATGTTTTGCGCATATTATAGCACGCTTTCCTATAAGAACGCAATCATTCCCCGTCGTCCACCGTGTCTCCTTTTGTAGATCTCATTGCACACCAACACATGGATCAGATCCTTTGATACTTTTTCCGCTTCCTGTTCCAGGATCGTGCTGATCGTATCCGCTATCCGGAACAGACTCAGGCGGTCCGGATATTCATCATAGATCATGCTTCCTTCATAGTCGTATTTGTCCAATATTTCCGCAATTCTGCGCTGACAGCGTCTGACCTCTCCGGGATAGGTCTGCTGCAGATATTCCAGATCATTTAAGATCTCGTTTTCATCCATTCTTCCCGGATAGCCCGGAAGTGTCATAAAAAAAGGCCTTGATACCATATCCAAATGCCTCATGCTTTTTTATAGCATATGCGTAAAAGAAAAAAGAGGTGCTGCGAAGCTTATCGCAGCACCTGAATTCTCGCCATTGCTCTCTGCAATGCCGTCTCTGCCCTGGCAATATCCGTCTCCGGCGTCTTGCTGCGCAGTCTCTCTTCCGCACGGTGCA
>ERZ780178.2438-NODE-2438-length-10812-cov-40.797248_pt1 | contig 10812 bp, 6 predicted proteins | sample MGYA00511018_ERZ780178 | MGnify/ENA primary metagenome ERZ780178 (study PRJEB29588, sample SAMEA2151439) | human gut metagenome | biome: human gut; feature: human-associated habitat; material: faeces | place: Denmark | collected 2008/2010 ...
ACATGGTAGAGACGGCAGAGAATGTATGGTCAGACTCCTGTGTCTGCGCCATGGTGGATAAGGACTTGAAAGGATAGAGTTATTAAGGAAAAGAAAAATCCCTGCCGCAGGAAGCCTTTCCTACAGCAGGGATTTTTCAATTTGGGAATAATCAAGAATTACAAAGCCATCAGTCCTTAACCATTATTAACTATCAACTATCAGTTCTATCAATCGCTTTCTGCTTGCAAGGAGATATTGGTAAACAAATGAATGTCATACTCTATACCAATATGCTTACCACTATCAACATTCATTGGTTGCAAAAAAAGCAAAATGATAGCCATCAGACTCATAAATACGTGAGTCATCCAAAAGCCATTCCTCATGACCAAATCCTATCTTGCTTTCATAGGAATCCCCATACAGGGACTTTCCTTCACTTCCAGAAGGTCGTTTCCAGTCATGGGTATTCCAACATATTCTTGCAATTTTCTCCATATCGATACCATTTTAACTGCAAAGTTATTTCAATTCGGTGCAGTCTTTCTGCATCAAGTCTTTTTTTACAGCTTATTAAACGAAATCGTATATAAGATTCCTGAATAATTCTTCTTTTTATTATACAATGGAATATCCATATCCCAATCATATCTAAAATCATCGTCGGTACAATCAGAATTGTTTCTTCCATACAAACTCCATCCATGGGCAATACCTGCATCAGGACGAATACAGAGTTCCGCATCAGCAGCTTTTATGGACATACAACGTTCATGCTCAATATAGCCTTGATCCACAATCGTAGGAGTTATACCAGTCAATTCTCTGACAACATCCTCCAAGAAACTATTTCTTGCCATATTGTCTCCGTATTCTCTTTCCAAACGAACACCATGACTGCCATAAGAATCTCCATTTGGCTTTTTTACGATGATATTCAATGATGCAATATTCACATTCAGTTTTTGCTGAACATTCGCAATGAAATGCGCCAAAAGAATGCAACCCAATGGAGTGACCAAGTAACGGTCAGAATAGGTCACTGAGACATTCTTTCTTCTCATACTTAGAATAATTCTATCCCATTTCTCAGATTTGTATTTCATCAACTTTGCACATAAATTGCCAACATTGCAATCTTCCAGAATACGAGCATCAAACATGATAGAACCATCATCTGCATTCATTTCAGACAAAACATCGGACGGATTAATAGGAACATATTCCATCAGAATGTTACTTAAAGAAGAGAACACATCTCCATCTCCCCACTTAGCTGTCAAAGAGGTATCAACATTTTCGCCAAAATACATTTTGTTCGTTCCATCACTAAATGTCACGACAAGTAATGGTTTCAAAGAATCTCTTAATCCAGCCTTTACATACTCGAATTTATTCTTGAACAATGCAGCCATCAAAATAGCTTTTGAAGAAGCTGAACATGATGATATTCGTATGTTCTTATTCAAAACATAAGCCACATCAACCCCAGACAAAGAGAGTTCACCCATTAACTTACCATAAGGGAAATCATCAAGTTGCCAATTGTCATAATCATTATCCACAAATACTTTCAATGACTTCACGTTATCATTGCGAGTAAGTTGATAGAATTCTGTCGCAAAATCCGTTGTTACTGCGGAAGCATCAGGAATTTCAGAAACAATTGACTCTGGGGCAACTCTTGAATTGCGCTCCATTTCCAACCACTCCAAAGCCTTTTGACGATTCAAGTAATTGATATACCACTGAGATCTACGGTCAATCAAACACTTGGTGCAAGAACGCTCACAATCACACTTCGCCAATGCTTCATAAGCCTTTTCCAACACCTTGTCTTTATACTCACGGAAAAGTGGAGAATAGCCAGCTCCACCGAGAGCCGTATCGTAAATGAAGATAGAGTGACTGGACTCATTATAGCCAAAGTCTATTTCACCATCATTAACTCCCAACAATTCTGTAAGTTTTCTACTCAATATGACACCCAATGAATATAGCGTTTCACTATCTCTTACCAAGACATTAGCTGCATCATAGAATTTAACTTCTACAAAATCTGTCTGATAACGTCCAACAAGCAGAACATGTCTTCTAATATTTCTACCATTTGCGTCACCTCCTGGACATGGAAGGCCAGTAGATAAATGCTTATGACCAGCTAGAACGTTTTCTGAGTAATCTGGACTTTGCTCATACTCCATTCTTCCGCAATAAGGACAAAAAGCAAAACCATAGGTGCTTCTTCCTCTATTAAAGAACAATATTTCGGACTCGTTTGTGGAACAACGCACAACCATTTTTGCAGCAGAAGTTTTTTCTTGCCACGGATTCATCTTCAACAGTACAGGCTGAACAAAACTCATCTCTCCCTGTGCATTCATTTTTCGAGTTGGCTTTGAACCAAATGCTACGCTGAAAGCTACAGGCTCAACCACTTCCGTAAAACGTTGTTCAGTCGAAATGCTCATGTCCTTAATTCCATGCATTGAGTTTTCCTTGCCACATTTAGGACAATCGTTCAGGACATTACCTTGTCGTATAACGGTATAACCACAATGCGTACAATTTTGCAGCACGTATCTTGTTGTATTATCATCATACTTCGTCTTCATCAATATTCCAGCAGGTTGATATATCCATTCATTCTTTACGACTTGCTTACCAGGAGCATAGGCAGAAATGGCTTGACTTAAATGCATAGTCGGAGAGTTCTCTTCATTATTTTTGCCCAACACGCATTGCACTAAACCTGTAGGTATGCCAGCACTTGGCAAGAACGAATGTTCTGCCATATAGGTCAGAAGAGAAGTTGAAAGGAAATTGTCTTTTTGATACTGTACAGATCTTAATGCTGCACTATTTCCGTCCTCTTCTTCCAACAATTTTATCGTTTTATCCAAACTATCTATACGTGCTTGGTACAATCCTCGAACTGCAGTAATATCTTTTTTAGTTGTGAAAACAGCATCACTCAATGGAATGTTGTCCAAGGCTGTTCCCCTTACTAAGGCCTTATATGACGCATCAAGGTCTGTTCTATTACCGCCTATAATGCTATCAATATGATTTAGGAACTTGTCGAAATAACACAATCCGTCATTAGGGACAAAGAAATCCTCCAATTTGGCAGTAACTCGTATTCCACCCTGCAAAGACACGAAATCAGCAAACACCATTGCATTTACATGACGTTGAATCAACTGACGACTTTCCAACTTCAACAAAGGAGTATCCGTCAAATGCGTAATTGGGTAATCTGGATGCTTCCATGTGTTTGCGCCAATCGGGTTAGGGGCGCAAAAAGTCAGAGCCAAAGCTTTTGACTCACTTCTACGACCTGCACGACCTGCACGTTGCAGATAATTAGCGGATTTTGGTGGCACATTGTTCATAACCACCTCACTGATACCACCTATATCAACACCCATTTCCATAGTTGTAGAGCATGACAACACATTTAGATGTCCCTTATTGAACTCCTTTTCATATTTATCCAAATCTTCACGAGATTGCTGGGCAGAATGCTCCGCAGAAATAAAGATCGGCTTCTGGGCATAGACTCTCTCATGCAACCCTGTATAAACACCATGCTCTTTCTGAGAAAACAATTTCTCATCAATCCATGCATTAATTTTGTTGCCATCCAACTCAGTAGACTTGAATGGAAAATATGGGTAATCAAAGGTTGTTGCCACCTTGAATCTTTCAAAGTTTTCCTTTCCTATATATCCATTAATACGTGGACTATATCCTTTGAAAGTTACATCCACAACGACATTATCAACAGGACAAAGGTAACCTTTTTCTATCAATTGTAATTTTACTTTTTTTCCTATCAAATCCAACATATATCCCTTGTCTTCGGTATCTACTGGATCAAGAATGTTTGATGTCAAAAATCCCCAAGCTTTATCCAAGAGACTATTGATGATGGCAACCTTGCCTACATCAATCTGCTCAGCATCATTGTAACCTAAAACAGCGCAAAGAAGAAGCACCAATCTATTTTGGTCATCTTGTACGGTTCCATCCAGTCTCTGTTTAACAACAGGCCATTTACTCACAGGCTTCCCATTTACACGCTTATCAGAATCCTTTGGATAGATTTCTGACATATAGATATTCTGCGTCAAATAAGGCTTGACGTCTCCTGCCATCATATAATGTCTGCCACCACGAACAACATAGTCAATGCAGATTTTCAAAAAGTCTTGCCAATCTTCATCTTTACAGTCCTTTGCCAAAAGAGCTTCAGGACACTTTGCCTTTTTCAAGTCAGGATATACCAATCGTACAAATCCCATGGTTTCCATAGAATTTGCTCGCTTTGGAATCCAACCAAATTGATCTATCAACAACGCTCTGAGATAAACTGTCGTGTTCTCTGCGCTTTTCCCTCCACGTGCCTCATTGATATGCTTATAAAGCTTTCTGAAATCAGTATTATTTTCCAACATCGTACTAATCTCATCAAACGATACTTCTGGGGGTGCAGGAATAACATCCTTTCCACTTTTTTTTGCTTCAAGAACATCCATTTGTGTTTGAAGTAAAGGAGGTAAGTTTTTCTTTCCCTGCGTCTTTAGATATTGGAATAGCGTTTCTTCTTCTGGCGTTAAGCCTGAAGGTTCTATTCCTTCTAACCTCATATCAGCCATTTTATGAAAAATGCTGGCACGAATCCAAGCACGTTCCACATCTTGATTTAATCCCATAGCTGTACGAGCAGAACCTTGTCTGTTATCGGTAAAAGTTATATACTTTTTGCCTTTGTACAGAATTTCAGAATCAGTACTCTTTACCTCTTCCGCATTATCCAAGATAGTTGTGGCCAAGGCACGCCCCATCTGGGTCGCACTTGCTCGTAAATAATTAACGTGACCTAAAGAATTGCCACAATAAGGGCATAAGTCCTTGTTGTTTTCCGAATGACGCAAAGACTCAAATATAGTTGCCTTATCTGCATCATCTGGAGCAATTTCTATCTTGTTTTTCTCATGATTAAAGACATGCTTTTCCACATGAGTATGATGACGCAAACAAGGCTTAGAAGGTGTTGCGAAATAGAAAGGCGTATATCCTGCAGCTTCTTGTCTTACCCTACCGTCATCAACACTAAGATCTTCGCTTGTTATAAGATCCTCATCCGTATCAAAGAACACACCATTATCCAAATCCACTGTATTTACATGCATGCGGAATCCTTCCGATGTGCTATTTTCTCCTACGACAATCAAACCACCACATGAAGGACAGGTTGCAACCTCCAACATTTTGGATTTACAAACAGGACAATTAGTGTTCTGATAGGTAGTTAAGCTGCCTATCCCCAATCTAATCTTCTTATGTCGGCTGCACTCTGGATTCACACAAGCATACACGCCATTAATTGAACGTATAAAATAGTGGATTCTAGAAGGTAACAATGCCGCCTTTCCACCATCAGCTTTATTCAATCCATCGACTTTGTCGCCCAAAGCATTTATTACTTCAAGTGATTTTACAGTGTCTTTACTTATAACACTATCCAATTGCTTTGCAATCTGCTTGGTAGAAAGCACAGGATTGGCATTCAGCTTTTTGCGAAGTCTCTCAATATCTGCAAGAGAAATCTTTGTCCCATATTTAGCATTTACGCTTTCTATTGCCACTGTTGCTTTGGCTGCATCCATTTCTGGAACGATTCGTTTTCCACCAATCACCACAATACTATCAGCAGGCTTACCTGTTAATTGTGAGACAAACGTCTTCAATTTTTGTTCAGCAGCAGGAGCGTCCTCATCACCTATTGTTGCAGATGTTACGGCAAAGTTAACCTGATCAATAGTTACCCCAAAAGCATCAAGAACACGGCGCAACTGCAACGACAATTCCGCAGCAGAAGACCCCGTATAGGTATGGGCTTCATCAAGCAAGATCCATTTCAGTTTGCCTTGTGACTTTTCCAAAATAGCTTTATCCTCAGCACGTACCAACATATAGTTTAGCATCGTCGGATTCGTAAACAACACCTGTGGAGGGGTCTCACGAATTTGTGGACGAGTTACCAATTGAGGGAAGAACTTAGAGGTAAAACTCTCTGTTCTTTTGCTCTTTTCAGTGTCACCATTATAAATGGCATAAGTGACTTTGTTGGGAAGTGCATTACACCAGGCATGAATACGCTTTTGTTGGCTCTTCATCAAGGCATTGAGAGGATAGAGAAAGATAGCCTGAACACAATTTTTCTCTTTTCTGTTTGCTATATCTTGAAGAACAGGTATCATAAAACACTCCGTCTTTCCTGAACCAGTACCAGAGGTAACGACAATCGTTTTACCCTCACCAGACAACATTGTCTTCCAACTCTTTGTCTGATGCTTATAAGGGCAACGACTCATAGGAAATCTCATTTCCTCATCAACCTTGTCACTCCCCAAAGCCTCCACGAAAGAAGGGGATAGTATATGCAATTTTGTTGCATGCTCACCAAATGTTTCCTTGCTACTTTCCCAAGGAAATATAGATTGAAACACAGGTTCCGCCATCAAAGGTTCTTCCTTTGATAAAATATGGCGCATATATGCCTGTTCCTTGGCTTTACCTCTGAGCCAGAGAGATACCAAGGAGTCTATAAGCACTTTTTCTGCGGATGTATAGAAATCTGCGTAATTCATAACTTATCTATCTAATGTATTAATATATTTAACCGTTTTGAAGAAAATGTCGCTGTACGTCTCTTTGAAATACTTTCTGTAGAAATTGACAATACGAGCAAACTCCCTGTTTTCCCAAGCGAATAAGTCTATACAATTTTCTTGAAGGCATGTATTTTCGGCAGCGCACATAGCAGCCTCCAACATAACCTTATATGAAGGCAACAATTTTCGCTCCTTATTGTAATAAGCGTTGCTTAATGAAAATTTGGCAATTGGTAAGTCTTTATTCGTATCTGACAAACCATGTATTTTTGCACAATATGCATTGATATCTGCAATATTAAACGCGCTTCCTGCATCAATATTACCAGAAACAAGGAAAACCGCAAAAGGTTGCGCTATGTCTGTAGACAATGTCGAATTAAACAATTTTTGCAACAGTTCCAGCAAAGACTGCATTTTTCCAAACATTATAGGCTGTATTGCTTCGGGAACACTTGCCATAAATTCATCAATACATTTCTCCCAAATCTTGGCAGGAATCCAATGAATTGCAACAACCATCTCTTGCTCAAACCTATCAATATCTTGTGACAAGACATCCTTGTATTCGTTAAGCCACATGGCTATGACAAACTTTGCCAACAATTTGGAGTTGCGCCCAAGTGGTTTTAATCCATTATACGTTGGGAAAGGCAAATTATATCGGCTACAGATGTCAAATGCCTTACATACATCTTTCCAATGTTTGCCCATCATGACATCCTCATTTTCCAAAGCCTCACACCAATCTTTTGTATTGCTTGAAGAACGTGCAGCTCTTTCTTGTTTATCGAAATCATAAGCCTCCCTATTGTAATATTTTGGAATCATCCTACGCTTTGCCTCTGGACCCGAAAATACAACGACCTCTTGTTGATTAAAGTCATCTGGGAATGTGAACAGATTCTCAGAATGATCTAATCGCTCCAATTTTATAACAAAGAAGTCTTCTGATGAAAGTTCATCTCCAACAGGAAACGCATAAACTTCGCCATCATAGAGAAAATCATCAGTATCTTCTTCCGTACTGTCGATGACCCTTATTTTTCCGTCTTCAATGGTTGACTCCAGAACGAATTTTCTAATGAATATCTCAGTACTATAAATATTCATGGCTACGGAACAGGAACGGTCAAAACTATTAGCTCCATACAGATTAAACATGCGAACAATAAGGTCATTATAGTCAGCGAGAGATACCAACCCATCTATCACCTTACTGCGCAAATGTTTCAACAAGCTATAATCTTCAACCTTATCAGAAACGTATGACACATCTATATTGCGTTTTTTACCATAACAACCATGGCTTACAACACAAAAGTTTGTCAAGTTTGCCAATGAAACAATCTTTCCATTTGGTACGATATTTCCTTGTATATCCGTAACGGTCACTCCATCAAAAGGAATGGCTATGGACAAACGCAAGGTTGGATTCCCAGCACAGTAAAGGCTGAATTCACATACCGATGGTGTAAACTTACTGTCTTTACTTCGTTTAACCATCCATTTGTTAACTCCTAATTGCGTAATATCAACTCCATCCTGCATATTAATTTTAGGAAGCATATCTACACCACACGAGCAAATGATGTTCGTAGAGAAGACACGTTCATTATCAGAAGTAAACTTCAATTTTCCTATTGAATAGAATGTTTCCGTAACCGTATGTCCATCAGGCAACTCCACACGTATATCTACCAATCCGCAAGGAAAGACACAGGAAGACTTCAAGCTACGCCATTTTATATAGTTGTCGTTTCTGAATCTATATTTTACTGTGGAGTTGTGAACACGATTTTTATCTTGGTCATACACACGAATAAAAGGTATAGTTGAAAGCAATTTATAGTTTGACTTTTCAACCCAAGAAATATAGTTGCCAGAAAACTCTACGGTATATGGTGTAAAGTTATTGGTCAACTTAACATCTTCACCTGTTTCAGAGTTTTGTAAATCCAACTCATCCGTAAATGCGTTATAATAGAGTTCTTTGTCACAAATGGTTATAGGCAAGGATTTGCCATTTTTCCACTCATGAGAAAATATTGCTACGTTATTCTCTGCATTGGCAGTTTCTGACATACTATAGAGATTGTCATCCAACATCTGGAATACCTGCGGATAGTAAAAGTTTGGAGGATAGCAACCTGCAATAGTCAAGAATAGTCGATCATCGTTGTCACATCTTACCTTCACCTCTACTACAGGCTCACCAGTCCACAAGATATCGCTATGCATACCCACTGTAATGCGAGTATACACAGCATACAGGACATTACCTTCTTCGTCTCTAACATTATCTTTTCTCACATACTTACCTACAAGCGTTCCTGCAACAAACACATCGAAGGAATAGCACGTAGTTATATTTAAACCTGGTATGGAATCAGACGAAATATCCTTGACAACTTCCATATTGACGTAAAGTTTTCCTTGTCCCTGTCCAAAAGTTCTGAGCTTCCAATGCAAGGACAGAGGGCGTGTTTGGCGCTGAGCTTTAGCTCGACTATATGCAGTTTCCAAAGACTTGGTAAGCTCTGCGAGCGAGACATCTGTATCATCATAAGGGAGAAGTTCTTTTTCTCCCACGATAATGGCATGGGCTATCTGCATGGAAACATCATATATGTTTTCATTTCTAAAAGCCTTACCCAAATATGAAATACAGTTAAACTGCTGTATGACAGAACTATCCACCTCATTCCAGTCAAGATTGATTGAAGACAACTCGCTCACCAACTCTTTCAAGAATTTAGAGAAATAGCCAATATTGCCACTGTTCTTAATATAGTTGACAGGAAGTCCACCTTGATTCAATAGAGTACGGAAATACTCTGTACCTTTCAAAGAATGCAGGAATGCGTACCCATGCTTCTGCAAAGCTTTTCTGGCAGCCATATACAAGTCATCCCCCAAACGCCTATGCAAGCCTATACCCATAGCAACATCCTCTTTGGACGGGATAGTCCCCCGATAGTCTCTTCGCCACCATTCAGCATAGCACAAAGCGGCTTCCTCACCATATCTGGCGAGGTCGCTTGTATGACATCTTAGCGTTTGTTTCAATGCTTCATACTCTTCTTCTGATAGCTTGAACTTCCACAACGGCATATTCTTTTGAAGTCCTTTCATTCCACGAGTCTTCAAAATATTAAAATATGCTGTATGGCTATATACTAAATTCTCATTGTTCATTGTCAACTCATTTTAATGTTGAACCTTAACCGATCAATCTTTGTGCGCATCTTCCGCAGCAAATCTGACCTGCCCTTCATCTATAGGCAATTTATATGGCTTTACGCCCTCTAAACCTTCCTCCTCTTTACCTGCAAATTTCTATGCCTTGACACAAGAGCCTGTGGAATAGAAATACATGGTAATGATGATATGAATGACAGCATCACGTCGCCATGCAATGCCTCCAGTGTCTTAAACCTTGGCTGACGTACAATCTGATAGCGGCTCTGACCTGCTGAGATTTCCTGAGGGTCGAAGATTTTCAGATACACCTCCTTACCAAAGTTGTTCGCATCAGCCTCATTGTCACGCTTGATACTCACTTGCTGACTATTAATCAACTTGTTTACAGCGTATGGCGAATCACACATATTCACCTTATTATTTATGATAAGTTGCATCTCGCTCTTGGTGAGTGGATAGTTGCTCCCGTTGGAATCATTCGTCTGTCACCAAATTTACCCCAGTCCGACTTATCTATATACAAGCCTTGTTCTTTGGCGATTTTTATCAAACGTAGGCATTCCTCTTCCTCTGCAGTTCTCGTGCTTTGCCTGTTATCTCCATATTGTTGAGGGGATAGCCCAGTCTCAAACACTCGAATATCGCTTCGGTCGCTATCTGCCTGTACTTTTCGCTCAGGCTCATAACATATTGCAGGGCGTTCCGTCCATCTCTTAAATATATAGTCGATAATTTTTCTTCCATAACTCTTCATTATTATAGTTTTTGCTACAAATTTACGATTAAATTTTGAAACGACCAAAGTTTTCACTGTTTTTGGGGTTGCACCAGTAAATTCCTGTATCCATAATCCCACATTATAAACACAGGAATTTACTGGCATACCCATCTCATTTGATTATATATCTCAAAAAATAAAAGAAAAGCTTGGCAGTTTCGAATA
>ERZ780178.2443-NODE-2443-length-10806-cov-3.157660_pt1 | contig 10806 bp, 7 predicted proteins | sample MGYA00511018_ERZ780178 | MGnify/ENA primary metagenome ERZ780178 (study PRJEB29588, sample SAMEA2151439) | human gut metagenome | biome: human gut; feature: human-associated habitat; material: faeces | place: Denmark | collected 2008/2010 ...
TCAGCAGCAAGTTCAAAAACGGTATTACTGTTGAGTATGGCAAAAAGTTTGAGGTACCAAAAATCAAGGCGTATGTCAGAGGCAGGCTTATAAACCGAAAGGGAAAAGAGATAAAATGCACTATAGACAGTAATGTCGATGCGACAAAGACAGGTTCATACGAGATAAAGGTAACTGCTCAATACGGTAAAAAAACTGCGACACAGACAATCAAGGTTGAGGTGAGGGATAAGAAGGCTCCGGAGATTACATTAAATGGCGATGCAGAGATGACTGTAGAGGCAGGCAGCGAGTTCAGTGACCCGGGATATACGGCAACAGACAACTATGATGGGGATCTGACAGACAAGGTATCAGTCACAGGAGCTGTCGATACTTCAAAGCCGGGAGACTATGAGATAAAGTACAGTGTCGCTGACTCGTCAAAGAATGAGAGCGAGGTCAAAAGGACTGTGCATGTCACAGATACCACTGCACCGCAGATAAAGCTTTCGGGTGATGATTTTATGTCAGTTAAAAAGGGTGATAAGTACAGTGATCCGGGATATACGGCAACAGACAATTGTGACGGAGACATTACAGACAGTGTCAAGGTATCAGGAGATAAGGTAGATAAGGATAAGGCAGGAAAGTATACTGTGACATATGAGGTCTCAGATTCATCAGGCAATAAGGCTACAGCTACAAGAGTGGTCAGTGTGTATGATCCGGCTGCCACGGCAGACACAGTAAATCCGGGCAACAAGATTATTTATCTGACCTTTGACGATGGTCCCGGAAAGTATACACAGGGGCTATTAGATGTGCTTGATAAATACAATGTAAAGGCCACCTTCTTTGTTACAAATACACATCCTGACTATCAGAACATGATAGCAGAGGAGGCAAAGAGAGGACATACAGTGGCTATCCACTCTGCCAGCCACAAATACAACCAGATATATACAAGTGAGCAGGCATTTTTTGATGACCTTGAGCAGATGAACAGTATCATAAAGGCACAGACAGGAAATGATGCGTCAATCATCAGATTCCCGGGTGGCTCATCAAATACTGTAAGTAAGGATTATTGTCCGGGCATTATGACACAGCTCGTAAATGATGTGACAGCAAGAGGGCTTTTATACTGTGACTGGAATGTATCGAGCGGAGATGCAAACAGCAAGCCAATCAGCACGGAACAGGTAGTGCAGAATGTCATTTCAGGAGTACAGAGCCACAACGTATCAGTTGTATTGCAGCACGACATAAAGGATTTCAGTGTCAATGCGGTCGAGCAGATCATACAGTGGGGACAGGCGAATGGTTACACATTTTTACCACTCACCACAAGCTCACCGATGTCTCATCATCGTGTAAACAACTAAAATCATTCAAATAAAAAAGCGCAAAAAAGAAGAGTTCGAAATGAACTCTTCTTTTTTAATCATGATTCTTATATCTTATTCCCCAATTAACATTTTTGTAACTATAATTTTACCTAAATATATAATAAAGAAAAAGGTACATAGAAACTAGATTGCCTGAGTGGTCAAAATTATTTAACTACCTCAACGTTAACTGCCTGTGGACCTTTAGCGCCATCAGTGATATCGAACTCTACTGCTGCACCTTCCTCGAGAGTTTTGAAGCCCTCCATGTTAAGTCCTGAGAAATGTACGAATACATCCTTTCCGTCCTCGGCTGTGATGAATCCGTAACCTTTTTGGTTATTGAACCATTTTACTGTACCTTTGCTCATCGAAAGTACCTCCAAATAATAATAATGCTGCTTACGCAACTAACGTTAGAATAGCATAACGGGTTTAAGATGTAAAGCAATAAAGTCAAAGTTCTTTAAAGTTTATGTCATTATTTGCTAAAAATTTCATTACAAGCTTATCCCATTCACTGTCTAAGGTCTTATCCGCTGAAAAAATATTGTAGGATATTCCGGTTGTCAGAGTCAGAAGCTGGCTCTGATACCTGATATTAATGAAAAAACCACTGATATCGGACACGGTGAAAGCAGAATGCAGACTGCTTAGGGTGTGCTCCGTGTTTTCAGGTGAAAGCAGAAAGACAAACTTGAATGACGATGGAGTCTGTCTGCCCTTTATCAGGTCAAAGCAGTTTGTGCGAAGCATCCTAAAGGGGAGTATGCTATAGCCAGCTATACCATTTTCCTCAAGCTCTGTGGAGCTGTAAAAGCCCTTTTGCAGGTGACCATCTATGACGTATGAGGCTGCCTTTGTGATGACGGCCTCCTGGAGCAGGAAGTTGTCAAAGATTTCCGTGCGAAGCAGCTTGTTCATAAAGTTCTTTGTGTCTGTCAGTTCAATTGATATCATAATTTCTCCTCATTTTCCACATTGTATGTGACAGCGAATGATTGTTCTAAGTGGTTTTTGAATAGTTATCGATTATTATATCATACATCAGATTCGCGGATTATGCCATAAAAATAGATATAAAAATAGCCTTAAAAATAAAGCCTGTTCAACTGGAATAATTGTAAAGTCCGTGGTAGAATAAATGCGTTATGCAATGAAAACAGGAGGCAATCCATGAAACAGGAAAAATTATTTGATTTACTAAAAGCGGCTGTTTCACCATGCGAGTGTGTGAAGGCTGCAAAGCAGGAGCTTTTGGAAAACGGATTTGAGGAGATAGATTATACAGGTGACTGGAAGCTTGTGCGCGGTGGCAGGTATGTCTTAAATCACCATGATACGACCATGTTTGCGTTTACGGTAGGAAGCGGCTACAACAAAAAGGATATGGTGCGAATAGCGGCAGACTATCCATATCTTCGCATAAAGCCAAATCCGGATTTTATGACAAACTCATATGCACAGGTCAATGTAGAGGTGTATGGAGGACCGATTTTAAACACATGGTTTGACAGACCTCTCGGAGTGGCAGGGCGCGTGGCTATAAAGAGTGAGGATGTGTTCAATCCGCGTATGGTGCTCTACAGGTCTAAAAAGCCTGTCATGATTATTCCAAATCTTGCCATTCATATGAACAGGGATGTGAATAAGGGTGTCGGGATAAATAATCAGGTGGATCTGATGCCGGTGCTTGATTCAATACCTGAGGATGAAAGGACCACGGATTATTTCCTTAGCTTTCTGGCTAGAGAGCTGTCTGTGGAAAAGAGCGATATCATAGACTTTGAGCTCAATACATTTTGTATGGAGGAGCCTTGTTTTGTCGGTGTGAATGACACCATGATTTCATCACCGAGAATCGACAACCAGTCATCCTGCAGGGCACTTCTTGATGCCATAGAGGATGGAAACAGAGCTGATGGAATAAACATCATAGCGCTTTTTGACCATGAGGAGATTGGAAGTAACAGTAAGCAGGGCGCTGCCTCTATAATGCTTCACGATATGCTCAGGCGTATTTTAAGAAATATGGACCTTTCAGAAAATGAAATAGATGAGAGCATATATGATGCCATGCTTATGTCTGTTGATGTGGCTCATGCGCTTCATCCTAATAAAAAGGAAAAGATGGATATCACAAATAAGCCTGTCATGGGTAAAGGCTTTTGTATCAAGCAGGCGTGTTCGCAGTCGTATGCTACGGATGCACAGGCTATCGCCATTCTCTGTCAGCTGTGTGATGAAAAGGGCATACCTTACCAGCGTTTTGTGAACCGTTCGGACAGTCGTGGCGGCAGCACACTGGGCTCGATTGCAGGTACGCTTTTGCCGGTAAAGACTGTGGATATAGGTATACCTATTCTTGCAATGCACTCAGCCTGTGAGCTTATGGGAGTACGCGACATGAAAGCCTTAAGCGACTGTGTGACGGCCTTTTTCGGGTACCATTAAAGGGCAGATAACCATTATGGGAAAATAAATACAGAAATCTCTTGCATAAGTTTAGTTTTAGTGTTAATATGACGTAGTAATGAAAACTACTTGTTACGGAATAAAATAACTTTTAAAAAAGTAATTTAAACTTTTGTTATCATATAGTGCAGGAGGAATAGATATGTATAAGATTATAATAGATAGCTGTGGTGAGCTCACAGACAGCCTTAAGAAGGATGGACATTTTTGCAATGTGGCACTCGAGCTTGATGTTGACGGATACAGAATCCGCGATGATGAGAGCTTTGACCAGCATGATTTCTTAAGAAGAGTAAAGGAGAGCGTAAAGGGGCCAAAGTCGTCATGCCCGTCTCCTGAGGAATATATGCAGGCCTTTGAGGGAGAGGCTGATCATATCTATGTTGTCACACTTTCGGGCAAACTCAGCGGCTCATACAACAGCGCTGTTTTAGCAGTCAATCTGTACAACGAGGAGCATGAGGACTGTGGCAAGCAAATCTATGTATTCAATTCCCGCTCAGCATCTATAGGCGAGACACTAATCGGCATGAAGGTACAGGAGTTTGAAGAGAGTGGACTTTCATTTGATGAGGTTGTAAAGCAGACAGAGGAGTATATAGCTTCAATGAATACCTTCTTTGTGCTTGAGACACTTGATACATTAAGAAAGGCAGGACGATTAAGCAACCTGAAGGCTTTTGTGGCCAGCACTTTAAATATAAAGCCTGTCATGGGCTCAACCGATGAGGGCTCAATCCAGCAGCTTGGCCAGGCCAGAGGCATGAAGAGGGCACTTGCCAAGATGGTAGAGGATGTTGTGGCTGCCACAAAGGACTGTGAGCACAGGATTCTTGCAATCTCACACTGCAACTGCCCGGAGCGTGCACAGTATGTGAAGGCATGCCTTGAGAAGCTTGCCAGATTTAAGAAGATTGTCATTGTGGATACTGCCGGCATCTCAAGCATGTATGCAAATGACGGAGGCATTATTATAGCAGTATAAGGATATGGTCTTTATTTTATCGGCCGGATATATTATAATGATGGCATGGGAAATTTAGATTACACACAGGTTTTAAACAAAATAGAAAACACACGCCGTTTCGGCAATGAGCCGGGAGTGGTGGTGACAGCACAGGTCATAAAGGTGCTGAGAGAAAAAGGAAAGCAAAAGCGCATAATACCGTATATCCATGTGGCAGGCACCAATGGAAAGGGCTCGGTGTGCGCTTTTTTTTCCAGTATATTAAAAAAAGAGCATATGAGGGTAGGCACGTTTGTATCACCGCATCTGGTAGATTTTGAGGAGCGCATTACGGTTGATGGGCGTATGATACCTAAGGAGGATGTCACACGGCTTGGAAACTATCTGCTTGATATAGATTTTGGCATAGGACTTACGATGTTTGACTACTGCCTTGCCATGGCTCTTTTGTACTTTGAGGAGCAGCAGTGCGATTATATGGTCATTGAGACAGGACTCGGAGGCAGGCTTGACTCAACAAACGCAATCGGCACACCGCAATGTGCCGTTATTACAAAGATAGGCTATGACCATATGGCTATCCTTGGCAGTGATATAGCGGATATAGCGGCTGAGAAGGCCGGTATCATAAAGGAAAACGGCACAGTGGTGGTGGAACAGCAGGATAAACGTGCTATGCAGGTAATCGAACAGGAAGCGCAAAAAAAGCATGCAAGGATAATCACTGTGGAGCAAAGCGATATAGCACGCTGCAGCGGCTACGCACTGAGGCTTTGTGGCGCATTTCAGTGGGAGAATGCAGCAGCGGCAGAGCTTGCGGCGCGGTATGTGCTGGGAAAGCACTATAGCGGGCCGGAATACGAAATGCAATATGATAAGACAGAGCCAAAGAGAGAGGAAACAGACCTGAATGACAGGATAAAGAGTGCACTTGAAGAGGCTGTGTGGCCGGGGCGCATGGAGATAGTATCGAAGGAGCCGTTTCTGCTAGTGGACGGAGCACACAACAGCAATGGAGTTGATGCGCTCAAGGAAAGCCTCATGCAGATGTATCCGGGTGAGAAATTTTGCTTTTTCATGGGAGTCATGGCTGATAAGGACTATGATGTGATGATACGTGAGATTTTGCCGCTTGCTGAGGAGTTTTATACAGTGACACCGGATTCAGACAGGGCACTGCAGGCATCGCACCTTGCTGATTTTATCAGAAAAGAGGGAGTTGAGGCAACAGAACTTTCAGGAGTTGATGAGATAAGAAAGCACCTGAAAAGAGATACGAAAAATGTTGCATTTGGCTCATTGTATTTTATTGGGGAGCTTAAACAGCACCGGATATAAACACCGGATATAAGAGGATGATTCATGGCTGATATTTTAAGAATTTTTAAAAGAGATATGTGCGGCATATTCCGAAATGTGCTTGTACTCATTATAGTTATTGGACTGTGCGTGCTGCCGGCGCTGTATGCATGGTTTAATATCTATGCCAACTGGGACCCGTATGGCAACACCGGAAATATAGCAATTGCAGTAGTCAATCTGGACAAGGGCTGGACGAAGAATGACAGCGAAACTGTCAATATGGGCGATGGTGTGGTAGAGTCATTAAAGAAAAAGGATACTATAGGCTGGAAATTTGTTAAATCAGAGGAAAAAGCTGTTGAGGGTGTTAAGTCGGGCAGATATTATTCTGCACTTGTCATAGATGAGCAGTTTACCTACAGCATGTATCATGGTGTAGCTGACAATATTGAAAATCCAAGGATTACCTACTATCTCAACGACAAGAAAAATGCTGTTGCGACAAAGATAACGGACAGTGCAGCAAGTGCTGTTAAATCAAGTATTAATAAGCAGTTTATAAAGGTGCTTGCAGAGCAGGTATTTAAGGAGACCAACGTAATATCCGATGACATGAAGGAAAAGGATGCTGTGGGGCAGATGACCGGTAAGCTTGAAGCGGTATCAGAGAGTCTTGCTCAGTACGATGCCATGATAGATACGTTTATTGACGGAAATAAGGCGTTGTCACAGGTGTCTAAAGAAACGGGCGAAGCACTCAAAGATGGGCAGGATAAGCTTGCAAAGGGCACAGACAGGCTTGAAGAGAGTAAAAATGATCTGCAGTCCACCAGACAATCCTTCGACAGCTTTAGTGCAGATATCACATCGGCATTAGCAAAGGTGAAGAGCTCGATTGATGATATATCAAAGCAGATTTCAGATGCAAATCTGTCACAGGATGTAAATACTATTCAAAGTGATGTGCAAAATATTAAACAGTCAGCGGATGCTTTGAAAGGTAATATTGACAATCTTGAGGACAAAATCAACAAAATAAAGCCGGATATGGACGATACCCATGTCGGCACACTTATTTCCAATATAGAGCTTGTTAAGGAGCAGACAAGGAGCATGATAGAAAGTACACTGTCTGTGGATTTATCGGGAAAAACACAGAATTCTGCAGAAACACTTAAGAGTGTAATGTCGGCTCTTTCATCGACCGCGTCAGCAGTGAATGATACATATACATCACAGATAGTGCCACAGGTGGACGGCATGATAAGCAGTATGTCGTCTGTTCTTGATTCAATGCAGACCACACTTGGCAATCTAAGCCAGACATCAGGCTCTATGGCGCAGGTATTTGACGGAGTGGATAGCACGCTTGACACACTCAATATGAGCATTACACAGCTTAAGAGTATTATAGAATCAGCATCAGACAAGATAAATACGACACTCGACAAGCTTGAAGCAGCCTCTGAGGATGAAAAAGCTGATATCATAGTGAATCTGCTTTCGGGGAATCCTGAAAAGCTTGGCAGCTTCTTTTCAGAGCCGGTGCAGGTATCAGATAATTATATCTACGAGATAGCCAATTATGGCTCCGGAGTAGCACCTTTTTACACGACACTTGCCATATGGGTGGGCATGACTATACTTGTTTCGCTGGTAAAGGTTCACGCGGATGCCAAGGGGCTTGGGAAACTAAAGCCTTCACAGCTTTATTTTGGCAGATATCTGACATTCTTTTTACTGTCACAGGTACAGACTTTTATCATTGTGCTGGGTGATTTATACCTGCTTAAAATACAGTGTGTGCATCCGGTTTCATTTATTGTGACAGGCGCAGTGACAAGCCTTACATTTTCACTGCTCATATATTCTCTGACCATATCCTTTGGTGATATAGGAAAGGCACTGGCGGTGGTTGTCATGGTACTTCAGATTGCAGGAAGCGGCGGCACATATCCGATAGAGGCGCTGCCGGCATTTTTCAGGGCAGTGTATATTTTCTTCCCATTCCCATATGCGATAAATGCGATGAGGGAGTGTATAGGAGGTATGTACGAAAACACACTCGGCAAATGTTATATCACGCTTTTACTTTTTGGCGCAGCCTCTTTGGTGATAGGACTTGTGATACGAAAGCCGTTTATCAGACTCAATCATTTTATAGAGAAGCGTATGGAAGATTCTGAGATGCTATAGTTAAATGTACAATTAATAAATTGATAATTGGCATATTAATATGGTACTTCTGATGTGCCGTAAGCTATAAAGCGGGAAGGAAAGTATGCAGGATACAGGTAGAAACAGTAATAAAGATTCCAATATGGATAATGATATGAATAATAATGCAAATAATAATGTGAATGAGCAGCCGCCATCCGATGATAAGAGATTGCGCGAGATGTACGATAAGCTGGTCGGATATGAAAAGACCATCCATGAGCAGAATCAAAAACGGATAAAAATAGGATTAAGGTGCATATACATTATTCCGCTCTTTTTTCTTGTGCTGCTGATGATTGTGCCGGACAGCTCCAAAATCATTTTTCTTGTGCTGTGGATAGTGAGTCTGTTTGCTATTGCAGTGTATTTAATCGGAGTCGAGTATGTGGACTATAAGCTGCAGGAGAAGATGAATGAGATAAGCGGCTGTGATGCGCAGAATATGAGCGTGAGTCCTGTCGTGCAGATTGAGGACAGGGTACAGGAAATAGCCGAAAGAGTGGAGCAGAGATTTGATACGATGCAGCAAAGTACAGGGGAGGATGCCGAGCAATGAAAAAAATATTTCAAATATATCTGGCTGACCTGAAACGCATATCTACAAATGTGGTTGCCATAGTCATTATTATGGGACTTGGCATTATCCCGGCTTTGTACGCATGGTTTAATATTATGTCCAACTGGGATCCTTACGGAGAGGAAGCTACATCACAGATGCACATAGCAGTATATTCTGAGGATGAGGGGATGAGCGTCGGTGATTTAAAGCTATGTATGGGAGACAGCGTCATAAAGGGACTGAAGGAAAACGATGCAATTGGCTGGATTTTCACAGATAGCAGTAAAGAGGCACTGGAGTATGTTTATAGTGGAAAGTGCTATGCAGCATTTATAGTGCCGAAGGATTTTTCAGCTGATATGCTTAGCTTCCTAAGCGGTGAGCCGGTCAATCCGCAGATAGAATACTATGAAAACAGCAAGAAAAATGCCATAGCAACAAAGATAACCTCAAAGGTCAAGACCACGGTGCAGCAGTCTGTAAACTCTTCAATGGTGAGCACGATTACAAAGATAGCGTCAAAGTCGGGAGAGCTCATAGTGGGAGACGGCAAATCAGGCGATAACCTGGCCGGAACAGTTGTTGACAAGCTAAAGGATATGGATACGACTCTTTCTACATATGCAGGCATGCTCGATACATTTGCCATGCTCACGGATTCAGCAGACAGCCTGATAGGCTCGACACAGTCACTGCTTCCGAGTGTGCAGGGGCTGATTGACGGGGGACAGTCATCGGTAAGCGGCATGCAGTCATCGGTGCTTTCGGGTGCACAGACAGCACAAACCATCACACAGATGGTCGACATAAGCTTATCAAACATAAACAGCCAGCTCGATGTGCTGGAAAACTCCATACAGCTCTTAAATGCATCGGGATTAGCGGATGCTGATACTGCGGATATATCTGTTTCTTTGGCGGGCTTTGATACGGTAGAACAGCTTGCAGAGAATACTCTTGTCGCCATTCAAGGCTTAAATGGAGTGGATAGTTCACAGATAGAGGCTGTCAGAAATAATATCCAAAGCATTAAAACACAGATAAAAGACCTTAAGTCTGATACTGAATTGACGGCAGATAAGCTAAAGCTTCTTAAGGAATCAATAAAAGCGGATGTGTCAAGTGCCAAGTCTGCAATAGATACACTTAAAAATACATTTGACCACAGCGTGTCACCGAATCTCACAGGAGCGGTATATGATATAGAATATGCACTTATTGAGACACAGTCCATGCTTGGTTCTTTGGACAACAGCTTCCCGGATATACAAAAAGCACTCGATGACTATTCGGCAGTTCTTAAATCAGGAAATGCAGATATTGTAAATACCAGACAGTATGTACAGCAGATCAGAGATGGTTTGCAGAATGTTATATCAGGATTTGATAATTTGTCAAACGATGAGCAGTTTAATGAGATTGTAAAGCTGCTTCGGACAGATCCGACACTCATTGCGCAGTTTGTGACATCACCGCTGTCTATGGATGAGCAGAAGATATATGAGATATCCACATATGGCTCAGCCATGGCACCGTTTTACACAGTGCTGGCTCTGTGGGTGGGAGGTCTTATAACTGTTGCACTTGTGAAAACAAAGGTAAAGGACACTGACGATATAAAATCACTTGGCAAAGTAAACAGCGTACATAAGTTTTTTGGCAGATATATCACATTTTTTGTGATAGGCCAGATTCAGACACTTGTGACAGTGCTCGGTGATTTGTTCTTTGTCGGAATACAGTGCAGGCATCCGTTCCTTTTCTGGTGTGCAAGCGCACTGACAAGCCTTGTATTCACGCTTCTTATGTATTCGCTCACAGCAGCCTTGGGCAATGTGGGACAGGCTGTAGCAGTAGTCATTATGGTCATTCAGGTGGCAGGCGCAGGCGGCACATTCCCGGTTGAGGTGCTG
>ERZ780178.2445-NODE-2445-length-10805-cov-2.917767_pt1 | contig 10805 bp, 10 predicted proteins | sample MGYA00511018_ERZ780178 | MGnify/ENA primary metagenome ERZ780178 (study PRJEB29588, sample SAMEA2151439) | human gut metagenome | biome: human gut; feature: human-associated habitat; material: faeces | place: Denmark | collected 2008/2010 ...
TGACGATCAGTGATTGTTATGTCAGCGGCTTTGACAAAGGCAGTGTAATGGACGGCACTTGGCAGTTGGACGAACCGCAGGCTCCCGATCATGGTTTCCGTACGGGACGCATGAAACTCGGCACAGAAAGTAGTGGAGGTTTCCGCAATATTGCGATTACTAATTGTATCTTTGAACATTGCAGGGGACTGGCATTGGAAACGGTAGACGGAGGACATCTGGAAGATATTGTTATCAATAATATAACGATGAGGAATATTGTCAACGCTCCTATCTTTCTCCGGTTGGGCGCACGTATGCGCAGTCCTGAAGGTACTCCTGTAGGTACCATGAAACGTATTCTTATCAGCGATATCAATGTATGGAATGCCGACAGCCGGTATGCTTCTATCATCAACGGAGTGCCGGGTGCATGTATTGAGGACGTAACTTTTCGAAATATTCACCTCTATTATAAAGGAGGATATAGCGAAGAGGATGGCAAACGTATTCCGCCCGAACAGGAGAAAGTATATCCCGAGCCCTGGATGTTCGGCACTATTCCCGCTAAAGGGTTTTATATCCGCCATGCACGGAATATTACCTTCGACGGCATCCGCTTCCACTTTGAACAGCCGGACGGACGACCGCTTTTTGTAACTGATGACGCAGAAAATATAGAATACTATAACACACCGAAAGAATAATGAATAAAAGACAATTGATAGTTCTTTGCCTGCTCGCCGCAGGTGGAGTAATGCAAGCACAACAATGGCCGGACACTCCGGTGGAAGCACGTCCCGGTGCCAGATGGTGGTGGCTGGGAAGTGCCGTAGACGAAAAGAACCTGACGTATAATCTGGAAGAATACGCACGCACCGGAATGGGAGCAGTAGAAATTACTCCTATCTATGGGGTGCAAGGTAATGACGCGAATGATATTCAGTTCCTTTCTCCCCGCTGGATGGAAATGCTTAAACATACACAGGCGGAAGGAAAACGTACGGGTATCGAGATTGATATGAATACTGGAACAGGATGGCCTTTTGGCGGACCCGAAGATGCGGCTACCAAGGCTATCTTCCAAACATACGAAATAGAGGGCGGCAAAGAGATTGAACAGGATATCAATGTGACCGATCCCAAGCAACAACCATTTTCCGTACTAAGCCGGGTGATGGCATACGATGAAAAAGGCAAATGTATCAACCTGACTGCTCACGTCAAAAAAGACAAGCTGCAATGGAAAGCGCCTGCCGGCAAATGGAAAGTGATTGCTCTTTACATCGGGAAAACAAGGCAGAAAGTGAAACGGGCAGCTCCGGGAGGAGAAGGCTACGTGATGAATCATCTCTCAAAAAAGGCGGTAAAAAATTATCTTTCCCGCTTTGACCGTGCTTTCAAAAGTAACAAGACAAGTTATCCACATACTTTCTTCAACGATTCATACGAGGTTTATCAAGCTGACTGGACGGATGATTTCCTGGAACAGTTCGCTCGTAGACGGGGGTATAAACTGGAAGAACATTTCTCCGAGATTTTCACGGCGACGCTCGGCAAGCATCTCGGCTTCGATATGGCAGAGTATGCGCTGAGCGGCGCGTATGTCGTTTCAAGGGATTTTACGGAGGGGCGGCTGAATTTTGAGCCGATGGCAAATCTGGTGCAGGACAATGAAGAATACGATTTCAACTATGATGTCCTGCAAAATTTGAATCCGTTGCTCCTGAAGCCCTATCTGGACATTCTGTTTATGGACGCGCTGGTATTCAATGTTGACCGCCATACGCAGAACTACGGTCTGCTCCGCTCCCGTGAGACGGGCGAAATTCTCTCGATGGCGCCAAATTTTGATAATAACATGGCGCTGATTTCCAGAGGCTACGCAAGCGACCTGAGTAACATCGCAAATCCGCTCATCGGACAGTTTCAGGAGTTGCTGCGAGAGAAAAGCATCCAATATCCTGTTCCGAAGCTGACAAAAGAGACTTTGGAGCGTATCGTAAACGAAACCATGCCAGACGCAGAGATCCGCAGAGATTATGTTGTCCAGTTCGTCTGGCAGAATTATGAGCGCCTGTGCGCAATATAAGCAGGAACCGAACCGACAGCACACTTCTAAATGTGTGCTGCCGGTTTTTTGTGTGCCTTTTGTTGAACCTGCCGTACTCCATACGTATAAGAGAAGTACGGGAGGTAAAATACAATGCTAATTTCTATTGACCACGGGAACAAACAGGTAAAAACGATCCACCATGCGCCGTTCACATCCGGGCTGGTATGCAGCGAGGTACGGCCATTTGGAGGTGAAACGCTGACCTATCGGGGACAGTATTATACGCTCACCAACCAGCGGATTCCATACCGCCGCGACAAGACAGAAGACGAACGCTTCTTTGTTTTGACGCTCTTTGCAATCGCATATGAGTTGGAAGCCGCGTCTTTCTACGGAGCGGGCCCAGTGCGGGTGCAGCTTGCGGTCGGGCTTCCGCCGGCACATTACGGTGCGCAGCAGAAACGGTTTGCAGAATATTTTCTGAATCGAGGGACGGTCAGCTTCACGCTTCATGACAGGCAGTACGAGATTCTGATCGACGAGGTCAGCTGCTATCCGCAGTCGTATGCCGCAGCCATTACCGTATTCCAGACGCTGCAAAGCAGCCCCAGGGCGCTTATCATTGATATTGGCGGCTTCACAGCGGATTATTTGCTGCTCCGGAACGGCGAGGGCGACCTGAGCGTCTGCGATTCGCTGGAGAACGGCGTGATCCTGCTCTACAACCGGATCAAATCGCGTGTCGCGGCCGAACAGGACTTGCTGCTGGATGAGACGGAGATCGATGCGATCCTGCTCGGCAGGGACAGCGGACAGTCTGACACAGTATCGCAGATCGTGCGGCAGCAGGCACAGGAATTTGTCAGTGACCTGCTCAGTTCACTGCGGGAGCGGATGCTGGAATTGAAAAGCGGGAAGGTAATCTTCACTGGCGGTGGGGCCGTTCTGCTCCGGCAGCAAATCGAAGCGTCGGACAAGGTGCGCGAGCCTGTTTTCATTGAGGACATTGCCGCAAATGTGAAAGGCTATCAGCTGCTCTATCAGGCGGAACGGATCGGTAGACACAATGGATATTAAAAAAGACCCCGGAAAATTCACGATCCGCTTCTGCATGGCCGACCCAAGACAAAAGCGGGCCGTCGAGGAATTGAACGCCCAAGGACGCTTGAAGGCACAGTTCCTGACAAACGCTATTCTGCATTACGTTGGAATCGAAAACAACGGCGGCGCCCCCTCGCGGGCCGAGCTTGAAACGATCGTCCGTTCCATACTGGAAAATATTCCACGGTCAAGCCAGGCGGTTGGAGCGCCAGCAGAAAGCAAGGTGCGCTCCAATGCAACACCGGACACATTCTTAACAGAAGAAAACCTCAATACGATTGCAGGCACGCTGAAAGCATTCCGCAGATAGGCAGTTACAGGCCCCGCAGAAGATTTTGCATGATCTTCTGCGGGGCCTTTTGTGGATATAGAAACCCAGCGAATAAGTAAGTGCCCTGGAACCTATGAAGCTGGATTGCACTTGTCAGTATGATAAATTTGACGTGATATGAATATATAAAGGTATATCTGCCTCTATACATTTCTGTATCATTTCAAAAGTGCCAGTTAAAATATAAGCAGCACTCTTTAGAAGCTGAGGTAGGCATATGTCCGTATCGTACAAAGTAATTGGCCGGCATATTCAAGAAGCGAGAAAACGAATGAAATTGACACAACGGGAAATCGCAGAAAAACTGAATATGTCTGATACGTATTACGGAAAGATCGAGCGCGGTGAATGCCGCACAAATCTGGAACGTTTGGCTCAGATCAGTGTGCTGCTGAATGTCCCGTTGGAGGATTTGATCAGCGGCTGCATGGAGAATGCTGTGCCGAGCAATGCAGATAATCCGCAAAAGCTCAGTCTTGCCAGTCAGTTTTCAGAAATTGCCTATGGCTGCTCGGAGAAAAGCCGCAACCTTATGCTGCGCGTATGCAGAGACATTGCGCAGACTGACAGAGAATAAAATACCGATCCCTCAATGCCCGTTCATTTGAGCGGGCATTTGCTTTTCACAGCGGTGCGGTCAACGGTGGAAAAGCAATCCTACCCAGCAAAGTCCGGAGGCGTAAACACAGACCGTGAGCAATGATCCCGCAAATACCAGCTTACTCGTATATATCCGCTGTTATAGCATCTATGATTCTCAGGCCCCGCCGCATCAAATCTTTCCACGGTGCAGAAATCCTCCGTGTTCGTCTGTTTTGTCCGAACAACAGAACAGATAAATACGGAGGGTGCCATGCAATATAGAAACAGCGGAGCAAGCGAAGAACATGTGATTCAGAACCAGTTTACCGCTTATTTGCTGGTGGCGCTGCGGCGAAGAAAGAGTGCCGTTCTTTCCCGCCGCGATAGCCACCAGCAGCATGAACAGCCTATAGAATCAAGCGACAATGTATTTGCGTCCACCTATGACATGGAAGATGCAGTATGCCGGGCGCTTGATCTGCAGACCGAATATGCCGCACTGATGCGACTTCTGGAAAAGCTTCAGGAGCGCGACAGACTGATATTTCTTTCCAGAGCGTTGGAAGAACGCTCATTTGCAGAGTTGGCCGACGAATTTCATATAGGCTATAAAGGAGTAGCCGCGATTTATTACCGCACAATCCAGCGAATCAAGAAAGAATTGGAGGAACGGAAATGAACTTCCTGGAACTGCTGATCTGTGCCAAAGCCGGAGACAACGAAGCTGCTGAACGCATCCTGACGATGTATCAGCCTATTTTGGTGAAGGAATCTGTTCTTGATGGGGCGCTCGATGAAGATCTGTATCAGGAGCTTTGTCTGCAGCTGTTTCTTTGCATTCGGAGATTCCGTATTTAATCATGTCTAAACAGGAAGGATGCCTCTTTTGGGGCATTCTTCTTTTCATATAACAGGTACGCAAATGGAATCCACCCAGCCATAACACCTGGCGGTAATATGTGAATGGTGGATAAATGCTCCGAAAACTTTTCCCAAAGTGTAGCACTTTGAAACCAGACAAGTTCCATGACTTTCGCCCTATTTCACTCATATTATACAGCAAGGCAGGAAATTGTCAATCTGATTCCCACTCATTTTCAAGTAAAACGATAAGAAAATATCGGGAAGACAAATATATGTTCGCTGATTCTATTAAATTTGCCGGTTTCGTGATTCGCGGAAAAGTCGATTCGCCGTCAGCATTCTGGTAACAGCATTTTGTTGGGGAGGAGGATTCTCTTGTCAAACACAGGTGAGAACATTTATGAGCGTCGAGACGGGCGCTGGGAGGGCCGTTATATCTGCGGCAGGAAGCCGGATGGACGTGCGCAATATGTATCCGTTTATGGGCGGAGCTGCGCAGACGTTCGGAATAAGATCCGCGAGCGGCTTCGGGCATGTACGCCGGAACCTGCGCCGCACAGCACCGGGTCATCCGTTTTGACGGTAAATCAGCTTTTTGAATCGTTTCTAAGTCATGCGGATGTGAAGCCGTCCACATATGCCCGCTACAAGACTGTCATTGACCTTCATATTCTTCCGAAGCTCGGCAAGCGGCGCGTCGCAGGCTTGACGGCGAAAGAGCTTTCTGGGTATCTGGCCGAGAAGCGGAGATGCGGAAATCTGCGCACCGGCGGCCCGCTCTCTGAAAAGAGTGTACGGGATCTGGCCGTACTGATTAAAAGTGCGCTTCGTTTCGCGCAAAAGGAGTTTCATATTTACACAGACGCGCTGAATATGCCGCTGCCGTCGTACAAGCAGAAGCGTGTGCGCGTCTTTTCGGATCAGGAGGTGCAGCGGATGGCAAGGGCGATTCAAGATGTGCCAAATCAAAAGAATACTGGCATTCTGTTGGCCTTATGCGCCGGGATGCGGATTGGCGAGATCTGTGCGCTGAAGGTATCCGATATCGACTTTTTAGCCGGTACGATAGACATTTCACGCGCCGTGCAGCGGGTTCAGACAGGCAAGAAAACGGAACTGCTGGTGCAGACGCCGAAAAGCGACGCTTCTGAGCGCGTAATCCCACTCACATCGGACTTGCTTTGTTATCTGAAAACCGCAGTCTGCGGGCTGCCCGAACAAGCATATATCCTGACCGGCCGGACAGATAAGCCGATGGAGCCGCGTACACTCCGTTACTATTTCAGCAGCTTCTTGAAACGGTGCAATATCCGGCGCCGAAATTTCCATGTGCTGCGACACACGTTCGCAACACGCTGCATCGAGACAGGTATGGATGTCAAGAGTCTGAGCGAACTGTTGGGCCATGCGGACGTTCGCACCACGCTAAAGCTGTATGTGCATCCCTCTTTGGAATCCAAGCGGCGTGCAATTCAAAAAATCGCACTTCTGGATATTTGTTCGTAAAGTTTATTCGCCGTCAGACATTCTGGTCATTGCGCCGAAGGCCCCTGAAATTACGGCGAAATTCATCCGATGATCCCTGAGTGCTACACTTTGGGAAATGCGAACGCCGTATTTTCTATTTTAGTATGGCACGGGGAGCGAACGCTATACTGTTCAAATTTACAATTTAATACATCATCATCCGAGGATTTGTAATCGTAAGTCACGGCCACTGGGTCCGGGCTTGCGGTGAAAGAGTAAAGGTAATGCGTACATGGTGCGCCAAGCTATTCGCCCGGAGCTGTGCGTGAGAGGACGCTTCTGAAGCGGCTGAAAGGCCGCCTGCCCGAAAGAGCGCCATTGTGGGGATTCCCCCATGAGAAGGTAAGAAGCGGACGCGGCGAGCAGGAAACTGCCTGCCAGATCACAAGTCAGAAAAATCGCTGTCCTCATGTTGGAATGACACCGTCAGCCTGACAGGGTGATGCTGAGGTTTTAGGACGAACCACCTTCTATCGAACTCAGGCCGGAAGCAGGGACGTCGATTTTGTGATAAAATTGGCGTCTTTTCGCATCTATGGGATAAGGGGGGCGTATGTCTCTCACGCGGTACATGGTGTGAGGGAGGACGGCCCTTTATTTCGGAATTGAGATGGAGGAACGTCATGAACCAGAATTGCACAGAACAGCAGTCCCGGCAGGATCAGACCATCTACAGCCGCATTGAGCGCGTGATCGCCTATAAAAACATTCAGTTTATCCTTGAGCATCAAAATGACACGTTGGAGCAGCTTTCGGCGTATTTGCAGAGCTGCATGGAGGACATCGGGCATCCTCCTGCCATGGTAGAGGTAATCGGCGGAGAGTACATCCAATACCGCTTTGGATCGTGGCAAAAGGCTATCCGAACCTTTTACGGCGGCAAGATCACCAACATCAAAAACCCACCGCATTTCAAAGAACGCAAGATCGTCCGCGACCTGTACGAATTAGCACAAGGACGGATGGCTGAAAAGAACATGGCTGGGACTTCCGGACAGGAGGTGCAGCGATGAATCCATACCGAACCTGTCAGGAGAACATGGACGCGCTTAAAAAGGTTTTAATCCAGCGCACTTACGTTGCGCTCGCCAACAAGAATGTTGAATTTGTCTTGAAGAACCAGAATGCGTCGCTGGACGAGCTGGCCGAGTATCTGTGCAAGTGCCGCAGATGGTGCGGGCATATTCCCGGCCGGACAGAGGTGATCGGCGGCGATTATATCGAGCTGCGGTTCCGCGGCTGGGCCAACGCCCTGTGTGCCAGTGGCGTTTCAAAGGAGCTTGCCGTCAAGCGGTTCCATCCCGCGCTGGAGAAGACCATGCTCTTCCAGCAGGAGTACGAGCGGCAGCGGGAGCAGGATATATTGGAAAAACGGCAGAAGAAAGTCGCCAATAAAGAAAAAATGCGGCAGGAAAAGGCTGAACGCAAGGCCGCAAAGTAGTATTGTATGCTGATCTGAAACGGACAGATTTGCAGATAGATGTGCGTCTCATCCCCCTGAGATTCGCTTCATTGTGCGTCAGCATGACGCAAGGCCCTGGCTCTGCGCGGGAACACAGAGCCGGGGAAAACCCTAACGCATATCCCCTCGCACACCATTTGTTGTCTACAGTATCCGGCTGTGACATAAACCTTGATGCAGTCTGTTCCTCGGCTGCATTAAGGAGTACGTGAGGAACGAAAATATCTGCAACAGGAAAGGAGTTTCTGATTATGAAACGAACTGGCAGAATTTTAGCGCTTGTGCTGGCACTGGCAATGCTGTTCTCCGTAACAGTATTCGCTGACTGGACAGTCTACGGTGGCAACGATAACCACAATAGTGTGGTTACTGAAGCCCCCACCAGCACATCCCCCACAGTGAAGGAAATCAACCTTTTGAACTCCGGCTCCGGCTGGGACGGCGTTGACAATGTTCCGGTCATGCGGACAATCAACGGCGTAACGTATGCCTATGTGCTTTACGACGGCCATGCCGCCGGCGGCAGACTGGCAAAGATCAACTGCAATGATGGCGTTATTGTATGGGACAAGCAGGTGACCGGCGCTTCCGGCTTCCAGCTTTCCACGCCGCTGCTAGTTCCCGGTGCTGATGATGGCACGGGCGACACCATCTATCTGGCAGCTTCCTATGCTGAAACCTATTCGGATGCCAGCTTCACTGGCAGCGAGACGATTGCAGCTGGCAGCACTGGCGTTACCAAGACGTTCAACATCTCCAACATCACCACGAGCAGCAACCGTGTTGCGGCTGGTATCTATCTGGGTGAAACCACTGTTGCGAACCGCGGCACGATTGGTGTTACCGGCACAGCGCAGATCACCTGCGGCAGCGCAAACGTGACGCTGAACCTGATCGCAAGCGGCACGAACAGCGGTACGAATGTCGTGATGTATGAGCAGCCTATCTATACCGGCGAGGAAATTACGAGCTATAAGTATTACTACTATGTCAACTACAACATCAACGTCGGTTCTGCAAACGTCGGCACAGCACAGACGCTGACACTGACGATCAAGCTGACTGGCGGCGACGGCACGCTGCAGTATGTTGATACCTACGCACAGGTCGCAGCGCTCCAGAAGGTCACTGGTATCGAAACCAATGACGCAGGCGCGGCAGGCGTGGAGCATCCGTCCATCGTCAGCGGCATCACCGGCCAGATCAACACGCCGGTCACAAAGTATGGCAACTACGTCTACTTCGGCACCTGGAGTGGCAATACTTCGCAGCCGTACTATCAGGTAAACATTACTGATAATACCTACAAGACCTTCACTCCCGATACAACGTATAAATCCGGCTTCTACTGGGCCGGTGCTGTCTCTGATGGCACGAATGTCTACTTCGGCGGCGACAACGGCAAGCTTTACTGGCGGTCGATTAACGCATTTGACACGACCGGTGGTTATTACGACCTCAAGCTGGAAGAAAGCGAGGCCGGTAATGTCCGCTCCTCGATCATGCTAGACGATGGATATCTGTACTTTACGTCGCAGGGCGGCTTCGTGTGGTGCTGCCTCTTTGATCCTGGCTCTAATCAGCTGGCGGTAGAATGGTCCCTGGATATTGGTGTCAAGTCCACCTCCACCCCGACGAAGGTCGGCAACCGTCTCTATGTCGGCGTTTATCCGGGCTTCAACAACGGCGCGCTCTTCTGCGTGAATACGTTAACGCAGGAATTCACTCAGGTCATCCCCTACAATGCAAGTGTGAACAACCAGATGCCGATTCAGAGCTCTATCGTTGTGAAGGGCGACGGCACCGGCACGGACTACCTCTATTTCAACACCAATTCCGGCTCGGGCGCTGGAGTCTGCTATAAGTTTGACGGCACGACCGGCACGCAGGTCTGGGCAACTGATGCAGATACCTATGCGTTGGGCGGCATGGCGATCGACAACGGTTACGCTGTGTTCGGCAACGATTATAACCATCTGTACGTGGTTCACGATCCGGCATAAAGCATTAGAAACCAAATCCTTAATTAACATTGCAACAGCATAGTGTGGCCGGACATCGGCCGTCGTTTGCACGCCTTCGTTGACAGACAGGCGTTCGGTGTCCGGCCATTTCGCTGCCCATGCTTCCTGCAGCGCTGTACTGCGGGAAGCATGGGATACGCAAAGAGACGGAGGAAGGTGAAGAAAATCAAAGGACGTAGAGTAATTGGTCTTCTTTTGATTTTATGCCTGTTTATATCATCGCTGTCACTCCTGGCTTCTGCCGCGGAACCGACAAAGCAGCAGATCCTTGTGGTGGTTGATCTCAGCGATTATCAGAGAGACATAACCGGAGCGATTAAGCTCGGAAACAGTGAAGTGGAGTTAACCGCTGGTCAGAGAAATGAGTTCCTGATTCCGAGTGCAGGATTTTCGACGAGCAGTGTAACGTTAACGGATTTCCCGGCAGGGGAACAGACGGAGAATTACAACTGCTGGACTGTAAGCGGTCTGGACGAAAGTTATACCAGATTCAGTTCTTCGGATCATACTTATAGTATCCATGCAATGACGACAATGGATCGCCCTGTCATAACCATGCAGGGCAATACACTAACCTTTGTATCCGGCATCCGGTTGTCTATTCTCAGACGAAAAGACACCAGTTGGGGCGGCGGAACGACCGTAACCATTTCACCCAAAGCCCCAGCCAAGGTCGACAACGTTTCCGCGGTATCCAGCGATGAATCAAAGGGTACCGCTGGTGTTATGTATAAAAAGGGAAGCACCTATGGCGTTCTCGCAAAATCAGCCGCTGGATATGCTTTTGACTATTGGCTGCGGGACAATGCAGAAGACACGGCTGCAAACCACCTGCGGGAAAATCCATATATGGTTGAGACAACGGAAGCGGCTTCATTT
>ERZ780178.2448-NODE-2448-length-10796-cov-76.673215_pt1 | contig 10796 bp, 10 predicted proteins | sample MGYA00511018_ERZ780178 | MGnify/ENA primary metagenome ERZ780178 (study PRJEB29588, sample SAMEA2151439) | human gut metagenome | biome: human gut; feature: human-associated habitat; material: faeces | place: Denmark | collected 2008/2010 ...
GCAGTGTTGGTATGGGCTGTTTACGACTACCGTTTAGCCATGGGGTATTTGGTAGCTTGGGCTATATGTAAGGTTGTTGTTGACAGGGTGCTGAAACTGCAAATAGCCCGTAGATTCAAACGTTCCAAGGAAACACGTCAGGCTGATGCTGACCTGTTTTTAGGAATATAGTCGCTATTTATCTAATTAGGGCTTCTATTTATGGGTGTGCGAGTCTTAGATCGCTTTCATTTGCTTCTTCCAAAGTGGTATGACGTGAATGTCATTAATATCTTTGCAAGATTCTTGTTAATATTATATGCTGTTGGTTGAAATATCGGTGTATACTTTCAGGTTTCCTTTATAGGGGAAGGAAAATGATTGAAAATTTCCTTTATAAAGGAAACTTTAGTGTGGAGTCTTCTTTATAGGTGATGCCCTTTTGTTTCCCCAATAAGTATTTTTATGCTTGAAAGGATGACTAAAACTTGTTTCTTCTTGTCATTCTTTTCTTCTTTTCTTAACAACCCATATCATCTAATGCATTAACACATCTGTTTTTATCTTTTTTGAAAAATATTTTGGAAAAAGTTTTGAAGTTCCATTTATTTCTTGTACTTTTGCAAATATATCCCATGCCGATAGCTGTAGAATGCATGAATAATGCAGGGGACAGCAAGGGAGTGGGACAAATGTAAATTTGGAAGGGCGTTTGCTACACGCTTGTTCATGACAAACTGAAACCTGAGAAATTTCAAATCATCGTCAAGAACATGGCAACTAGCAGATGTCACGTTGTGTGATTATATCATGATGTATATAATTCATATCGGCGTGGGGTCTGTGGTTGCTCGTTCAGCGATGATGGGTAATCTCAGGACCTCAGTTTGTAGAACGGGTAACAAGGCATGATCCCCGCTTTTTCTTTTTTATGTTATAACTGTTCTAAATCTATGCCTAATAATAAAAGGCATGTCTCTTTGTTTAAAGGACAAAACAAAGGAGTTAACTCTCCTAAAAGTGGCATACAAAATGTAGCCATGTCTCCCTATAAAATACATAATGGGGTGACCCCTACTTATGTTTCAAAGCTGAGTGCAAAATGTTCTACAGACAATATAAAAACCGCCTCTTCTGCAGCAAATGTGGAAGAGGCGGTTTGGTTTTTGATGAGGGCTGCGTATGGACAAGAGAAGAAAGCAAAGGATTTTTTGGAGGCGAAAGGAATAGAGGTGTTCTTGCCAGTGCAAGAAAAATGTATTGTGCAGAATGGTAAGCGTAAAAACAAACAGGTGTCCTTAATTCCTAACTTCTTGTTTGTAAAGAGCACAGAGGCTGAAATGAAAAAATATGTGGGCAAGGGTAAACTCGGCTTCTTTCATCATTATTATGTACCTTATAGGGATGAAACAGGAAAAATGGTTGGCAGGAAAGGCATCAAACCCTTGGTGATACCAGAAAAACAAATGAGTCTTTTTGTCAAGTGGAATGCAGTAGAAGAAGAGGATAAGTTGTTTGTTCCTGATGACAAGTTCAACTTTACGAAGAATGAAAAGGTGAAAATTACAAAAGGAAAGTTTGTTGGCTTCGAAGGTAAGGTTTGTCGAATCAAGGGACAAGCAAGGGTAGGCTTGATAATAGAAGGAGTAGGAACAATATTTACAACCTACATACCAAAAGACTATTTGGAGAAGTGTGCTAATTATTAACTAACAATATTAAAATAAAGTAACACGGAAACATTAATGAAAGTATTGGGAGTGGTGAAGAATGTAGTCCTTTGGATTTTGGGGCTTTCTTCAGGAGCTCTTGGGTAAACTACTTATAGCTTTAGGTGACTATTGGGAAAAGAAAGCGCAAGAATGGAATAAGTAGAATAATATATAGAAGGTGGAATCCGAAAAACCTTAATAGAGTAGGAGTAATCTTAAATGCAATTGTTATGTTGACAAAAGTTTTTAAAGTAAAGGACACAAAGACCAATGCTTATGGTTGCTGTGATCAGTGTGGTGGTTGCCAGTGCAACAACTAACGTTAATTAAAAGGAATGGGCTTCTCTTAGTTTTACTTTAAGGAAACTCTTCAAGGAGAAGCCTTTTCCTTTTTTTATTTTCTATCAGAATACAAATCAGTTATGAAGAAAAATATTGTTTCTTGGAGCATAATTTTAACAGTTGTAATATTGCTGTCTTTAGTTATCGTTTATGCGGAGAAGTTTTCTTTGCCTTCCAATAAAGTAGCTGATGGGGTGGTAGCTATTATTAGTGCTTTTGTTGGAATCTTGATAACAATAGCAGTTACGGCAATATTGTTGAGTACGCAAAGTGAGATGGATAGCTTAACGGATAGAAATGTAAAACAGTTTGAGAAGAAGCAGGAAACCTATTATGTGTTTTTGGAAAAATTAGGCGAGACTGTCCGCTTGTTGACTGAACGTTGTTTAAGAGGTAATGACGCAAATTATGGAAACATAACGTCCTTGGAAGAGGTTATCTTTCAGTTTGGCTACTTGCGCATACATATGGATGACGTGACTTTTTTAAAAGTTATTTCTAATACTTCAGAGATGATAGGTGTTCTTCATCGTCTTAATCTTGACATCTTATACAAGCAAAAAATTGTTGGTGAAGAAACTTCCTTGCCGAGCTCTATAAGCTGTCAGTTATTTGGACTGATTTCAAATATATCAAACCATCTTTTTGTGATAGCCTCTATTCTGAATGAGAATCTATATGGCAAGAAACTCTCTCTATCTAATCAAGTTGATATCTATGAAGAGGTAAAGAAGATGCTAATTAATTGTGGTCTAAAAGAAAAACAAATACAATAAACTTATGGATTATAAAAAATTAAAAGAAAACGATATTTTCCCAATTCCTGTTGGCGAAGATTTTGATAAAGGTGCTGATTCCTTATTGTTGGTATATTCACCTTTGACAGACAATGCCGTTCTTGTAACTCCAGAATATGTTGATATGATGGAGCAATATATGGAAAATCAAGATAAGCGTACTCTGCTTCCTAAAGATGTGGTTGAGGCGATGGAGGCTCTAACAGATTTTGATAATCGTAAGAAACCTGCTCCTTTGGCGGAAAATCCAATGACATATACAAGAATGGCGATTTTGCCAAACAATGTTTGTAATTTTAAGTGCAGTTATTGCTATTCTGCTCATGGTCGCTCCGGAAAGGTCATCTCAAAAGATGTCTTAAAGGTAAGTTTGGATCATTTTATAGACAATAAGCGTGTTGATGCCTCTAATAAGTTGGCGATTTCTATTTTGGGAGGAGGAGAACCTATGTTGTCTTGGAATTTGGTGAAATTTATCATAGAATATTCTACAGAACGAAGTGCTTCTATGGGATTTAAGGGTATGGATATCAATCTTGTAACCAATGGCTCAATCTTTACTCAGGATATGATAGATACCTTGAAAAAATATAAGATTCCTGTATCAATCTCATTTGAAATATTGGAGGAAATCCAAAATCTGCAACGTGGACATTATGAAAAAGTCTGCAAAAACATTGATTGGATTATAGCGGAAGGTATTCGTCCTCAGTTACGTGCTTGTATTACGGAAGACAATATTTCCTTGATGAAACGTATGATAGATGAGGTGCTGACTCGTTTCCCTGGTACTCGTGAGGTTATGATGGAGTATGTTACAGACCCAGAGAAAATGACGGACCCAAAACAGGTGAGAGAGTTCTATCGACAGTATTTAGATAATTTCTTTGAAGCACATGACTATGCTGCCGAACATGGTTTGTTGCTGGATTGTTCTGCATATCGTAATTTTAATCTATTGATACGTAGATTCTGTCCTGGTGACAATACTTTGACTGCTTATGGTGAGATTAGTGTTTGTAGCAGAATTGGGGCGCCGGCAGATGTTGGCTACAGTGATAGTATCTATGGCAAATATCATGCGGATGGTACTGTGGATATGGATGAGAATAAGTTTAAGCACTTGATTGGTTTGAATGTTGATTATTATCCTCAGTGCAAAGAGTGTTGGGCTAAGTGGCATTGTGCAGGTGGTTGTATGGTTCATAAGTATACCTATAGCCAAGCTATTCGTGATGAAATTTGTGAGTATATGCGTAATTTTACAAAACGAATGCTATTAAGAAACTTAGACAAGGAATATAAGCAAAGTTGTGGTGTGTCCTTAAAAGAGGGCATAGCTAATATGTAAAGGTATGGTTAGCATAGATGTATTTGTAAAAAATAACCTTTTTCTTATTCCATTGGAAAACTATGGGATGGGAAAAAGGGGACAATATGTTTTGTACTCTCCTTTGGCGCATCACTTGATTGTCGTAGATGAAGATGTGGTTTGTCTGTTAGGGCAGCAATTAGCAGGTGGTGGAAAGTTTACAGATAGCTTATTGCAAAAGCAATTGCTGGATGAGGCAGTTCTTACAACGCCAAATTATGTTACAGACCCAAATGATGTGTTTGCCTTAACGATACTCCCGAATAACATCTGTAATTTTTCTTGTAGCTATTGCTATGCCTCTAAAGGACATGGTAAAGATGAGTTGACGGAAGAAACTCTTAGAACGGTATTGGACTTTTTTGTTTCTCCTACTCGCATACATAGAAGAGACCTTTATATATCTTTTGGTGGTGGCGGCGAACCTTTTATTTCTTGGAAAAAAGTGAAATTTGTTATGGAATATAGCGATGCTTTAGCTAAAGAATATGGGTTCCATATAAGTTATTCTTTTGCGTCGAATGGTTCTATTATGAATGATGAAATATTGACAGCGTTGAAACGGTATAATGTGAAAGCTAATATTTCCTTTGATATATTGGAGGATATTCAAAATATACAGCGCAAGAACTATGATCTTGTTTGTAAAAATTTAGATACCTTGTTGGATAATGGTATATTCCCAACTATCAATTCTGTTATTACTCCTTTGAATGTGGAGCGTCAAGTAGAAATGGTAGAACAGGTACATCAGCGTTTTCCAAAGCTCCGTCGATTGAGTTTTGATTATGTGGTTGATGCAAATCTTTATGCTCTGCCAGGGCAATTGATGTCGTTTTATGACGCTTATATAGATAACTTTTTCAAGGCAAGAGCCTTGGGAAAGAAATATAATATAGTTGTTAGTAGTATAAAGTATCATAATTTGGAACAGATAAAGATGAGAGCATGTGCTGGTGGATTCGATTTGACGCCAAATGGAAAATTTAGTATGTGCTTTTTTGTTTCTTCCCCTAATGAAACTTTATATGACTCTTTTATCTATGGAGCGGTAAATGGTGAAAAAATAGAATTTGACAAGCAAAAGTTTAAATCTTTAGTGGAGTTTACTGACAATGATAGAAGTCAATGCCATAATTGCTTTTTGAAATGGCATTGTGGTGGAGGATGTTTTTATCATGTTAAGACGTATACAAAAGAGATGTTAGATGTGATGTGTCAGTTCCAACGAAAATTCTCTCTAAGAGCTCTTTTGGATAATATAGAGAATTAAAAAGGATGAGAATATGAGAACAGAAAAGTTAAATAGAAATAATATTCAGTTAGTAGACTTGCACAATCATTTTTCAATAGATGAAGGTAAGGCTTTCTTAGTATATGCCCCATTGGCTGGTGTTTGTTTTTTGGCAGATGCAAGCACTGTCAATGATTTAGAGGGGCATATAGAAGACAAAAACATAGATGAAAGTACTGAGATAGGCTCTGTGTTGGGACAACTGAAGAATTTCTCTGAGACAGACTTGTCTGATAGAATCGTATCAGACCCTTTGCAATATACACATCTTTCGATACTTCCCAATTTGATTTGTAATCTTTCTTGTACTTATTGCTATTCTGCCAAGGGGAGGTCTAAAAAGGAAATAAGTATAGAAACGTTACAAACGATGCTTGATTTCTTTATTGATAAAGAACGAGTAAAAAGTAGAAATCTTTCTATATTTATTTCTGGGGGTGGTGAACCTATCGTGTCTTGGGAAAAGGTGAGGTTTATTATAGAATATGGAACGAAGAGGGCTATAGAAGAAAAGTTGAATTTGGAATTCCTTTTAATGACAAATGGGACTTTGATTAGCGCAGACATTGCCTCCATGTTAAAGAAATTCAATGTGAATGTTGGTGTTTCTTTTGAAATTCTCCAAGAAGTACAAAATGCTCAACGTGGTTATTTTGACCGTGTATCAAATAATATTCACTTAATGCTGAACAAAGGGATTGTTCCAAGTATTAGTTCTGTGATAACAGAGAATAATGTGGATAAAATGGATGAGATGGTTAAGGTTGTAGTACAGGATTTTCCACAGATACGTCATCTCAATTTTGATCCTGCAATGAGTGAGGTTCTTTTTCCGACTGTAGAACGACTGGAGAGTTTCTACAAGAAATTTGCAAAAAGATTCTTTGTCGCAAAAGAGTTGGGGCGTCAGTATGGTATTACGCTTGATAGTAATGTTATTAGAAAAGCAGAAAAACTATTTCCACGTTATTGTCAAGGTAAACTTTCCTTAACACCAGAAGGCAAAATATCAATATGCCACACCATATCTTCTCCTTTGGAAACAGCTTATTCTGATGCTGTTTATGGTGAGGTGAATGGAGGAAAGGTTTTATTTGATAAAGGTAAATTCTCGAATTTTATTAATAAAGATAACTACTTGCTGGAGGAATGTTCTGCTTGTATTGCAAGGTGGCATTGTGCAGGCGGTTGTATGATGTATCGCAGGAATTATAGCCGGAGCTATTTCAAAGTTGTTTGTCAGTTTACAAGATATATGATAGGAACTATCTTCTTGAAGAGACTTGATGTAAATTATCAAGAAACGTGTGGTCAAAGTATTGAGCAACTTATTCAAACCTTAAAGTAATAAATATGATAAATTTTAAGCATTTAAATAATGAAGAAATCTATCCTCTATTGATTTCTGAAAATAATTATCTTGTTTATGCTCCTTTGGCAGGGTGGTTGTCTTTGAATTCTTTTGAGGAAGTTGAGTTAATGGAACGATGTCTTCAAGGAGAATCTGTGGATAAAAAAGCAGAGGAAAGGTTGAGACAAATTATGTCTAAACGCCCAAAAAGCAAAAGTACACCGAAAAAAACTCATGTTGGGCAAATTCATAAGCTAACGATACTTCCGAACTACAAATGTAATTTTAAGTGTAGTTATTGTTATTCTGTAGAGGGAAGGCAGAATAAAGAAATCTCAGAAGCAATGGCATTAGGGGTTATTAATCATTTTATAGACAGGAAAAGAACTAACTTGGAGCATTTGTGGTTGGCAATATTGGGTGGAGGGGAGCCTTTCCTTTCTCCCAAATTGACAGAAAAGCTGATATGTCATGCTCGGCTTAGAGCTGAGGAGCAGAATTTCGACTTAGGTATCGGACTAACTACTAATGGGTCTATATATGATAAGAATTTGTCGGATGCAATGATTGTCAACCATGTTTCGTTAGGAGTGTCTTTTGAGGTCTTAAAAGATATCCAAAACAAACAACGTCAAGGATATGATAAGGTTGTACCTGTTGTCAAGCAATACATGGAAGATGGGGTAGATATAACAATAAAGTCAATAATCACTCCTGCTAATGTTGGTCATTTGGAAGAAATGGTCTTGGAATTGAAACGATTGTTCCCTTTGGTGAAAAGGTATAAGCTACAGATTGTGGAAGATGCCTCGATGTTTGCAAATGTTCAAGTTATGAGGAAATTTTATGCGGATTTTACAGAGCATTTCTTTTATGCAGAAGAGATAGGAAAAAATAATGGTATAGACGTTTATGTACTTGCTTCAAAGTTTATAGATATGCTCATTGAACATTATTGTGGGGGAGAAATGTGTTTGAATCCTGAGGGTACTATCACGATTTGTCATCGTATATCTTCTCCAAAAGAGAAAGAATACAAGCATTTTATATATGGTAAGGTTGATGAAGATGGAAATATTTTTGTTGATGATCAAAAATTCTTGCAATTAATTTCACACAATGTAGATGCATGTAAACAATGTGAGAATTGTTTTGTAAAATGGCATTGTGGTGGAGGATGTTTTGCACAATCAACAATTTATTCTCAACAGCAACTTGATGTAATTTGTGACTGGACACGTAATTTTACCAAGCAAATACTGCAACGTCGTTTTGCGCAAAATCAAGAAGAAGGTATATTGCAGTGGTAAATATTTTTGAAAAATGATGAATATATTTGATTACCAATATTTACAAACGACCTATAAATCCTCTTTGTTTGAGGAGGTTGTTGACTATGGTTTGCAAGTGCCTTGTACAAATTGTGACCAGATTTTGGATTATATTTTTCGGTCATATAGATATGGAGCCTTCTTATATATAACAGATATTTTTCCTAAAATTTATGAAAATGATAGCAAATGTTTTCAACATATCATTAGCCGTGAAGGATATAGTGTAAATATGCGTCGCTTATCTATAACTTGTTTGTTTATTTTTGTGCAGCATTTTATGAGCATTGATAGAAACTATGTCATGGTAATAAGTGGAAGCTATGAAATTGGTGAAGATGAAGGTGGAATGTCTCGTAAACTTAAACTTTATTGGTATTTCTTTTCTCCAATTCTTGACCAACTGGGGTTGAGGGCTATTGATATGTTTGAAAATAATGCTTTCATTGTAGTGGGTAAAGAGAATAGTCTGGAGGATGAATGTATTAGACAAGAATATCTTAAATTTAAACAACAACAATCATGACAGAAGAAGAACTTAAAAAATATAATGTGTTTTTAATTCCTATCGGAACATATTTAGGTAAGGATGCCTTTTCTTATTATCTAATTTATGCCCCATTGGTTAGGAATATGATGGTGGCAGATGTAAATGGGTTATCTCAATTAGATTCTGTGTTAAGCAATTTGGTTGTTAAAGGTAATGTTTCTCGCTTCTTTAGCAAGATACATCGTGTGGCAGACTTGCAAAAAATGTCAATTTTACCTAACCATACTTGCAACTTCAATTGTTCTTATTGCTATTCTGCCAAAGGAAGAAGTAACGTTGTGCTGGAAAAAGAAAAACTTCAAAAAGGATTGGAATTTTTTATAGATTCAACACGATTGACAGAAAGAAACATAAGTATTTCTTTTATTGGGGGTGGCGAACCACTGTTGTCTTGGGATTTAGTGAGATTTGGTATTGAATATGCTGATAAGTTGGCAAGAAATCAAGGCTTTCATTTGACGATGACCTTGATAACTAATGGCTCTATAATGACAGAAGAGATTATTCACGTCTTGAAGGAATATCATGTCCTTCCAGATGTATCTTTTGATATTATGGAAGAGGCACAGAATAAAAATCGCAAATCCTTTGATAAGGTTTGTCGCACAATAGACTTGCTTTCTGAACATGATTTGGCTCCATCTGTAAATGCAACGATAACGCCTGATACTGTTAAGCATATGTCAGAGATGTTTGAATTTATGCATCTTCGTTTTCCGAAAGTAAAAAATATGGTATTTGAACCTGTTGTCTCAGATACTGTATTCAAGACAGCTGCACAGTTACATGAATTTTATGAAGCATATATAGATAATTTTTTCTTAGCAAAGAATTTGGCTGTCAAATATGATAAGAATGTGACTTGTAGAATCTTTAAAAACATCGATTCTTTGCTTGAAAGAGGATGTCCAAGTAAATTTACGCTTACTCCACAAGGTGACTTGTCTATTTGCTACTGCTCTTCTTCTCCGAAGGAAAAGAAATATTCAGAGAGGGTATATGGTTATGTTACGAAAGACAAGGTTTACATTGACGAAGACAAGTTTAAAGGAATTCATGGTATTAATGTCTACTCTTATGCTAAATGTGACAACTGCTTTGCCAAGTGGCATTGTGCAGGGGGATGTATGTGCCCTAATGACTTATATACGGAAGACTACTTGAATGAAGTGTGTAATTTTACGAAAGAATTAGTTAAACGTACATTGTTGGAACGTTTAGAAAAGCAGATGGAAAATGAGTATGGTTGCTCTCTTCGTGATTATTGCCTAAACAATTAAAAAATAAAATGATGAAGACTGTTTTTATTACAGGAATATCTCGTGGCTTAGGGTTGAAGCTCACGGAGTATTACTTGAGTGAAGGGTATAGAGTCCTTGGAGTTAGTCGTACAAAAACGATAGAGTTGGAAAGCCTTCTGGGAAAATACCCAAGTATGTTGTTGTGGCATCAATTAGATCTTAGTGAAGTGGATGTCTTAGAAGAACGATTGGCTAAGATATTGGCTTTAGTTGAAAAAATAGATATTTTTATAGATAATGCTGCTATTTTATATAAAGATTTGGTGTATCGTATTAAGGAACCAGAGTTGGCGAAGATGTTTGCAATAAATACGATAGCTCCAATTGTTGTGACTAAGGTTGTTATTAATAATTTCCTTTCTCATAAGACTAAAGGGGTTATCGTGCATATATCTTCAATTTGTGCTCATCGGTCTTTTAATGGACTTTCTATGATTGGAGCAACGAAGGCAGCAATGGAGACTTTTTCAAAGGATACTGCCTATGAGTATGGTCGCTTTGGTATTCGTTCCAATACTGTGGTTCTTGGGTTGTTGGAAATCGGCATGAAGTCTACGGTCAACGACCGATTGACCGAGGGACTTAAATCTATTGCTGCTCAGAAGCGTTTGATAGATGCTCAATCAGCAGTAGATGCTATTGCTTTCTTGACCAGTGAAAAGAGTAATTGTATCACTGGAGCTAATATTCATGTTAATGCAGGTATATTATAATTAGGGATTGTCGTTTAATTCTGAGAAATTGATATTGGTTGATGAGGGTATGCC
>ERZ780178.2450-NODE-2450-length-10786-cov-4.310316_pt1 | contig 10786 bp, 7 predicted proteins | sample MGYA00511018_ERZ780178 | MGnify/ENA primary metagenome ERZ780178 (study PRJEB29588, sample SAMEA2151439) | human gut metagenome | biome: human gut; feature: human-associated habitat; material: faeces | place: Denmark | collected 2008/2010 ...
TAATTATCATTTATTTAATATTTATTATCAGGTGAATCATCACCTTCAATTAATTCGAAGGGAGGAGTATGCATGGCTGGCATCAGCAGCGACATTATACGAGGCTACAACGATACAATTATCCTGTATCTTCTGCTTGATAAGCCATCTTATGGTTATGAGATTTCTAAGCAGATTAAGGCCATGACCAATGAGAAATATATTGTTAAAGAAACTACTCTTTACTCAGCATTTACACGAATGGAAAAGAATGGATATATAGAGAAAAAACAAGACGAAAAAGATTCAAGAAAAAGCAGAATTTATTTTACTGAGAAGGGAAGAAGTATCTGTGAAGACGGTCATAAAAAATTTGTCATGATACAAGAAAAACTTCAAGAGTATTTTACAAAAGAGGAGCAGGAAGAACTCAAGAGACTGTTAAATAAATTTTGTGATTGTCTGGATGAACAGACAGAGATACTAAAAAAAGAAAGAAAGGAAAAATCAGATGCTTAAATTATTTCGATATTTGAAAAAAGCATATGTGCCTATCATTGCGATCGTGTTATTGCTGATCCTACAGGCGAGTTGTGACCTGACATTACCAACATTTACATCCAATATCGTCAATGTAGGTATTCAGCAAAAGGGTATTGAAGACGCAGTTCCTGATGTAATGAGAGAAGAAACATTTCTGGCATTGAAATCTCTTATGAAACAAGATGATGCAGATGATATGGAAGATGCTTATAAACTTTATACAAAAGATCAGGTAAAAGATTCAAAATATAAAGATTATAAAGACGGACGTTTATATGTCAGAAGATATATCTCCAAAAAAGACAGAGAACATCTTGATACGAGTATGTCAAAGGCAATGCTTAAGTTGTCAGCGCAGATGGCAAAACAGATTCAGGCCAATCCTCAGGCAGCAGCTTCTTTAAGCAAGAGCCAGAAAAAAATGATGGCGCAGATGAAGAACATGGATACAAAAGACATGCCAGATACGATCATCAGTCAGGCAGCGATTTCTTTTGTGACTTCAGAATACAAAGCAATCGGACTTGATATTGACCAGATGCAGACACATTATCTGTTAGTGACAGGAGCAAAGATGATCGGGCTTGCGTTCTTGATCATGGCAGCAGCAGTGAGTGTTACTTTATTGTCAGCACGTTTAGCTGCGAAATTAAGTCGTATTCTGAGAGAGAAAGTATTTGAGAAAGTTATGTCGTTTACAAACTCTGAGTTTGATAAATTCTCAACAGCCTCATTGATCACAAGAAGTACGAATGATATCCAGCAGATTCAGATGTTTATGACGATGCTATTCCGTATCGTCGTATACGCACCATTAATGGGAATCGGAGGTATTTTCAAAGTATTAACAACCAATGCGAAGATGACATGGACGATCGCTATCGGTGTGATCGCGATCATGTTAGTGATCTTTGTATTATTTAAGGTAGCGATGCCAAAATTTAAGATCTTACAGAAACTGATCGACCGATTAAACTTAGTAACAAGGGAAATTCTTACTGGACTTTCCGTAATCCGTGCATTCAGTACAGAAAAACATGAAGAAGAACGTTTTGATAAAGCCAATATGGATCTGATGAAGACAAATTTATTTGTAAACAGAGCTATGACATTTATGATGCCAACAATGATGCTGATCATGAATGGTTTAACTGTTCTGATCGTATATGTTGGAGCATCCAATATTGATGCAGGAAAGATGCAGGTTGGAGATCTGATGGCATTTATCCAGTATGCAATGCAGATCATTATGGCATTCTTATTTATCTCCATGGTATCTATTATGATGCCTCGTGCACAGGTTGCAGCAGAACGTGTCAATGAGATCTTAGATATGGAAGTCATGATCAAAGATCCAGAAGAACCAAAAGAATTTTTACCAGAGAAAAAAGGTGAAGTTGAATTTAAAAATGTATATTTCTGCTATCCTGATGCAGATGAAGCAGTGCTTCATAATATCAGCTTTACAGCACCAGCTGGTAAAACAACCGCATTTATTGGAAGTACAGGTAGTGGTAAATCAACATTGATCAACCTGATTCCTAGATTCTTTGATGTCAGCCGTGGAAGTATTTTGGTTGATGGGGTGGATATCCGTGATGTAAAACAGCATGATTTATGTGAAAAGATCGGATACGTACCACAGAAAGGAGTATTGTTCTCAGGAACGATCGAATCCAACTTAAAATATGGAAAAGAAGATGCAACGATCGATGAAGTGAAACGTGCAGCAAGAATCGCACAGGCAACAGATTTCATTGAGGAGAAAGAGGAAAAGTATGATTCACCGATCGCACAGGGCGGTTCCAACGTATCTGGTGGACAGAAACAGAGATTATCAATTGCAAGAGCTATTGCAAAAGATCCTGAAATCTATATTTTTGATGACAGTTTCTCAGCACTCGATTATAAGACAGATGTGAAACTTCGTTCTGAACTTCAGAAAGAAACGAATGGAAGTACAACACTGATCGTAGCACAGAGGATCAGTACGATCCTTCATGCAGACCAGATCATCGTCTTAGATGAAGGAAATATCGTAGGAAAAGGAACTCATGAAGAGTTATTAAATACTTGTCCGGTTTATCAGCAGATTGCCAAATCGCAATTATCAGAAGATGACCTTAAGAAAGCAAGGGAGGTGTCTGACCATGAGTAATAATCGAAGAAGAGGTCCGATGGGTGGACCAGGCAGAGGAATGGCACCAGGCGAGAAAGCCAAAGATTTAAAAGGAACAATGGTCAAACTGATCAAATATATGAGACGTTTCTATGTTCCGATCGTTATGGTAATCATTTTTGCTATTGCAAGTACCGTGTTTAACATTGTTGGACCAACGATCTTAGGAGATGCAACAACTGAGATCTTCAAAGGACTGGTTCGCAAAGTATCTGGTGGAAGTGGAATTGATTTTGATAAAGTTAAACATATTTTATTGATGTTGTTAAGCTTATATGTAGCAAGTGCGATTTTCTCATTTATTCAGGGACTGATCATGACACATGTATCAAACAATGTCAGTTACCAGATGAGAAAAGATATTTCAGAGAAGATTCATCGTATGCCAATGAAATATTTTGAAAGCAGAACCTATGGTGAAGTATTGTCAAGAGTTACAAATGATGTTGATACATTAGGGCAGAGCTTAAACCAGAGTATGACACAGATCATCACATCAGCGACACAGATCGTCGGTGTATTTATTATGATGATCCGTATCAGTATTCCGATGACGATCGCAGTTTTATTGACACTTCCATTATCTATGGGATTGATCGGATTGATCATGTCAAAATCTCAGCCATATTTCAAGGCACAGCAGAAACACCTTGGAGAGTTAAATGGCCAGGTAGAAGAAATCTATAGTGGACATAACATTGTCAAAGCATTTAACAAAGAAGAAAGCGTGATCGAAGAATTTAAAGAAGTAAATGGAAAACTTTACAATTCTGCATGGAGATCACAATTCTTCTCAGGAGCAATGATGCCGCTGATGCAGTTTGTTGGGAATTTAGGTTATGTAGCAGTAACAATATTAGGTGGATATTTAGCAATCAAGAAGACGATCGAGGTAGGTCAGATCCAGTCATTCTTACAGTATGTAAGAAACTTCAGCCAGCCGATCACACAGTTAGCACAGGTAGGTAACATGATGCAGACAACCGCAGCATCTGCAGAACGTGTCTTTGAATTCCTGGAAGAAGAGGAAGAAATCGAAGTTGAAAAAGACGCGGTACCTGTTGATACACTTGCTGGAAATGTAACATTTGAACATGTAAACTTCGGATATAACAAAGATCAAACGATCATCAATGACTTCTCCGTCGATGTCAAAGAAGGTCAGAAAGTTGCGATCGTAGGACCAACTGGAGCTGGAAAGACAACGTTGATCAAACTTCTGATGCGTTTCTATGATGTGAATGGAGGCTGCATTAAAGTAGATGGCCATGATATCAGAGAATTCAAGAGAAGTGACCTAAGAGAAATGTTTGGTATGGTGCTTCAGGATACATGGCTTTACAATGCAAGTATCCGTGACAATATCCGCTATGGTAAATTAGATGCAAGCGAAGAAGAAATCCAAGGAGCAGCAAGAGCTGCATACGCACATCATTTCATTGAAACACAGCCAGGTGGATATGATATGGAGATCAACGAAGAAAGCAATAATATCTCCCAAGGACAGAAACAGTTATTAACGATCGCAAGAGCAATCTTAGCAGATCCAAAGATTTTGATTCTTGATGAAGCAACAAGTTCGGTCGATACAAGAACAGAAGAACGAATTCAGATGGCAATGGATAATCTGATGCAAGGAAGAACAAGTTTTGTGATCGCCCATCGCTTATCAACGATCAAAGATGCCGACGTGATCTTAGTTATGAATCACGGAGACATTGTGGAACAGGGAAATCATGAAGAATTGCTGGCCAAGGGTGGATTCTATGCGGATCTTTATAATAGCCAGTTTGAAAACGCTTAAGAATAATAAAACATTGTGAAAAAAGGGAAAACGAAAGTTTTCTCTTTTTTTATTCTAATATAGAAAAGATTTTCACAGGATTAAATAGACGGATATAGCAAATTTTGGTATAGTTAAATAGAACAAAAATATATACAGATATAGAATCAAGGAGAATCAAAGTTATGAAGAAGAATCAGACACAGATTAAAAAATATGCGGCTGTGATCAGTATATTCTTAGCGGCAGTCATCGTAGGACTTTTTGTTTTCTTCTTTTGCATAAAACGTTCTGTTGAACAAAGATCAAAAAACACGATGAGGAACAACGTGGTCAGACAGAGTGAGCATTTAAGAACAATATTAGATATTCAATATGATTACTTAAATGGATTAGCAGAAGAGATTGGCAAGACAGACCATCTGTTAGCAAAGAAGAATATGAATTTGATCAAGTCGATCACAAAACATACAGATTTTGGTGGGACTGCATTGATCAAGCCAAATGGGGATGCTCATTATGACAATGGATTGATAAAGAATTTATCGCATCGAAGATATTTTAAAGAAGTGATCAGTGGAAAAAGAACATTAAGTGATCCATTAGATAGTAGTATTTCTGGATCAACAAGAGTTGTGTTAGGAGTTCCGATATATAACAGCAAACACAAAGTGATCGGAGCTCTTGGAGGTTCTTATGACGTAACAGCTCTAAGTCGCATGCTGTTTGAAGATCTTTTTAATGGACAAGGATGCAGTATGATCATTGCGCAAAACGGAGAAATCATTGCATTTGAAGGAGATACATCTTACTGGAATCTTGATTATAGAGATAATTTCTATAAATATTGTTGCAAATGGATCATCAAAGACAAAGTAACAGTGAAGAAGATCAAACAGGATTTTAAAGAAGGAAAAGAAAATCTTGTAACGGCAGACAGCAAGAAAGAAGGGACAAGAAGACATTACTTTGCATATATGCCAATGGGGGTCAATGGTTGGATACTCTGTTATGCATTACCAGAACAGGCAGCACAACAGTCATATAACTTCATTGAACACTACGAAATAAGCTTTATGATCGTATTTATTGTTTTGGTGACCTTATTGATCCTGTATATTGTTTATGAGAATCATACAAGGAACAAAGAATTACTGAAATATGCACAAACTGACGCATTGACAGGATTATATAACAAAGAAACGACTGAGCAGTTAACGGATGAACTTTTATCAGAAGATGAGAATAAGTCCCATGCATTTTTGATTTTGGATGTGGACTGTTTTAAGCAGATCAACGATATCTATGGACATGCAGTCGGGGATATCGTGTTACAGAAATTCGGGAAACTTCTAAAAGGCACTTTCCGTGAAGGAGATATATTAGGAAGGATCGGTGGGGATGAATTCGGAGTCATTATGAAGAATATCCAGACAAAGGATATAGCAATGAAGAAAGCAGGAGAATTGCTGGCTAAAACACAAGCATACAAGATCGATGAATTGAAAGGAAATAATATCTCCATCAGTATCGGGATCAGCACAGCCCCACAAGACGGGGACTGCTACATGGATCTCTATAAACGCGCCGATCAGGCACTTTACCAGGCAAAACGAAGTGGAAAAGCAAGAGTGTGCAACTATTTCTCATGAAAATAGTCTTTTACCAATTTTACTACAGTTCCAGATAGAAGGAACAAAGCGATCAAGTTCGGAATCGCCATCAGACCGTTGAATGTTTCTGCGATACTCCAAAGCATTCCAAGGTCTACAGTAGCACCAAGGATCGCAACTAACGAATATACTAACATAAAAGGTTTAATAACCTTAGAAGAGAATAGAAACTCAATACAACGAGCTCCATATAATCCCCATCCGATAATGGTTGAAAATGCAAAACAACATAACGCAACTGCAGTAAAGATGGAGATCCAGTTACCATAAGTAGAAGTAAATCCACTGATCGTAAGTTCAGCACCAGCATCCGCACCAAATCCAATTGGAATTCCACTGCAGAGGATGACCAAAGCTGTCAATGTACAGATTAAGATCGTATCAGTAAATACTTCAAAGATACCAAGAAGTCCCTGCTTTACAGGCTCTTTCGTATCAGCACAGGCATGAGCGATCGAACCTGTACCAAGTCCGGCTTCATTTGAGAAGATGCCTCGTGCGACACCTTTTTTCATACTCATAAAGAAACTTCCAACAATACCACCAGTCACAGAAGCAGGATGGAAAGCTCCGTTAATGATAGAACCAAAAACAGCAGGAAGCTGATCGATATTTAAAACAACAACACCTAAGGCAAAGAAGATATAAATAAATGCCATAAAAGGTACTAATCTTTCAGCTACCTGTCCGATTCTTTTGATTCCGCCAAGTAAGATCAATGCCACAAGAATTGCAACAATGATACCAATGATCAGATTCGTAGTTCCAACAGAAGACTGACTGATCACGTGGAAATTCAACAAAGCAGAATTGATTGCTGTTGTGATCGTATTTACCTGAGTAGCATTTCCAGTTCCGAATACTGTTAAAACTCCGAAAGCAGAGAATAGTACAGCAAGAAAATGCCAGTTTTTGCTAAGACCATTCTTGATATAGTACATAGGACCACCAACATAATCCCCTTCTTGGTTACGTTCTCTGAAGTGAACTGCAAGTGTTACTTCGGAAAATTTCGTACACATTCCAAGAATAGCAGAAATCCACATCCAGAAAACAGCACCAGGACCACCGATTGCGATCGCACCGGCAACTCCGGCAATATTTCCAGTTCCGACTGTGGAAGCGAGTGCAGTACAGACTGCCTGAAATGGAGTCATAGATCCGTCGGATGCATCTTGCTTCTTAAAGACACGACCAAGCGTTTCCTTCATTGCATAAGGAAATTTACGGATCTGTAAAAATTTTGTTTTGATCGTTAACAGTAATCCGACACCAATGATGCAGATCATGGCTGGAACACCCCAGATAAAGTTGTTCACGGCACTGTTAACTGATTGTATAAGCTCTAACATAAATCAAACCTCTTTCAAATTTCTTTTATTAATTTGTATCTGTCCTTATATAATAGATATTTACTCATTAAGATCCATGTTACCTTAAGGTGACATGGAACATGAACAGACACAAGTGCAATCATATCATATTTACAGAAAAAAGTACAGAATCTAATCTTGACAGAGAATTAATAGATATTTTCTATAGATTTATGAAAAAAATGTAACTTGTAAAATATGTAAATAAGGACTAAACTTATATGCATAACTACGTGTAGACTTGGAGGATGAAAAATGGAGAATGAAAAACCAATACTAAGAGGAGAACTCGCATTGATGGCAGCAATCGTGATCAATAGTTTTAGTGTAGTACTGATGCTGTATTCAGGTTCTGGAATTTCGGCAATCTCAAGTGTACCTTATGCATTTTCAGAGGTATTTAAAAGTTTATCACTAGGTACATGGACATATATATTTCAGGGAGCATTAGTGTTAAGTCTGATGATCTTAAGAAGAAAATTTGTACCATCTTATTTATTCAGCTTCGTTGCAGGATTTGCGTTTAGTGAATTATTAGATGTCAATGAATTATGGATCGGGATCCTGCCACAGACGATTCCGTGCAGGATTGCATATTTTCTGATCAGTTATTTCTTATTAAGTATAGGAATTGCTTTAGAGAACAGATGCCAGCTTCCGATCATTCCAACGGATTTATTTCCAAGAGAACTGTCATCGATCATTAAGAAACCATATGCAAGAGTCAAGATTACATTTGATGTTCTATGTCTTGCAACAACCGGGCTTTTAACAGGTCTGATGCTTGGATATTTAGATGGATTAGGTATTGGAACGATCGTTGCTGCATTTACGATGGGGAAAATGGTTTCGATCACAGGCAGCTGGATCGATCAGAGAGTTACTTTTGTATCGGCCTTAAGTAAACAGACGATCTAGGAAACTAAGAGAATAGAAATAAGAAAGATGATGAAACAAGATAGAACGGGTGATAGTTTTGAAACAATATATTTTGAATGATTATATTACAGACGATGTCAGAATGGTAAAGCCAATGATGGAAATCAATGGTTTTAAAGTAAGGCCAGGATTTTTTGATCTAAACGGAGCATCAGAATTTTCATGTGGAGTGAATTTTACAGTGCATACGAGCAATGGAACATCATGTGATCTGCTATTATTTCATCCAGGAGAAGAAGAACCATATGCAATCATTCCATTTCCAGAATCATATAAGATCGGAGATGTCTATTCTATGATCGTTTATGATCTGAAATCCGAAGATTTTGAATATGCTTATCGTGTGGATGGACCATATGATGAACAAAAAGGATTACTATTTGATAAAACAAAAGTTTTGTTAGATCCATATGCTCAGTCGGTTGCAGGACAGGAAGTCTGGGGACATAAAAGAACCAGAACGTATCATGCAAGAGTGGTAAGAGATAGTTTTGACTGGGGTGTACAGCCACAGTCAACCAGAGAGATGAGTGATCTGATCATTTATGAGTTACATGTCAGAGGATTTACAAATCATTCATCCTCAGGAGTCAAACATCCAGGAACTTTTGCAGGATTAAAAGAAAAGATCCCATATTTAAAAGAATTAGGGATCAATGCGGTAGAATTGATGCCGATCTTTGAATTTGACGAGATGATCAACGCAAGAGAAGTGGATGGGAAACAACTTGTTGAATATTGGGGATATAATACGGTTGGATTTTTTTCACCAAATGCCAGTTATACAGCTGCTGAGGAAGTCAATAATGAAGGACAGGAATTAAAAGAATTGATCCGTGAACTTCATGAAAATGGAATCGAAGTTATTCTGGATGTTGTATTTAATCACACTGCGGAAGGAAATGAAAATGGACCATTCTTCAGTTTTAAGGGATTTGACAACAACATCTACTATTTATTAACTCCAGAAGGTAATTATTATAATTTTAGTGGATGTGGGAATTCTCTAAATTGCAACCATCCAGTAGTACAGCAGATGATCCTTGAATGTTTAAGACATTGGACGGTTCATTATCGTGTAGATGGATTCCGATTTGATCTTGCAAGCATTCTTGGACGAGATGAAGATGGAATGCCAATGAATAATCCACCATTACTAAAAAGTTTAGCCTATGATCCACTTCTAAGGAATGTAAAACTGATCGCAGAAGCATGGGATGCAGGTGGATTATATCAGGTAGGAAACTTTCCAGCCAGCAAACGATGGGCAGAATGGAACGGACAGTACCGTGATACGATGCGAGGTTATCTAAAAGGTGATTTCTGGGAAGCTAACAGTGCTGCATGGAGAATTTGTGGTTCAGGTGACTTGTATGGCGGATATTACTCTGATGGCAACAGTAATTACGCTGGATACAATTCCTGTATCAACTTCCTCACATGTCACGATGGATTTACAATGTATGATCTCTATTCTTACAATAATAAACACAATGAGGCAAATGGTTGGAACAATACTGATGGGGCAAATGACAATCGAAGCTGGAATTGTGGTATGGAAGGAGATACAAAAGATCCGGAAGTACTCAAATTACGTTACCGCATGATCAGAAATGCTTGTGCTATCTTAATGTGCAGCCGTGGAACGCCAATGTTCTTCTCAGGCGATGAATTCGGAAATACGAAGTTTGGAAATAATAACAGCTACTGTCAGGATAATGAAATCTCATGGATTGATTGGAGCTTATTAGAGAAGAATAAAGATTTATTTGAATTCTTTAAATTTATGATCGATTACAGAAAAAAACATCCAGTTATCCGCAAGAAACTGGACAATGCAGTTTGTGGAATGGAAGCAATGCATGCACACGATGTTAATGCAGAACGTATGGAAGTACCACAAAATGCAAAAACACTGGCAGTAAGCTTTGCAGGATATGACCGCAAAAAAGGAAAAGACGATCTTGTATATGTAGCAGTCAATGCTTATTGGGAAGAAGTAAAGATCACACTTCCAAACCTTGCAAATCATGGAGCATGGTACTTAAGTGTGGATACTTATGGAGATGAGAAAGGAAAGTACTTCTATCAAGAAGGAGAAGAGATTCGCATTGATCGTGAATATGTGATGAAACCTCGGTCTATTGTGGTGTTTACTGGACGAGAAATTTTAAGATAAATTTTAATTTTAAATTTGTAGTTGGCTAACTGTAGATTTTGAGTATATGATAAAAACTAAAGAAGCAACCGAAAGCGCAGCGGTGGAATTTTGCTCACATTTTGAACAAATCGCTGATCCGCCCAATTTCCTACGAAA
>ERZ780178.2451-NODE-2451-length-10783-cov-11.243382_pt1 | contig 10783 bp, 6 predicted proteins | sample MGYA00511018_ERZ780178 | MGnify/ENA primary metagenome ERZ780178 (study PRJEB29588, sample SAMEA2151439) | human gut metagenome | biome: human gut; feature: human-associated habitat; material: faeces | place: Denmark | collected 2008/2010 ...
GTCCACTGGTCAGTGTACGTGTTTCCACTGGCTAAGTATACGTGTTTCCACTGGCCTGTGGACGCACGTACACTGGCCTGTGGACGACAACTAACCACCTTTTTTCTAATAGCTGACCGACCTTTTTTCCTAATGCCTAATCACCATTCTTCTAAAGCCTAACTGGCACAAAAACACCTTCTTCAGTCGGTTTTTCGACAACCGTGCCTTACAAAACGGAACTTTATTGCTTAATTTCTTTATTATATCATTTATATTTTTTTGCTATAAGCAAAATGAGAAAGTGTTGATAATCAGCGAATTAGCTTTTTTAAAATTATAAAATCATTTACATTTTGCTTATATGCTCTACTCAATAATTATTCTATGTTGTACTTTTGCCACGTCGAAAGTGCAAAAGCGTACGATATGTTTTAATGAACATTAAACGCTTCGGAATGGTTTTAAACGCCTCGGAATCGTTTTAAACGCTTCGGAATTGTTTTAAACGCCTCGAATCTAAATATCTAAATAGTGGACCAACACGAAATAACAACATACGAATATGAAGAATTTGCTTTTCACCCTCTCGCTCTCTTGCCTTTCACTCACGGCAATGGCCCAAGACTTGCAATCGCCCAACAGAAACTTCAAGATGAACTTTTCGCTCGACGCGCAAGGTCGCCCTACTTATTACTTAAAGTATAAAGGTAGCGACATTATCCGTCCGTCTCACCTCGGATTGGAGTTGAAGCAAGAAGACCCCAACAAGGCACAAGACTTCGAATTTAAGACGCGTGCCGATGCTTCAAAGTTGGCACAGAAGGCAGACCTCATGACAGGCTTCGTGGAGACCGACCATACGACCACGACCTTCGACGAGACGTAGCAACCCGTTTGGGGCGAAGAAAGCAACATTCGCAATCACTACAACGAACTCTGCGTCACCCTCTCACAACCCAAGAACGAACGTGAGATAAAGATACGCTTCCGCATGTTCGACGATGGACTCGGCTTCCGCTACGAATTTCCGGCTCAGAAAAACCTGACCTACTTCACCATTAAGGAGGAACACACACAATTTGCCATGGCAGGCGACCACACCGCTTGGTGGATTCCAGGAGACTACGACACGCAAGAGTACGAGACCGTTACGAGCAAACTCAGCGAGATACGCAAACTGATGAAGAGCGCTGTAACGCAAAATTCCTCACAGACTCCTATTTGGAAGGGCGGCGTACAGACGGCCTTGATGATGAAGTCGGCCGACGGCCTTTACATCAACCTGCATGAGGCGGCTTGCATTGATTACTCTACGATGCACCTCAACTATGATGACAAGACGATGACCTTCGAGAGTTGGCTTACTCCCGATGCACGTGGCGATAAGGGCTACTTACAAGCCCCTTGCACTTCACCTTGGCGCACCATTATCGCAGGTGAAAAGGGTGCCGACATTTTGGCCTCTCGCATGACGCTCAACCTCAACGAGCCTTGTAAGATAAAAGATACTTCATGGATTAAGCCTACTAAGTACATCGGCATTTGGTGGGATATGATTACCAATAAGGGCACTTGGGCCTATACCAACGACTTCTCTACTATTAAGTTGGGCGAAACGGACTATGCACACGCTAAACCTAATGGTACGCACTCTGCTAATACCGAGAACGTAAAGCGTTACATCGACTTTGCCGCAGAGAATGGTTTTGATGCGGTACTGGTTGAAGGTTGGAACATTGGTTGGGAAGACTGGTTTGGCCATGAAAAGGACTACGTGTTCGACTTCGTTACGCCTTATCCCGACTTTGACGTAAAGGCCATTCACGCTTACGCTGCTTCAAAGGGCGTTAAGATGATTATGCACCACGAGACGTCAGGTTCGGCTCGCAACTATGAGCGTCACCTCGACAAGGCTTACCAATTTATGGTTGACAATGGTTATCCTGCCGTAAAGAGCGGCTATGTAGGCAACATCGTGCCACGTGGCGAACACCACTACGGTCAGTGGATGAACAATCACTACCTCTACTGCGTGACTAAGGCTGCTGACTATCATATCATGGTCAATGCCCATGAGGCTACTCGTCCGACAGGTATCTGCCGCACTTACCCCAACTTGATTGGCAACGAGAGTGCACGTGGTACGGAGTACGAATCATTTGGTGGCAATGCCGTTGACCACACGACAATTCTTCCCTTTACTCGTTTGATTGGCGGTCCGATGGACTATACACCAGGCATTTTCGAAACGGACTGCTCAAAGATGAATCCTTCTAACACCAGCCGCGTTCGCACAACGATTGCTCGCCAGTTGGCTCTCTACGTTACCATGTATAGTCCCTTGCAAATGGCGGCCGACGTGCCTGAACATTATAAGGAACACATGGACGCCTTCCAGTTTATCAAAGACGTGCCCGTTGATTGGCAAAAGTCTGTTTACCTCGAAGCTGAACCGGGCGACTACGTAACGATTGCTCGTAAGGACAAGCATTCTGAGAATTGGTTTGTAGGTTGCTCAGCCGACGAGAATGGTCACACAGCCAACCTCAAGTTCGACTTCCTCACTCCTGGCAAGAAGTATGAAGCTACTATCTACGCTGATGCCAAGAACGCTTCATGGGATAAGAATCCGAAAGCTTACACCATTACGAAGAAGACAATCACCAACAAATCAACTCTCAAGCTCCACGCTGCCAGCGGTGGTGGTTTTGCTATTAGCTTGAAGGCGCTCTAAGTTATCGAGTTCTTTTGTTAACGAGTTAACGAGTTCTTTTGTTAACGAGTTAACAAGTTGACAAGTTAACGAGTTCTTTTGTTAACGAGTTAACAAGTTGACAAGTTAACGAGTTAACGAGTTAACAAGTTGACAAGTTAACGGGTAAGTTACCTTAAAAGGACTAACTTTCTTGTTAACTTGTCAACTAAAAACTGAAAAAACAAACTTACTCGTCAACCCGTTAACTCGTTAACTTGTTAACTGAAAAAACAAACTTACTCGTCAACCCGTTAACTCGTTAACTTGTTAACTGAAAAAACAAACTTACTCGTCAACCCGTTAACTCGTTAACTTGTTAACTGAAAAAACAAACTTACTCGTCAACCCGTTAACTCGTTAACTTGTTAACTAAAAAAACAAACTTACTCGTCAACCCGTTAACTCGTTAACTTGTTAACTGAAAAAACAAACTTACTCGTCAACCCGTTAACTCGTTAACTTGTTAACTGAAAAAACAAACTTACTCGTCAACCCGTTAACTCGTTAACTTGTTAACTAAAAAAACAAACTTACTCGTCAACCCGTTAACTCGTTAACTTGTTAACTGAAAAAAGACGATTCTCAAAGAATAAATATCATGAAAAAGAAGTCACTCAACTCCCGTCTCTTGTCGCTATTGCTGGCAGGAGCAAGCCTACCGATGGGCGCTTTGGCCCAGGGGCTAACGGTTAGTGGACATGTGCAAGACACTACAGGCGAGGCTGTGCCCTTTGCTACGATTACTGTGCCGGGTACGAAAGCCATGACCCAAACAGATGCTAACGGTAACTTTAAAATTAACGTAAAGCCCGGAGCCAACCTCCATGTGGCTTATATTGGTTATAAACCTGCTACTATCAAGGCCAACGGCACTGTGCTTATTACATTGGAAGATAACTCTACGCTCAACGAAGCCGTTGTCATTGGTTACGGTGTAGCCAAGAAGAATGACCTCACGGGTTCGGTTACGGCTATTAAGCCTGACGACAAGAACCACGGCCTTCAGACCTCTGCTCAGGACATGATTCAGGGTAAGATAGCAGGTGTCAACGTTGTTTCGAACAATGGTGCACCGGGCACAAGTGCTACCATCCGTATTCGTGGTGGATCTTCTTTGAACGCTAAGAACGACCCGCTGATTGTCATCGACGGTTTGGCTATGGACAACGACGGCATTGAGGGTTCACCCAATGCACTTACTCTTGTCAACCCGAACGATATTGAGAGCTTCACTGTATTGAAGGACGCCTCAGCTACGGCTATTTATGGTTCACGTGCCTCAAACGGCGTTATCATCATCACGACGAAGAAGGGACGTAAGAACACGAAGCCCCGCGTTTCATACAATGGCAACGTATCAGTCAGCACGAATACGAAGTACATGGACGTGCTCAACGCGCAAGAGTTGATAGACCTCGTTCGTCAACGCACAGGACTGACCGACGACGCTGCTTGATTGGCTTCTGATTATTACAAAAACCTCGGTTACTTCAATGCTGCGGGCGAACATCGCTTTGCCGACACCGATTGGCAGAAAGAAATCTATCGCACAGCCGTTTCGACCGACCACAATATTACGCTGAGCGGTGGCATGAAGAATATGCCTTACCGCGTTAGCTTTGGTTATACAGAGCAGAAGGGTACGCTCAAGACGTCCAACTTCAATCGTTATACGGGTAGTTTCAACCTCTCACCGACCTTCTTGCAGAACCATCTCTCGGTCAACTTGAATGGTAAGTTTATGTACTCGCGTGCCTCATACGCCAACACCGATGCCATTGGTCAAGCCATTAACATGGACCCCACGAAACCTATCTACGACGACCGCCCCGAGGCGAAAGAGTACGGTGGCTACTGGCAATGGCCTGCTACGGCCGACTATGGCGATAGTGAGTGGACACACGCTCGCAACGCCTTAGCCATAGGCAACCCTGTCGCAGTACTTAACAATGAGAGCAACATCGGTAAGAGCCGTTCATTGCAAGGCAACTTGGAGTTGGACTATAAGGTACACGGATTTGAAGACCTCCGTCTCCACGTAAACGGTGGTATGGAAGTGGCTCATGGCCACAGCGACAAGGTTTGCTTGCCTACTGACTATGGCAATATGTACTATGGCAGCAAGGGCTGGAACGAGAGTGATAAGTACAACCTCTCACTCAATATGTATGCCCAATATTCTAAGAACTTTACCGAGGCACACCACTTCGATGCCATGGTGGGTTATGAATGGCAACATTTCCACCGCAAGACAGACTATAGCTACCCCGTTTACTATCCTTCTACTCACTTGACGAAGCCAGGTGAATTGCTTAACCCGAACTACTTTAAAGAGAAGAACTCTCTCTTCAAGACGGAGTACTACCTCGTTAGCTTCTTTGGCCGCTTCAACTATAGCTTGAAGGATCGCTACTTGCTCACGTTTACGCTACGCGACGATGGTTCTTCACGTTTTGCAAAGGATCAGCGTTGGGGTCTCTTCCCCGCAGCCGCCTTTGCATGGAAGGTGAAAGAGGAATCATTCTTGAAGAATGTGAAGAGCGTGACCGACCTAAAGCTCCGCTTAGGTTGGGGTATCACGGGTCAGCAGGAGCATGGCTATGGCGACTACGTCTATATGCCTAACTATACGCAGAATATAGCCGGTGCGTTCTATCCCATTGTAGGCAAAGACGGCACGACTTATCGTCCTGAGGCTTATAACAAGGACTTGACTTGGGAGAAGACGACTACTTACAACGTAGGTGTTGACCTCGGATTCTGGAACAACCGCGTAACGGCTAACTTAGACTGGTACTACCGCAAGACGACAGACCTCTTGAACACGGGCTTCGTCGCTGTAGGTTCTAACTTCAGCAGTAGCGTATTGAGCAACATTGGTTCGTTGCACAACACTGGTTTTGAAGCCATGTTGACCGTTCGTCCTATTCAGACAGCCGACTGGGGTTGGGAGATCTCTTACAACTTGGGTTGGAACAAGAACAAGATTGACGAACTCATCGCTTCTCAAGGTTCTGACTACTACATTTCGAATGCTTACTGCGCTGGTGGTAAAGCCACGGCCGACAGTATGATTAAGGCATGGAAGAAGGGACAGGCTGTTAGTGCTTTCTACGTATTCCAACAGGTATATGACGAGAAGGGACAACCTATTTATGGCGAGTTCGTTGACCGCAATGCCGACGGCATTATCGACAACCGCGACCGCTACTTCTATAAGAAGTCTGACCCCGACGTTACGATGGGCTTGAGCACGAAACTCACTTATAAGCATTGGGACTTAGGCCTCGGCTTCCGCGCCAGCTTGAATAACTACGCTTACAATGCAGTGGAGGCTGATAATATGAACACAGGCCTTACCCGTGTTTACACAGGCAATGCTTATCGCAACGTCTTGAATTATGAGTTGGCCAAGAACTGGACGGCAGCAAGTGCCAGTGCTTCTTGCTCTGACTACTTCATTCAGAATGCTTCGTTCTTGAAGTTGGACAACATCACCCTCGGTTACTCATTCGACCACATCGGCCGTAGCAACATCACGGGTCGTGTATATGCCACTGCTCAGAACGTATTTACCATTACCAAGTACAAGGGTCTCGACCCCGAGATTGACGGTGGCTACGATAACAACATCTATCCGCGTCCCTTCACTTGCATCTTGGTGTAAACCTTAACTTCTAAAAAGTGATTGTTTGAAGTTTGAAGGTTATAAGGTTATGGTAACTTAATAACCTCCTATGCTAAAAACTCCAAACCTCAAAACCGCTACTACAATGAAACTCAATATTAAGAAATATGCAGCGCTCATGGCTTGTGCTTGTGGTCTGACCCTGACTTCGTGTGTGGGCGACTTAGACGTTACGCCTATCAACCCACAGCAAACGCAGGTGGCCAACGATGACGCGCTTTTCAACAAACTTTATGCTACTTTCAGCCTCACTGGTCAGCAGGGCAATGCGGGTAAGCCTGATATTCCGTCAAGCGTAATGAGCGACGAGGGCTTTACGCAGTACTATCGTATGCAATGGTACTTGAACGAGTTCACGAGCGACGAAGCTGCTTGGAACTGGTCAGGCAACGATGGTGGTATACAAGAGTTGATGTATAATAAGTACACGGCCAACAATGGCTTTGCCTTGGGCCTTTACTACCGTCTCTACTTCGACATCACGTTGTGCAACTCTTACATCAACGATATTGGTAAGGACGAGCAGCGACTGGCTGAAGCACGCTTCATTCGTGCTTACAACTACCTCTCTGTGCTCGACATCTTTGGCGCAGGTCCGTTCTGTACGAAGGTTTCATCAGAGAATGCAGCGTATTACAACCGCCAGCAGCTCTTCGACTATGTAGAGTCAGAACTGCTCGACATCGAGAGCAAAATGGCTGAACCGGGTAAGAACACTTACGGCCGCGCCGACAAGGTGGCTGTTTGGCAACTCTTGTCTCGCCTTTACTTAAATGCTGAGGTTTACACTGGCAATGAACGCTACACCGATGCCATGACGTATGCCGAGAAGGTGATCAACAATGGTTACTACCACTTGATGAAGACGGGTAAAACCAACCCCGTTACAGGCGAGGTTTACTCTCCTTACCAGATGCTCTTCTTGGCCGATAACAACACCAATGGTGCTCAGTATGAAATGACATTGCCCGCTATCCAAGACGGTATCACAACAAAGACGGACGGTGGCACGCAGATGTTGATTCAAGGTTGCTATGACAACAAAAACGATATGAACACGGACGTTCCCTCTGGCACGAACACCAGCTGGGGTAAGTGTATTCAAGTAAAGGGTAAGTTGGTTGACCTCTTCTTCAATGGTGCTACTCCTCCGCAGACGGGCAGCATTGCTGAGATGACGGGTGCAGCACATGATGATCGTGCGCTCTTCTACTCTAAGGGTTATACGCAGTACCTCACTGAGGTTGACAACATGGATCAATGCTTCAACAGTGTGAAGTTCCGCAACGTGCGCTCTGACGGTGCCAGTGCTTCAGCCATTGACTACGTCGACACTGACCTGCCTTTGATGCGTATAGCCGAAGCTTACTTAACATACGCCGAGGCTTCAGTACGTAAGTTTGGTCCGAACACAAATGCAGACGATATGCTGAATGAGTTGCGCGACCGCGCTAACGCTCCAAAGTTGAGCGGTGCTACACTTGACGACATTTGTACGGAGTGGGCACGCGAGTTCTGGTTTGAGGGTCGCCGCCGCACGGACTTGATTCGTTTCAACAAGTTTGCTGGTCAGTCTGACTATACGTGGGAATACATGGGTGGTGAGCAAAACGGTGCGTCGTTCCCCTCATTCCGCAAGGTATTTGCCATTCCTCAAACTGACTTGAGCAACAATCCTAACTTGAAACAAAACGAGGGATATAATTGATCCTTAGTTGACGAGTTGTTTTGTTGACGAGTTAACGAGTTGACAAGTTAACAGGTAAGTTACTTTAAAAGGTCATCTTTTCCGAATAAACTTGTCAACTAAAAGAACTAACTTACTCGTTAACTCGTCAACTCGTTAACTTGTCAACTCCCTCATAATTAAAAAAGAAAGCCATGAAACTATATCATATATTACCAACCGTAGCATTGGGCTTAGGCGTTGCATTCGGCTTCACCTCGTGTGCTGACGACAATGACTCTAACCCCGTGCTGCACATGCCCGACACCTTTACGCTGAACACGCCAACTCTTGCGGGCAACACGTATGATCTGAAGAATACAACTGACTCTATCGCCTTCACATGGAGTCAACCCGACTATGGTGGCATGCCACTCGCTACCACCTATAAGTTGCAATACGTCGTAGCTAAGACGGGCAACGAAGTAGTGACCACTGCTGACGGCAAACTGCAATTTGCTGAAGGCGTTGAGGTAAAGGAATACGATGAGAGCAAGACAAAGTGTGAGTACAAACTCGCTCCCGCTGACGTTGACATCATTCTCTTACGCGAAACGGGCGCAACGGCCGACAATATGCCAGCCTCAACTGACGTTTACTATCGTGTAAGTGCACAGACTACTTCTACGCAGCCCGTTTACTCTAACATCATCAAGATGACCTACGCGCCCTACTACCAGCGCACCGAGATAGCTGAACCCGTTACTTGGTACTTGGTTGGTAGCTGCTTTGCCGATGGTACATGGGGCGATCAAGTGCCGACAAGTACTTTGCCTCTCTATCTCACGGGCGATAAGTATGACGAAGATTTAGGTTACGGCACCGTTTCGTGGACGGGCTACATACCCGCTGATGCCATCTTCAAACTGCGTGGCTCTCTCACCGACAATTGGGCTACCCAAATAGGTCAAGGCGCAGAGTTTGGTCAGTTCGCTATCAACGATGGCGGTTGCGCCAACATTGCTCCGGGTGCAGCAGGCGTTTATACCATTACAGTTTACACCAAGGCGATAGCTCTGGGCGATGCTTCTGGCATTAGCATTACTAAGACAGACGATGCCACTACTTACAGCCAAGTTTACCTCAATGGTTCATTCAATAATTGGGGCGACGGTATTGCTATGAACCCAGTTAACACGACTGTGGGTGAGAACAACCACGATTGGTACACACGCATTCACTTGCCCGCAGGCACTGAGTTAAAGTTCCAAGCCAACAATTGGGGTATGGAGATTGGTAGTAAGTACAGCGAAACGCCCAGTTGCCAATCTGGCTACTACGGCGTAGGTGCTAAGAGCGGTGGTGGAAACATTTACATTGCCAACGAAGCTGACTACCTCGTTATCGTTAACGACATCACGGGGGCTTTCCGCTTTATTAAAGAGTAGTTTTCTTTTTAGTTAACGAGTTAACGAGTTGACAAGTTAACGAGTTGACAAGTTAACGGGTAAGTTACTTTAAAAGGAAGTAGTTACCAAGTTAACTTGTCAACTAAAAAGACTAACTTACCCATTAACTCGTCAACTTGTTAACTCGTTAACCCCAAAATAAAAAAAACAATGAAAAAGATATTATTCACATTAATGGCCGCAGTACTCTGCTTGACGGCTTGCGATGAAGACTATACCGACTGGAAGGCTCCTCAGAGCAATCCACAAGAAGAGCCACAAAACGTAGTAGTGAACGTTACACCTGCTGCCGACATCGATTTGGGCAATGTTACGGCTCAAAGCATTGAGTTAGGTCAGGTGGCAGCAGAATTGCCCGAAGGCTACGTTACGGACTCTACCGCATTGGACGTAGTCAATGCTGACGGCACGACTACTCCACTCGCCCTTACCGACAATACTGTACAGGTAAGCGACTTAGCCGACATCATTACCAAAGCGTTTGGCCGTCGTCCAGCGTTTCGCACCTTGCAAGTAAAGGCCAGCGTTTATGCTTGGACAAGTGATAAAAAGACGGACCGCGTTTGTGCAACCAAGACGTTTGAGGTAAAGGTTAAGCCCGTTGCCCCCGCGTTGGAATCAGCTTATTATTACATTGGAGCGTTAGGTTCTGACAAGAGTCACCCGATGACAAAGGAAGCTGACGGTGTGTTCACCGTTACTGTCCCTGCCGTAGGCGGTTGGCACTGGTTTAAGATTGCTCCTGAGTCTGGCTTCGGTGCTGACGGCAACTTCGATTGGGCAAACGAGGGCAACTGCCTCTGCGCTACATCTAAGGACAATGAAAGCACTGAGGGTAAGTTCGTCATCGGTGGTGACAAATATTCATGGCACTTGATCGAACCCGAAGGTGCAACTTCATTCACCATTACGGTCGACCTTTACGACATGAATTACAGCATCACTGCTAAATACTAACACAAAATGACATGAATGGCGCGCTTCGCGCGTTGGAAGGAAACATTAATTATCATATAATTAGTCTTTAATTTCTTCATTAATTTTTTTTCATGTAATTGGTCATTAATTATTTCATATAAATGTCATTAATTTCTCTTCTACTTTGACGTACAACGACTTCATGAAATAATTAATGACCAATTACATGAAATAAATTAATGAAAAAAATTTATTGCTGTCCGGTAAAACTTTTTCAAACAAAATAAATTAGGGCTGACACTTCT
>ERZ780178.2456-NODE-2456-length-10778-cov-4.004383_pt1 | contig 10778 bp, 5 predicted proteins | sample MGYA00511018_ERZ780178 | MGnify/ENA primary metagenome ERZ780178 (study PRJEB29588, sample SAMEA2151439) | human gut metagenome | biome: human gut; feature: human-associated habitat; material: faeces | place: Denmark | collected 2008/2010 ...
ACCGATGACCCCCTGCGTGCAAGGCAGGTGCTCTCCCAGCTGAGCTAACACCCCATTATAGTAAGCGTCTAAAGAAATCATGGTGGGCCTGAATGGACTTGAACCAACGACCTCACCCTTATCAGGGGTGCGCTCTAACCACCTGAGCTACAGGCCCATATCCCCAAGACGCTCATATATAATACCATAAATATTCATCTTTGCAAGTACTTTTTTACTTTTTTTCTAAAAATTTTCTCTTTTCCTGATAATACACACGCATAATTGTGGAAACCAATAGGATTCCCAAAGCCAAAACACCCGCAATACTCAATGTTTGAAGTCCCATATTTAGTGTATTCTGGGCATCTCCACGAATGGCCGCAAGCATCGTACGATACATACCGCCTCCAGGAACTAATGGAATCAATGCACAAACTAAAAATGTTGTGACTGGCGTCTTACATTGTCGTGCCAATATTTCTGAGGCTAAGGCTAAACCTAAAGCCCCATAGAAATTGGATAATATTTCAGAACAATCTAAATACAGTCCCACCTTGTAACAGACACCTCCAATGGCACCTACAACTCCGGCAAACCATAAATTTCTTCCTTTAATATTAAATAAGAAACCAAACCCTAAACTAGCAAGGAATGAAGAGATTCCTGCTTTTAAAATCACATATACCATAATTCATTCCCCTATATCCAAAAATACATCACAAAACCAGCCCCTACCGCAATGGCAATAGCACACAAAAAGGCATCTACCGCTCTTGCGACACCAGAAACATAATCTCCTGCAATCGTATCACGAATCGCATTGGTAATCGCAAGCCCAGGCACTAGAAGCATAAAGCTAGAAATAACCATAATATCCACATTCGTCTGCGGTAACACTTGATGGATCAATTGCGCACTTAATGCTGCAGATCCTGCCGATATCGCATTATTCAAGAAAGAATTTAGTTTGTGTTTTGACAAGAAACAGCTAATACAACGAATCAAAATTCCAATAAAAAAGGACATCACAATTTCTAATAAAGTCCCATTAAAGAACATTCCAAATCCAGCAGCGCCAACCGCACCAAAAAGCATTGTCTCTTTAAATGTATAGCGAGACATCCCCTTAATTCGATCCAATTCATTAGCTAACTCATCCACTGATATTGGATTTGAACAAATTTTTCTAGAAAGCGTATTAATTTGATCAATACGATTCAAATCTACCTCTCCCGTGTGTACCCTGCAAATACGCGTCATTGTCTGATTGTCATACGTCAAAGAAAACATGATACCCGTTAAAGTCACATAGCTATCCGCATATTCAATGCCTTCAAAACAACGACACATTCTGACCATTGTTTCTTCGACACGATTGACTTCCGCACCACTCTCCACTAACATCTTTCCTGCTTCAATAATTGTATTTAATAACTTCTCAATATTCATAAAATGATTATAACAAAAAATAAGCAGAAAAACTGCTTATTAATCAGGAATCTCAAAAGTAATTTTGTCCAGTTCTTGAGACACATTTAAAGCGTGATCATTAATACGCTCAAAATCTGTAAAAATACGTGACAACATCATACTGACTTCACTTGAACATTTCTTTTGTTTTAAAGCTTGAATCTGTGCTTCACGCCAACTTGATACAAGTGAATCAATCACATCATCTTTACGTTCTGCCTCTTCTACATCATCCAAATCATTCTTCATATCCACACATAATTTCTTCATGTGCTCTACAATTTCAATTTCCGAAATTGTCATATCTCCTTGAAGACGTTTTGTCGCCTGATGATTCATATTCACGGCATAGTCACTAATACGCTCAATATCCACTAACATCAAATAGTAACTAGACAATGCTTGAGAAATATTCACATTCAAGTTTGGTGTAGCCAAAGCCGTACTAATATATTCACTAATGACTTTATCTAAGTAATTGACTGTATCTTCTCTTTTGTAGATCTGTTCATCCGTCTTATCACTAAACTGCAACAGCTGACCAAAAGCCTGATTTACATTCTCATACGCAAGCTCTAACATGTGCATTGTTTCATCATTGATTTGTTTCACTGAAATAGCTGCACCACCAATCATCTTCTTAGATTTAGGAAGCGGTTGTAAATACATCAAGCGATCATCTTCTGTTTCTTTATTTTCAACCGGTAAAATGTGTTGTGCAAACGCAGCCAAGTATGTTCCAAATGGAAGCAACAAGATTGTTGTACAAACATTAAATATAGTATGCATATTCGCAATCTGTGCAGTCGCATTGTATGGCGTTAAATGAATGACCCAAGATACCAATGGTGTAAACATACATACTATTGTAAAGATCGTTGTACCAATGATATTAAAGCTCAAGTGAATGGCGGTAGCCTGCTTAGCCTCACGACTTGTTCCAATTGAGGCAAGAACAGCCGTAATACAAGTACCAATATTCTGTCCAAACAATACATATACAGCTCCATCCAAGCCAATAACACCACTGGCTGCTAGGGCTTGTAAAATACCGACTGAAGCTGAACTTGATTGAATCAAAGCCGTAAATCCTGCACCCACCAAAATACCTACTAATGGATTTGAGAAATGTGTTACTAATTCAACAAATTCTTTTGATTCTCTTAATGGCATCATAGCTGTACTCATCATATTCATACCAATAAAAAGAATACCCAAACCCGCAATGATCTGTCCAATATCGGTTGCCTTGGCACTCTTTGTGAACATAATCAATGCCACACCCATAAAGGCAACTAATGGAGCAATGGCACTTACATCCAACGCAATCAACTGACCCGTAATAGTTGTACCAACGTTAGCTCCCATAATAATCCATACAGCTTGTTGTAAAGTCATCATCTGTGCGTTGACAAATCCAACAACCATAACTGTTGTTGCACTCGAACTTTGAATAACCGCCGTAACAAGTGCACCTACAATGACGCCTAAAAATCGATTTGAAGTTAATTTCTCTAAAATTTGTTTTAAACGATCTCCAGCCGCAGCTTCAAGACCATTTCCCATCATCTGCATTCCATATAGGAATAAAGCTAATCCACCCAATAAAGACAATATATTTGTTGTTGTCATATTTTCCACCTTTTCATATTTTCGTATTTAATATAAATTTAAATGGAAATTCATACTATCTTTACAATGTTAAATCTATGTTAAATTTATTTAACATTTAGTATAATAAACCCAATAAAAGGAGAATTTTATGCCAACAATCATTGAAAACAGAAGAAATTTACACCAAATTCCAGAAATTGAACTTACCACACAAAAGACAGCACAATATATTGAAAACGTATTAGACTTATATGACTGCACCATTGATCATCCCATCCAAAATAGTGTAACCGCCTATTTTGACAATAAGAAAGAAAAGACAATCGTATTCCGTTCCGATATGGATGCACTTCCTATGGAAGAAAATACAGACCTTGAATTCAAAAGCACCAATGGATGTATGCACGCCTGTGGACACGACGGCCATATGGCCATGGTTTTAGAATTAGCGAAATATGCCAAGGAAAGCGACTACAACGTATTACTGTTATTTCAGCCAGGCGAAGAAAAACCTGGTGGTGCCAAACCTATCATTGAATCTAAATTCTTCGATAAATTTAATATTGCCGCCATCTACGGAACACACATCTATCCAGAACTTGAAAAAGGCAAAGTTTATACACGTCCTAATGAAATGATGGCAGGCGGATGCGAATTCGAATTACTAGTAAAAGGGAAGGCCAGTCATGCAGCCCAACCTCAAAATGGAATCAATGCACTAACGGCTTGTGTAGAAATTCTACAAAAGTCTTTAGAACAAGAGGAAAAAGCTTTTGACAACAATACATTCCACCTATTACACTTTGGCACTTTCCATTCTGGCCAAGCCTTCAATATCATTGCCGACCAAGCTCACGTAAGAGGATCGATTCGCTATTATGATCCAAAGGTATTTGATCAAATTGTTGATATCATTGAACAAAACATGAATAACGCAATAAAAAAATACAAAGTCCAAGTCAACTTCAAAGTGAATCACCACTATCCACCCGTATTCAATAACGAAGAATTATTCTATGCACTATACAAAAACAATCTAGTCAACAAACTAGAAAGCCCTGTACTTATTAGTGAAGACTTTGGTTACTATAGAAACATAGCCCCATCTATCTTCTTCTTTTTAGGTACGGGAGACACCATTCCACTACACTCAAATAAGTTCACTTTTGATGAAGATATCCTATACAAAGGTGTAGAACTATACAGGAAACTATTAACAACAAAGATCCCATTCTAGCAAGCACTAGGATGGGTTTTTAGGTATAATGATAATAAAATCGGGTTCAAAGTAAATGAACCCAATGGACCCAATGAACCCGATATCATACAACTCATTAAAATAAATCCAAAAATCACTCAAATAGAACTCAACCTATCCCGTTCAACTATTAATCGCATATTAAATAGGTTGCAGCAACGAGAAATTGTAATTCGCAAAGGCTCGAATCAAAATGGGTATTGGACGGTAAAGGAGTAGCACGAGGCTACTCCTTTTGTGTTATTAACTTTGTTAAGCTTGTTGTGCTTCTTCGTCTTCATCGTCGTTATCAACGTTTTTCCATTTACGTCCTACGAAGAATACTACGATTTGTACTAATCCAATAACAACCATCCAAATTGTCCATTGATCTGTCCAAGTCCAAGGAAGACTTAAGTCTTCAGTTACTAGGAAGAATACAACAGATACGATTGCGATTAGAACAGCAAGTACGCGAGTGAATAATCCACGTTTCTTTTCTTGTTCTTTATCTTCATCATCATTTGTAGTTGTTTGATCTTTAGTTTCATCATCTTCTTCGTCATCATCTTCAGATTTATGACGTTTAGAGATCAACAATAATAATCCGAATAATACTGTTAAGATTGCACAAATCAAGTTGATTAATGCCCAATAGTACTGAGGTGATGCCTTAGGCGTATACTCTTCTTCAACCTTTTCTTCTTTCTTAGGTTCAGCCTTAGGAGTTGTCTCTTTTTCAACTGTTTCAGAAGGAGTCGTTACCTGAGGAGCACTTGGAGTACGAGGCGTTGTACTAGTTGTACTACTTGGTGTACTTGGCGTACTAGGTGTTGCTGGAGTTACTGGAGCAGGAGCTGCTGTAATTGTTAATGTACCAACAACCTTAGTAATGTTGTAGTTAGAAGCTAATGTCTTTTCATTCAATTTGTATTCGAATGCGTTAGCACTATTTCCAACCTCTGTTTGAGTTCCAGTTACCTCATAAGAAGCACCTTCACCCTCTACGAATCCATCACCACTGACTGTGATAGAAGTATTCGTTAATGCACTACCATCATATACCTTACTTACTGTAGCACTTGTCAATGTTACAGAACGCTTAGTAATCTTATAAGTCTTAGTGAATGATCCTGTATAGTTACCTAATCCAGCTACCGTTACCTTCACTGTACCAGCATTTACTAGATCTGAACTGTAAGTTACTGAGTAATCTGTTCCAGCCACTAATTCTTTACCAGTCTTAGTATCTGTTACAGTTAATACTTCTTTATGTTCCTTACCATCATACTTAGAATCACTTGGTTCATTTACTGTAATACCCGTCTTGTCTGACTCAGGAGTATCCTTATCATCAGGAACGATTGACTTAGCTTTAACTGTCAATTTACCAATAGATTCCTTAGCTAATTTGTAGTTAGTAGCCTTGGCAGACTTCCAAACTAATTCATAAGTATTCTTAGAAGTACCAACCTCAGTTTGACTACCAGTAGTAGTAAATTCGACTGTTTCACCAGAAACAATACCCTCTACCTTACCACCAGCTGTTAATGCAGTACCAGAATAAGTCTTAGTTGCACTATCTGTAGTTACTGTGTATTCCTTAGGCGTTACTTTATAAGAACGTTTAACTGTTCCAGTGTAATTACCAATACCTGTAATAGTTACTTCAATAGTTCCAACATTTGTGAAATCAGATGTTGAGTATTCTACTTTGTAATCTGTACCAGCTTTTAATTTCTTATCAGCCTTATCCGTTACTGTAGGGATCCACTTGTGTTCATTACCATCATAAACTTTATCACTTGGACTATTAACCTTAGCACCTGTATAGTCTGGATTTGGTTTTTCTGGATCTGTGCCTGGATCGATTGACTGACTTGTAATTGTCAATGTTCCAGCTACGTAAGTAACTTTGTAGTTTCCTTGTAATTTATCACCTTTTACTGTGATTTCATACTTACCAGCAGCTTCTCCAGTTTCTCTTGACAATGTGTATTCAACTGTATCATTTCCAAGAGTTCCAGCTACTTTTGCCGTCAACTTAGGATCTGTTACTCCAAATACCTTTGTCTTGTCTTCAGCTGTTACTGTCACACTCTTAGGAGTGATCTTATAAGTACGTGTTACTGTTCCAGTGTAGTTACCTTTACCAGTGATAGTTACATCAATTGTTCCTACATCTTTGAAGTTCTTAGTTGAGTATTCTACTGTGTAATCTGTACCAGCTTTTAATTTCTTATCAGCCTTATCTGTTACTGTAGGAATCCACTTGTGTTCATTGCCATCATAAACTTCATCACTTGGACTATTAACCTTAGCACCTGTATAGTCTGGATTTGGTTTTTCTGGATCTGTACCTGGATCAATTGATTGAGCTGTAATACTTAACTTACCTTCATCTTTTTCGATTTTGTAGTTACCATCTTTATAGTTATTTTCCTTAGTGAATGTGATTGTATTTGTGACTTCACCTTCACTTACAGTTGTTACCGATCCAGTAGCTTTGATATCACTTACTTCACCTTCAACGAAGCCATCACCACTTACTTTTACAGCTGGTTTAGTTAATGCTGTTCCATCATATGGTTTAGAAGCTGTTTCACTCTTCAATGTTACTTTACGAGGATTAATCTTATAAGTAACTTCAAATTTACCAGTATAGTTTCCTTTACCAGTTACAGTTATTGTTACTGTACCAGCATTAGTTACATCATCACTATAAGATAATGAGTAATCATCTTTGTCTAATGTCTTACCAGTTTTAGTATCTTCAATAACAGGTTCTTTCTTCTGTTCATTACCGCTATACGTAGTATCCTTAGGCGCAGTCACCTTAATACCAGTCTTCTTCTCTTCTGGTGTTTTAGGTCCATCAGGAATGATAGATTTCTGAGTGATCGTCATTGATCCGTCTTCAGATACCACAAACTCTACATCAAAGTTATCGTTTCTGTTTTGGAAGTCTTCAGATTTTAATCCCATTGGAGTGGTTCCGGCATTCTTTCTTGTCGCTGTACCTTTGCCTTCTTTTAATGTGAAGTAGCTTTCTTTATAAAGGTCGTTGTCGATGCTTACCAGACTATATCCACTTACTGACTGGTTCTTTCCATTGTATGGTTTCGAATCTTTGTTTCCTTTGACTGTGACTTTTGCTTTCGCTTTGTCAATTGTCAATGTTCCGTCTTTCGCTACAACCACTTTGATGTTGCTGTAGTTGTCAGATGTTGCTTCAAAATCTTCAGCCTTCAAATTCATTGAATATTTTCCAACGTTTGTTCCTTTGGCTTGGGCTGTTTTTCCTGCTTTCAAGCTTACTTGAATCTGAGCTTTTTCAGCTCCGCTTACTGTTGATTGGAAACCTTCTAATGTCTGTTCGCTTCCGTTGTATTCTTTCGTTTCTTCTGATCCTGTGATCGTTACTGTTACTTCCGCAGTATTCTGAGTGATCGTCATTGATCCGTCTTGAACCACAAAAGTTACGTTCTTAAAGCTTTTATTTGTATTCACAAAACTTTCTGTTGTTAGTCCCATATTATATGTTCCAACATCAGTACCTGTAGCAACTGCAGTTTTACCTTCAGCTAAAGCTACATCTTTTTTAGAATATCCAGAAATAGAATTTCCTTTATCATCTTTAATAGATTCAATATCATAGCCTTCTACTTTCTGTGGATTTCCAGTATATTCTTTAGAATCTGTTTTCCCTTTGATTGTAACAATTACCGGAATAGCTTCATAAATAAATTTAATTTCTTCTCCTGCTACACCTTTAGTGCCTGTAATTGTTGCATCTGATGTTAAACGATATCCTGTAATTTCTTTGGCTTTTTCAGTATAACTCTCACCATATTTGTAGCTCTTTGTTTTTCTATCTGAAATATCTTTTCCAGCAGTGTCTACATAACGAACTACTAAATCACTTGTCACAGCTTCAAATACAGCCATGTAAGTTCCTTTTGCAGTTGGTTTAAATAAAACATCTGTTGAAATTGCTTTTCCTTCTGAATTTGTGCCTTCAACCCATTTCACAAATCGATATCCAGTCTTCGCAATAGCTGTTGATCCTTGAACATTACCTTGTACAGTTTCACCAATACGTTCATAAGATCTAGAAACTGAACCCATATCCGAATCATTTACAGTATAGTTAATAACATCACTTGCTTTTGCCCATTGAGCAACAAATGTAACGTCACTTATTGGAGCATCAAATGATTCTCCACCTTGATATAACTTTCCGCCATATGCCCATCCAGTAAAAATATATCCTTCACGAGTTGGACGAGTTGTTGAATCTACTGTTACTTTTTCAGTTGATTTAACAGTTGTTCCTTTAGGTGCTCCTGTACCATTATTTGCATCATATTTTACATGAATAGTTTTAGCTTGAACATACGCTATAAATTTATAGTGTTCGTGAGTTGGCGTATAGTAATAATAACTATTATTACTAGTAAATTGCACTGATAAATCTGAAGGTATTGTACCTTCGTATACTGTATCCGCTGAGCCATAGTTTGAACTAGATGTATTAGAAAAATATCTTTCAACCTTCACTACTTCATACTTAGATGTATCGCAAATAAAGTTTACTTTTCCATAATTACCATTCGAACCATTCGCATAACGCATAACTCCAGAATCATAAACATTTTTTTTCGTTTCATTATTATAAACCTGAATCTGAATAGTTTTGTATATTTCACTTGTAGAAGCATTTGCTCCATAAGGCCAATCACCTATTGTGACTTTGACATCTGTAGAATTATAGCTTCCTGTTTCATCAGCTTTATACTGGATATTACTAAAATCATAAATTCTTTGATTACTTCCTACAGTTGCCCATGCAGAATTTGAAGTAGTTTTATATTGTAATTTACCATCATAGTATCTAAATGCAGTTACAATTGGTTTTGAAGAAATATTTGCCCAATTTGGTTGGCTACCCAATTCATCTAACACTCTAATTTCTGCTTTAGTAACTAATGTTCTACCATTTCCTGTTGTATTTTGAGCAACTGAAGCTGGAGTTACTACTGTACCATCTTTAGGAATATTGATTGTATAAGTGGTTTTCTGATTTTCATTTGTAACATACACATGCACCTTATAATTAGCTGGCGTATTATCATAAACAGTAATTACTTGTTCACCATAGACACCTGAATCATCATTCATTGCCTTGATTGAAACTGTACCTTGACCTACTGCTGTTACTTTACCGTTTTGATCAACTGTCGCAACTTCTTCATTTGATGAAGACCAAACAATACTCTTATTAGCTGCATCACTTGGTTCAACGGTTGTTGTTAATGTAACAGTATTTCCTTTTACTAAATAATCTTTACCATAACCATTTACAGTAATCTTACTTACCTTAATTGGATTGACTACGATTGTTGCACTTGATGAAATAGCTGGATCTGATTTCAATGTTGCTGTAATTGTTACAGTTCCAACTTCATGAGTTGTTACTAAACCATTTTCATCTACTGTAGCTGTTGCTTCATTTGATGAAGACCAAGTTACATCTTTATTAGGATAGTTATCAGGTTTAATAGTCAATGTTAATTGAGCTGTTTCACCTTTTGTTACTTGGTTCTGACTTGCTACGACAAAGAACTCAGTTAATTGTACTGCTGTTTCTTGAGATTCAGTCGTGTCGGCATCAGAAGCATCATCACTTTCAGACGTAGTTTCTGTTTTAGCAGGTTCTTGTTCATTAGCTTTCTTAGGTTTTTCTGTACTAGCCTTTTCCTTATAAACAAGAGTTAAACTTGTCATATCACTAGTTACTGTTAAACCAGAAGCTTTTACCTGATCCTTAGTGATCTTGTTTTCTTTGTTACCATTCACAAATGCATATTCAAATTCAAATGCTTCATGAGCTTCTTTGAATACATTTGTATCTTGATCCAATCTGTAACCAACATCATAAGTAGCTGTTACAGATTCCATCAAATCAGTACCATCTTCTTTTACATAAGAAACCTTAACCTCTGCTTGTTCAACAGGCTGTGGCTGTGGTTGTGGTTGTGCTTCTTCTGCTGCAGGCTGTGGTTCTTCCTCTGCTGCAGGATGAGCTTCCTCTTCCTGTTGTTGAGGAGTTTCTTCTTCAGTTGTTGGCACTTCCTCTTGCTCTTGTGGTGCAGTCGTTGTCGTTTCCTCTTGTTGAGGTTCAACCGGTTCTTCCACCGCATTTACATAGTAAGAGTCTGCTAAGCCAAACTGAACGGCCATCGCAAATGATAATACAATTGCCGCCACCTTTTTTAAGTTTTTCAGCATACAAATTCCTCCTTTTGTACTTGTTAAAGTTGATAACCCTTTCATCATCCTGGTTATAGTATAGGGCCCACTAGGTTATAGACCGGTTATATAATCCAAAAATCATCCTTTTTTTAATGAAATTTTGTATAAAAAAAGCCCATCAAATCATATAAAATGATTTGTATGGGCGCTTTTCATTTGC
>ERZ780178.2459-NODE-2459-length-10772-cov-2.362601_pt1 | contig 10772 bp, 10 predicted proteins | sample MGYA00511018_ERZ780178 | MGnify/ENA primary metagenome ERZ780178 (study PRJEB29588, sample SAMEA2151439) | human gut metagenome | biome: human gut; feature: human-associated habitat; material: faeces | place: Denmark | collected 2008/2010 ...
GGCCATGCCGCCCACGCCGACGGGCACGGCGCTCTGCATGGCCTCGGCGCGGAAGCGCACGAGACGCACGGCCGTCTCAAGGGACATCGCGCCTGCGGCGCAAAGAGCCGAATATTCGCCGAGCGAATGGCCCGCCATCATTTCAGGCGTGCGGCCGCCGGCGGCGAGCCACGCTTCATAGAAGGCGACCGACGAGGCGAGCATCGCAGGCTGGGTATTGACCGTGAGCGAAAGCGTTTCGGCGGGGCCTTCGGCAATGAGGCCGGTGAGCGAAAAGCCGAGCGCCTCGTCGGCGCGGGCCATCACGCCGGCGACGGTCTCGTTGCCGGCAAAGCCCGACAGCATGCCGACGCTCTGGCTGCCCTGGCCGGGAAACACGAATGCAATGCGCATAGAACTGGTCCTATGGGTTGATTTGAATCGGTAGGAGTTTAGCAGGTGGGGCATCGACCGAAAACAGGAATTCCCCTCCCGTGTTGGCGGGGTTTTCGGGCTTCCGAGACCCGCTTACCAGCGGATGAGCGCCGATCCCCAGGCCATGCCGGCGCCGACGCCCTGAAGCAGGACGAGCTCGCCGGGCTTCACCATGCCCGCGCGCACAGCGCGGTCGAGCGCAAGCGGCACGCTCGCGGCCGACGTGTTGCCGTGCTCGGCAACGGTCCTCACCATCCTCTCCTCGGGAATGCCGAGCTTGGCCGCCACCATCATCATGATCCTGAGGTTGGCCTGGTGCGGCACGAAGAGCGCGACGTCCTCGGTATGCACGCAGGCGAGGTCGGCCACTTCACGTGCACTGCCGACAAGGCCCTCGACGGCAAGACGGAAGACCTGGCGGCCGTCCATGCGGATGTACGGATCGCCCGAGATGGCGCCGTGGTTGAGGGAGGCCGTGAGGCTCAGCACCTTTTCGCCGTAGTCGCCGTCGGCGTACATGCGGGCGGCGAGAATGCCGGGATCGGACGAGGCCTTGAGCACGACAGCGCCCGCGCCGTCACCGAAGAGCACGCAGGTGGAGCGGTCCTTCATGTCGAGCACTCGGGACATCACCTCGGCGCCGATCACGATCGCGGCGCGGTAGGGACCCGCGCGCAGCATGGCGTCGGCGGCGTTGAGCGCATAGATGAAGCCCGCACAGACCGCCTGCACGTCGAAGGCCGCGCATCCCCTGGCGCCGAGCGCGGCCTGCACGCGGCAGGCGACGGACGGAAAGACCATGTCGGGCGTCGTGGTGGCCACGATGATCAGGTCGATTTCGGAAGTCTCGACGTTCGCGGCCTCAAGCGCCCTGCGGGCGGCGGCCACGGCCAGAGACGACGTCGTCTCGCCCTCGGCCTCGTCAGCGAAATGGCGGCTCTCGATGCCGGTGCGCGTGCGAATCCACTCGTCGCTCGTCTCAATGCCGTCGCGGGCGAGCATGGCCGCAAATTCCCCGTTGGTGACGATGCGCTTCGGAAGCGCACTGCCCGTGCCTAAAACGCGTGAGTACATGGAGGCTTTCCTTCTCTATTCGTGAAAACCCCGAAATCATAACGAAGAAAGGGGAGCGCACGCGGTGCGCTCCCCCGGCATTTGTAATCAGACGCAAAACGCCCGCAGGACTTAGCGGACGAGCTCATAGGGCCACTGCGTGACCCCGAGGAAGTTGTAGACGTGGCGGTAGCCCGAGGCTACAAGCGCCTCGCCCGCATATTCGGCCCTGCGGCCCGTGCGGCAGTAAATGAGGACGGGCGTGTCGGGATTGGGCGAGAACGGCAGGCGCATGCCCGGGCGGATCGCATCGACGGGCACGTTGACGGCGCCCTTGATGTGCCCCGTGGCGAACTCCTCGGGCGTACGGACGTCGAGCACCACGACGCCTCCGCGCTCCATCATCCTGCGGGCCTCCTCGGCGGGAGCCGCGGCAAGCAGAGCGGCGGGAGCGCAGGAAAGTGCGGCGGCTGCACAGCCTGCGGCGAGCAGGCTGCGGCGGTTCATCATGGTCATGGGACGTCTCCTCGGAATTACCTCAATGGAAGCATCAATTCTACCTCCCTGCGCACAGGAGGCGCCTTGCCCCTCAGCGGGCCGCAAGGTCGATGGCAGTCTGCACGTACATGGCGACGCCGCCCGAAAGTGCGTTCTCGTCGACCGTGTAGGACGAGTGGTGCTGTCCGTAGACGGCGCCGCAAGCCTCGTTCCTCACGCCGAGAAGCCCCATGCAGCCGGGCGCGCCTGCCGCAAAGTGACAGAAGTCCTCGCCTACCATCGAGGGTCCTATCTCGTAGAGGGCGTCGGGGCCGAGCACCTTGAGGGCGGCCCCGCGGGCAACCTGCGTCACGGCGGGATCGTTCACCGTGGGAAGCGCCTTCTGCTCATAGCGCACGACGGCCTCGGCGCGACGGGAGGCGGCGATCGTTGCGGCAATGCGACCAACGGCCTCGGGCATGCGCGCTGCGGTCTCAGGCCTCAGCGTCCTGACGGTACCCGTGAGTCTGGCCTCGCCCGCAATCACGTTCCAGCGGGTGCCTGAATTGAACGTACCGATCGTCACGACGGCCGTGTCGACGGGCGAAACCTCGCGACTCACGAGGGTCTGCAGTCCGTCGACGATCGCGGCGCCCGCCACCAGCGCGTCCACGCAGTGCTCGGGCTGCGCGGCATGACCGCCCACGCCCTTGACGTCTATCTCAAACCTGTCGGTGCCCGCCATGCATGGACCTGAAATGAGGCCGATCCGTCCGGCAGGGACGTCCGACCAGACGTGCATCGCGAAGCAGGCGTAGACGCCCTCGAGCGCCCCTTGGGCGATCATGGAGAGTGCGCCCTCACCCGACTCCTCTGCTGGCTGGAAGGCGAGCCTGACAACGCCGCCCCATTCCTCCCGCGTCTCCTGCAGCACGAGTGCGGCGGTGAGCAGCATCGCCGTGTGGCAGTCGTGTCCGCAGGCGTGCATGACGCCGGGATTGCAGCTTGCGAAAGAGGCTCCCGTGGTCTCGGTGACGGGAAGCGCATCCATGTCGGCACGAAGAAGAACGGTCCTGCCGGGCTTCGCGCCCCGGATCTCGGCAAGCGTGCCCGTTTGAAGCCCGCAGGGCCTCCATTCGATGCCCGCCTTCGTGAGCTCCTCCCGAACGAGGGCTGCGGTTTCAAACTCGCGGCCGCTCAGCTCGGGATGAGCGTGAATGCGGCGGCGCATGCCGATCAGGAAGTCCGCCTTGCTGCGAACAATCGATGCGAGGTCCATGTTGCGTGTCCTTTCGTGCGTATCTGGAGTCACGGGCCTCTCGTCGGCCCGCGCATGAGGCGATCATACGCCATGGACGCATCGGTGCGACGGAGCCGTATGGGGGCAAGGGACATAAAAAAAGGGACCCGTCTTGACGGATCCCTCTTTCTATGACTTCGACGATCTTTTCAACGTCTTCCGATGCAAGCTGCAGTGGAGCCTAATCCTTGAAACCTTCACGCGAGTCAGCTTGATCTGTCACTCACCGTGGGGTTCGCGCGTTGCATCCTGCGCGCAAAGACTTGCCGGACGGCATGGCGCTGCCAACGGCTTCGGAAGGAAGCTTCTTTGTCGAAAAGACCGGCAGACGCTAATTATTCGTCAGCCTTCGTCGCAATCACCTTCTTGCCGCGGTAGAAACCGGTCGGGCTGATGTGGTGACGGCGATGCACTTCACCGGTCGTAGCTTCGATCGCGGTGGGCGGGTTGGTCAAAAAGTCGTGAGCACGATGATTACCGCGCTTGTTGGTGGATTTCTTGTTCTGCTGAACAGCCATGGCAAACCCCACGTATACAAAACGAGTGACATTACGAGTGGTCTGCAGGACGGCACTCGATAACTAACCTGCAGACTTCCGGAAAAATCTCCGCGTCGGGACGCTTTCAAACCGTTGGCAATCAACCGTTTGAAGGGGCCGGCACAACCAACCACCCGTGGCGGCAGTTCAGTCGAAACCGTATCCCATCGTGGAAAGTGGCGAATTTTACCAAATTCGCCGAAGGTTGGCATCTGTCTAACGCATTTTTTTTTGATTTGCGTTTCGGATGCGCATGAAAAAAGGGGAGGCATCACGCTTCCCCTTTCCTCTGAAACCTGGAGCGGGAGACGAGTCTCGAACTCGCGACCTCAACCTTGGCAAGGTTGCGCTCTACCAACTGAGCTACTCCCGCATCTGAGAAGTCGTATTTTACATAGGTTTTTGGAAATGTCAAGAATTCCTCAAAAAAAAATCAAGACCTAAAACCATTCCGCCCCTCGGACCTCCGAAGGCTCTCCTCATTCACCCTTCAGCAGACTTCGTCAAAGACAACATCATGCAGTTTGGAAAAACGGCCGCTGCCCTTGCGTCGCTCCTCGCCGCAGGCACCTGTGCCGCTGCAGGCGTCAAGGTCTACGGCGCCATCGACACCGGCCTCACCTACAAGCACGTCGCCGAGAGCGGCGGCAACAGCCTGGAAATGACTTCGGGCAACTTCGCCGGTTCCCGCCTCGGCCTCAAATGCTCCGAAGACCTGGGCAACGGCCTCTCCGTCGGCTTCATTCTTGAAAACGGCTCCAGCTCCGACAGCGGCGCGCTCGGCAAGGACGGCTCGATCTTCAACCGCGAGTCGCAGATCTATCTCAAGACCCGCTTCGGCACGTCGCGGTTGGCATAGAGAATCTGACCGTAGAACCAATTGGCCGTCATCTCGGGGAACGTGCGGGTGCAAAGCGATGCCTTCTGAGCGGCACGCGCCGTCTTGAAGGCGGCCGCCGGATCGTTTTCCATAACCAGCTGCCGCATGGCCGTGAGAATCATCCGGGGCCAGTCATCGTGCATGGTGCCCACGTAGGCCCAAGGGCTTTCGGAAAGCCAGAAGCCGTTGCGAAGAGAATAAAGCCTATTGATGGTTGACCTCGGCGTGCACGCCTGAATCAAGCCGAGTTGCTTGGCCGGCAATTCGACCGAAAAGATTCCGGTCGCCGTCAAGTCGAAGCTCTTCTTTGCGAGCCACTCAGCCCACTCATTCATCACCTCATCGGGCAGGATGACGAACATGGGCCTGAACTTCGGATCCTCCAACCAAGCCTTGATCGTCTTCTTGAAGCTTAAGGGCCGTCCGGCTCGTCCATCAGCTTCCGAATCCCGGCGGTCTGATCTTCGACGGACTTGCCGTTCTTGAGGTCCGCACAGGCAGTGAAAATGCCGAACATGACATCAACAACATGAATGGCATTGCGATTGACCCTGGCGTACCTCTCGCCGCGCCTTTGGACTTCGGCCTTGAAAATCTCGTGCGGATAACGAGCGCCCATCTCCCAAAAGAAGTCTTCCGTGGGTAGGATGTCGAAGCCCTTGTTGTAGCGCGAAATCAACTCCATCCAGCCTGCCTTCTTCCAGTCGTTGAGCAGCTTTTTGACCCTCTCCTTCGTAATCTCGCGCAACTCGACTTGGCGTCCGTAGTCAATGGTGTCGAACCAGCTGTAGGAAAAAAACAGTCGAGAAGCAGTTGTTCTTCGGGATGCGTGATGGTTGGCGCGGGGCGGTTCTCCTGATGGGTTCTTACGGCCAATGTTCGGGCTTCATGCGGCCTAGGTTCGCGCAGATGCTTTCGGCTCGGATGCTGTCGGCGCAGGCGCGCTCTTGACTATGCGGAAGTCTACCCTCAAGAAGGGCAGATCCAGACGATTGACGTACCGTTTTAGAGAAATTCACGAAGACCGTCTGCTGAAAGTTGTCGAGCCGCACCATGTCTTCCTTCGAAAGCTCAAGGCCGAAGACATTGATGGGGAGATCTACAAAAGTTGAGAGGCGGCTTCGGTTGTGGAGGAGATGTATTTCAGCTCGACTTGGTAGACTGAAACTTTTGAGGACATGAGGGAGCTCAGGCATGGCCAGACGCGTACAGTTCGGCACGACATGGTGGGGAAAGCAGTGGATCGACGCACTCACGCATTTGGATTATGAGAACAGGCTGCCCCGTGGGCGCACCTACTACAACACGGGGCGCATCGACGACATGCAGTTCAATCCCGCGAAGCTCAGGGTCGAGGCGATTGCGCATGGCAGCGCCTACTCGCCCTACGAGGTTGCGATTGACTTGAAGCCCTTGCCGTCCGAGGACGTCACGAGGCTCGTCGATGCTGTTGCCGAGAGGCCCGCGCTGCTTGCGAAGCTTCTCGAGGGCGAGCTCGACCCCGAGGTCGGCGAGATTGCAGCGGAGCTCGGCATCAGCCTCTTCCCGCAGTCGTGGAGGGAGTTCCGCATGTCCTGCTCGTGTCCCGACGATGCGGTTCCCTGCAAGCATATTGCGGGTGTCTACTACGGAATGGTGAAGACGATCGACGCGGACCCGATGTGGGTCTTCCACTTCAGGGGCGTTGATCTGCCCGGACTTCTGCGCGATCGCGGTATCGATCTTGACAAGTCCGTCTCGCTGTTCGAGCCGGATCCTCTTGTCTGGCTTGCGCTCGCCGATCCCAAGGGGGAGGCAGAAGAGGGGGACGGCGAAGCGCTCCCTCTGCTCGAGGAAATTGAGGGCGGATATCTCAAGCGCCTCGCGTCGCTTCTGCCCGCATCGGTCGAGGGCGGGAAGGCGCTTTCACGCTACCGCTATGAAAAGCTCGTCGCCCCCGTGATGAGCAGGTCCCGTTCCCACGAAGGTCAGGGGCATGACGTTGACGAGCTCTGGAACAAGTTCCAGTCCGCCTTCTCAGGTGGACGCGTGCTGCCGGAACTTCTCTGGGCGGACGGTCGCTTCATGATGTCGCTTCGCATACCGCGCGGCCGCAGTCTCGATGCGTCGATGATGGACCGGGGCCGCCTCATCATCTCGCTCTCCGAGCTCGACGGGCGCACGCCCGCGTCCGCCCCCGGTCTCGAACCCTGGAGCCGAGTCGCGAAGGCCGCCGTCATGCTCCTGAGGCAGGGGGCTGCGGTCCCCGTGCTCGTGCACCTCAAGACGGAAGGTCGCGACAAGGTGGCGGCGATGTGGATGCCTGCGATGCAGGCGGTTGGCGTGCGCAGGTTCGTCGAGGAGACGGGCGCGATTCTCTCGAAGGATGTTCTCGGCATATTCAAGAAGAGCGGGTGCCCGCTCGCGCAATCCACGCGGACCGGCAGGCTCTTTACGCTTCTCTCCGTGCTGATGACCGAATATGTCGAATTCTCGGCGCGCGTGCCTTCGACCTTTGCGGGCGATCCGCTTTACGCCCTGATGGCCAGGCCCCTGAGCTCGGCGCTCGATTACGGCATCGCCCAAGCCGACATTACGCTCGTGCGCAAGTTCCTCAAGCCGTTCTCGCTCGCCTTCATGCAGCTCTCCTGGGTTCCCGTCATGACGGTTCGCACTGCGAAGAACGGCAACGTGACGGTTAATCTCGGCGTCCTTCCCCGCAACGCCGGTCCCAAGGCGCGTCCCGTGCTCTACAGGGACGTGCTCAAGGAGGAGAAGTTCGAGGCCGACCGTCTGGCGATCCTTTCCGTCTTCGAATCCCTCGCCGTCTACTGCAACGAGCTCAGGGCAGTGCTCGACTCAAAGGGCAAGCCAGCGACGCTCCCGAAGGACGGACTGCGCGACTTTCTCTTTGACGCCGTGCCTTCGCTCGAGTTGCTCGGCGCCCGCGTCATGCTCCCCAGGAGCCTCAGCAATCTCCTCAAGCCGAAGCTGTCCGTCTCCATGTCGGGCAGCACGGGCAAGGGCATGATCACGAAGGAGTCCGTGGGAAGCTTTGACTGGAAGGTGTCTCTGGGAGAGCGGGCGCTCACCAAGGAGGAGTTCGAGGCTCTCATGGCTCACGTGGGAGAGGTCATTCCCTTCAACGACGAGTTCGTGTATCTCGATCCCGAAGTGCTCAGAAAGATGAAGGCGAAGGTCGACTTCATGGAGAGCGCGGGATATCTCGACATGATGAAGGCCGTCTATACGGGCGAACTCGACGACGGCACGGCCGTCTCGGTTCCCGACGACCTGATTGAGCGCACCCGTGAGTTCGGGCGCGTGGATTCGATTCCGCTGCCTTCGGGCCTCAACGCGGTGCTGCGCCCCTATCAGGAAAGAGGCTATTCGTGGCTCATGAGAAACCTGATGCTCGGACTCGGCGCCCTCATTGCCGACGACATGGGCCTCGGGAAGACGCTGCAGGTCATCACGACGCTTCTAGCCATGAAGGAGCGAGGCGAGTTTGCGAAGGAAAAGGCGATCGCGATCGTGCCCGCCACCCTGATGACAAACTGGATGCGTGAGATCGAGCGCTTCGCGCCCGGCCTCACTGCATCCGTCTACCACGGCTCGGCCAGGCAGCTTGCGCCCGTCGAGGAGCGGCCCGACGTGACGATCACGACCTACGGCACCTTCAAGCGCGATGCGGCGGTCCTTGGGGCCGAGACTTGGAGGCTGATGGTGCTCGACGAGGCGCAGGCCGTCAAGAACACGGGCTCCGGCATCACGCAGGCGGTTCGTGACTTCCCCGCCAGACAGGTGATCGCCATGAGCGGGACGCCCGTGGAGAACAGGCTGATGGAGTACTGGTCGCTCCTGTCGATCGTGCAGCCCGGCATCCTCGGCACCCAGGACGAATTCATGAAGTCCTTCGCCAAGCCCATCGAGACGGACAGGAACGAGCGTGCGCTCGAGGCCTTCCGCCTGGTGACCGCTCCCTTCATGCTCAGGCGCCTCAAGACCGACAAGTCGATCATCTCGGATCTGCCCGACAGGGTGGTCTGCGACCGCTACGTCGATCTCACGCCCGAGCAGGCCGCACTCTACAAGACGACGCTCGACTACTGGATGAAGAAGCTTGAGGGGCTCGGACAGGAGGACGGCATGAAGAGGTCGAGCATGCTGCTGAGCCTCATCACGGCCCTCAAGCAGATCTGCAACTCCCCGTCCCTTTATGAAAAGAGGCACCCGCGGCTTCCCGACAGCGGCAAGGCCGACTCGCTCTTCGAGCTTGTCGAGGAGTGCAGGGAGAACGGGCGCAAGATGCTCGTCTTCACGCAGTACGCCGAGATGGGCGAGAGGTTGCAGGACTGGTTCGAGAAGGCGACGGGCGTCAGGCCCGACTTCCTCCATGGTGGCGTCTCCATCGCGAAGCGCGCCGAGATGGTAGACCGCTTCCAGAACGATCCCGCGGACGCCCTTCTCATCATCTCGCTCAAGGCGGGCGGCACGGGCCTCAACCTGACGGCGGCCTCCGTCGTCGTGCACTACGACCTGTGGTGGAACCCCGCCGTCGAGAATCAGGCGACCGACCGCGCCTTCCGCATCGGCCAGTGCAGGGATGTGCGCGGCTACCGCTTCCTCTGCGGTTCGGATGTAAAATTCGACAAAGCCGGCAAACCTGTTTTAGCAACTTCCCACCTTTTCAATTTCTCCGATAAGTTCAATAAAGAATATTTACCGTACACGGTCGAGCTGGGCCGTTCGTTCGTAACGCTGGAATACCAGTCGACCCGTAGTGGCAGTGCGAAAGGATTGTTCGTATTGGACAATCTTTGGGATGGCCTGGGAGCTCTTTCCGTGGTGGACCCCAGCTTGCAGTATTACTTCGGGAAGGTAACGATGTATAACACCTACAATTCCGAAGCCCGCAACATGATCCTGTATTTTCTGAACATGCACTTCCCCGACCCAGAGAAACTGATCACTCCGATCTGCCCATTGGAAACAGGCACGGATCCAGAAAAAATGCAGGAGCTTTTCAAGTATGACAACTTCAAGGACAATTACAAGGTCTTGAACCAAGAAGTCCGCAAGTTCGGCATCAATGTGCCGCCGTTGGTCAATGCTTATATGAGCCTCTCCCCTAAGATGCGTGTATTCGGCACCGCTATCAATCATGAGTTCGGGGAGGTGGAAGAGACCGGCATCCTGATCGCCATCAATGAAATTCTCGAAGACAAAAAGAAACGTCATATCGAAACTTATCTGAACGAGGAAGGCAAATCGGCCGACTTGATACGCAATAGTTAAGAACGGGATATAAAGACATACGAAGAGCCATGTACGCCAGATGATGCATCATCCGCATACATGGCTCTTTTATGTTTAGCCTTAAATCACTCTTCGTTCTTCTGTTTCTCCCACTCTCCGGCAATCTCCTCAAGAGCCTCGTACCAGTCCTTTCCGAAACGGCGGACCAGCGGTTCCTTCAGAAACTTATAGACCGGGAGTTTTTCTTTCTTACCCAGTATCTCTGCGGCTTTGCAGATACTCCAGCGATTATAATTAACTGCTTCGAACGTATCGTACTTTTCCACACGTATCGGGTAAAGGTGGCAGGAAACCGGTTTATAGAAAGAGAGCTTACCTTCGCGATAGGCCTTCTCCACCGCACACTTGCAAGTTCCGTCCGCATCATAACAGGTAAAAACACAGTCTTTCCCGTTTACGATAGAAGTCACTAAGTCTCCCTCTTCATCAATATAGGCAACGCCTTGTTTCTTGATGATCTCCTGAGCTTTCGGCGCCAGATCGTCCCAGATAACCGGAAGGGCTTTTTCCAGTTCGCCCACCTCTTCCTCCAGCAGGGGTGCACCGGAATCACCTTCCACACAGCAAATACCTTTGCAATGCGACAGATCGCATAAGAACTGGCGTTCGAGAACGTCGAGGCTGACTAGGGTATTGTCTATTTGAATCACTTCTTAAATTGAAAATTAAAAATTGAAAATTAGAAAATAAATGCTTATCTCCCTAATGATGATTTTACAGACTTGACTATGCTAACCAAAAGAGCAATCAATTCCTTACAATCAATCGAGATAGATTTATAAATCTGTTCACTTAAATAATCCGTATCTCT
>ERZ780178.2481-NODE-2481-length-10691-cov-4.975743_pt1 | contig 10691 bp, 10 predicted proteins | sample MGYA00511018_ERZ780178 | MGnify/ENA primary metagenome ERZ780178 (study PRJEB29588, sample SAMEA2151439) | human gut metagenome | biome: human gut; feature: human-associated habitat; material: faeces | place: Denmark | collected 2008/2010 ...
TGACCGCCAAACTGCATACCGAGATTGCTTACTGTAATCATTTCTTACTCCTTAAACCTTTCTCATAGCAGCATACCGCTGCACATAACTATACAGGATAATAATACCACATAATTTGAAATAATCAATCACGATTGCGCCAATTATGAATAAATCGAGAAATTTTTACGAAAGCCCTTGCTTTTTTCCACAGGTGCGCTATAATATTAGCACTCAAACACAAAGAGTGCTAAATAAGGAAGCCCTGAATCAACCGGCAGGGGCTTCCCCCAATAAGGATGTGTATTGATTATGGAAAAGCAGCAATTCAAAGCAGAGTCTCAGCGTCTTCTTGACCTGATGATCAACTCCATTTACACCCACAAGGAGATTTTCCTTCGTGAGATCATCTCCAACGCCTCCGACGCCATCGATAAGCTGGCCTATACGGCGCTGACCGACGACAAGGTGGGCATCAACCGGGATGAATTCGCCATCACCATCACCCGCGACCCCGAAAACCGCACCCTGACCGTTTCCGATAACGGCATCGGCATGTCGAAAGACGAAATGATCGAGAATCTCGGCACCATCGCCAAGTCCGGCTCTCTGGGCTTCAAGCAGGCCATGGAGAAGAACGAGGACATCGATATCATCGGTCAGTTCGGTGTCGGTTTCTATTCCGCCTTTATGGTGGCTTCCTCCATCACCGTTATCTCCAAGAAGTACGGCGAGGACAAGGCATGGAAGTGGGTCTCCGACGGCGCGGACGGCTATACCATCGAGGAAACGGAAAAGGACGCCCCCGGCACGGACGTCATCATGACCCTGAAGGCCGATACCGAGGACGAAAAGTATTCCGAGTATCTGGAAGAATACGAGACCCGCAGCCTGATCCGCAAGTACTCCGACTACATCCGCTACCCCATCCGGATGGAGGTCACCAAGTCCCGTCCCGTGGAGGAGCCGAAGGACGAGAACGCCGAGGGTGAGGAGGATAAGGCGCCCAAGTACGAGTCCTACACCGAGATGGAGACCCTGAACTCCATGGTGCCCATCTGGCAGCGGGACAAGAAGGACGTCACGGAAGAAGAGTACGAGACCTTCTACCGGGACAAGTTCTTCGACTACAATAAGCCCCTGCGCACCATCCACTACAACGTGGAGGGCAACGTTTCCTTCAAGGCGTTGCTGTATATCCCCGGCAAAGCGCCCTATGATTTCTACACCAAGGATTACAAGCGTGGATTGCAGCTGTACAGCAGCGGCGTGCTGATCATGGACAACTGCGAAGACCTGCTGCCCGAGCATTTCCGTTTCGTCCGCGGCGTGGTGGACAGTCAGGACCTGTCCCTGAACATCAGCCGTGAAATGCTCCAGCACAACCGCCAGCTGACCATCATTGCCCGGAACATCGAGAAGAAGATCAAGTCCGAGCTGAAAGCCATGCTGGAAAACGACCGGGAGAAGTACGAGGAATTCTACGCCGCCTTTGGCCGTCAGCTGAAGTACGGCACCGTCTCCGACTACGGCGCACACAAGGAAGCGACGCAGGATCTGCTGCTGTTCTACAGCCACAAGCAGGGCAAGCTGGTCTCCCTCAAGGAGTATGTGGACGCCATGGCCGAGGGTCAGGAGAAGATCTACTATGCTCCCGGCGAAAATAAGGAGCGTCTGAGCAAGCTGCCTCAGGTGGAGACCCTGACGAAGAAGGGCTATGACGTGCTGCTGTTCACCGAGGACGTGGACGAGTTCGTGCCTCAGACCCTGATGACCTACATGGAGAAGCCTTTCTGCAATGTTTCCACCGAGGATCTGGGCTTGCAGACCGAGGAGGAAAAGAAACAGGCAGAGGAAAAGGCCGAGGAAATGAAGGGACTGCTGACCTTCGTGAAGGAGACGCTGGGTGACCGGGTCAAGGAGGTCAAGCTGTCCTCCGAGCTGGGCAGCCACCCCGTGTGCATGACCCCCGCCGAGGGCATGAGCTTCGAGATGGAAAAGTATATGAAGCGGGCGAACCCCGAGTTTGCTTTCCCCGTCGGACGCGTGCTGGAGCTGAACCCCGAGCATGAGGCGGTGCAGGCCATGCAGAAGGCTATGACCGAAGACCCCGAAAAGGCAAAGGATTACGCAAAGCTTCTGTGCTATCAGGCGCAGCTCATGGCGGAACTGCCGCTGGACGACCCCTACGCCTACACCGAGCTGGTGTGCAGACTGATGAAGTAATCCTGACCGGCAAAGAAAAGGATTGCTTTTGCCGTGCTGGTGTGATAAAATATCCCCACCGAAAGAAAGGGAGGGTTTTGTATGTCCTACACATATTCGTATATCAGTGACGCCCTGTCCAGCGGGTTGCTGTTCGGGGTATTCAGCGGCGTTCCCACGACACTGATCGGCATTGCCACATATGTCCTGAGCGCCCTGGGACTTTATACCATTGCCAAGCGCCGGGGGCTGAACCATCCGTGGCTGGCCTGGATTCCCGTGGCCAGCGCGTGGATCGTGGGTTCGCTTTCCGATCAGTACCGCTATGTGGTCAACGGGGAGAATAAGTCCAAGCGGAAGGTTCTGCTGACGCTGAACATCATTACCACAGTGCTGAGCCTGGTGATGGTCGCGTGCGGAATCGGAATGGTGGCGCAGGCGTTGATCGGCGCTGCGGGAGGCATCGACGAGGAGGCCATGGTGCAGGCCGTGATAGGGCCGCTGGTGGGCGTGCTGGGGCTGTGTCTGCCCCTGGTAGGCGTTGCCATTGCCTACGCGGTGATCTATTACATGGCGCTGTACGATATCTTCCGGTCTCTTGACCCCAATAACTGCGTGCTGTTTCTGGTGCTGAGCATCGTGTTCAGCGTGACGGAGCCGTTCTTCCTGTTCTTCAACCGGAACAAGGACGGCGGAATGCCCCCCAGACGCCCCGAGCCGGTCTGTATACCCCCGGAACCGGAGTGGTGCGATAACAGCCAGGACACGGGCAATACGGATTTCCTGTAATGAGACAAAAATCCTGCTTTTCTTCGGAAAGGCAGGATTTTTTATGGTGACGGCCGGGACGGCGCGGCTTGTGGGATGTCCGCTTGATACGTGCAAATGTTTTTGATGGGGAATCACTTTTTCCCATCAGACGGTTGACAACCGGGAAAATATCCGGTATACTAGGCAATATGCAATAAAAGACGGCTTCATTATTGGAGGAAATGACAAATGGTTATCAAATGGGATGTGACCATCCCCAAGCTGTCCGGGGATACCCCCCGCAGAGCGTACATCTATCTTCCGGAAAGCTACGACGAAGAACCCGACCGGCGGTATCCCGTCATGTACATGTTCGACGGGCATAACGTTTTCTTTGACGAGGACGCGACCTTCGGCAAGTCCTGGGGCATGAACGACTACATGGAGCGCACCGGAAAGCAGCTCATCATCGTGGGCGTGGAGTGCAACCATCAGGGCAACTGCCGGTTGTCGGAGTATTCCCCTGTGACCTTTGAAAATGCCGAGCTGGGGAAGATCCGGGGCAGGGGCAGCACCACCATGAACTGGATGGTAAATGAACTGAAGCCCTACATCGACGAGCATTTCCGCACCCTGCCAGACCGGCGAAATACCATTCTCGCGGGTTCCTCCATGGGCGGCCTGATGGCGCTGTATGGCGCGACGGCCTACAATTCCGTCTTCCAGCGGGCGGCCTGCCTGTCTCCCAGCCTCTGGGTCGCGCCGGGAAAGGTGATGGAGCTGATCGCAAAGGCGCGTATCCGTCCGGATACGACCATCTACATGGACTACGGGGAAAACGAAATGGCCAACCATGTGGCAAGCCAGGCGGTCATCCCCTCCGCAGTGTACCTGCTGTTGACCAAAGGGGTCAATCTGGCCTTCCGCATTGTCCCCGGCGGCAATCACTCGGAGGCCAGCTGGGAAAAGCAGATTCCCATCTTTATGGAGTGCCTGGGACTTTAATAGAGAGAACGTGAGGGAAAAGAAATGGAAATTCGCTACGAAAAGCATTGGAGCGGCTGGCTGAACCGGGATATGGAATTCAAAATCTACGGCAGCTGCGGCAAGCCCGTGATCTTCATTCCCTGCCAGGCGGGGCGGTTCTGGGATTTTGAGTCCTTCAAAATGGTGGACTACTGGGCGCCATGGATCGAGTCCGGCAAGTGCATGGTCTTCTCCATCGACACCATCGACAATGAAAGCTGGGCAGCCATAGGAGCGGACAACCGCTGGCGCATTGAGAATCACGAAAAGTGGTATCACTACGTGGTGGACGAACTGGTGCCTTACATCCGGCACGTCGCCGGTATGGCCAACGGACACGATCAGGGCATTATGACCTTCGGCGCGTCCATGGGCGCCATGCATGCCGCGAACTTTTACTACCGCCGTCCCGACCTGTTTGACAGCTGCTTCGCCATCTCCGGCCTGTACGACAATAAGGAGTTCTTCGGCGACTACTGCGACGAGCTGGTGTACGCCAACTGCCCCTGTCTGTACTTGCAGAACATGCCCGACGACCACTATTACAAGGGCATCTACAACAGCCAGAAAAGCCTGATCGTCTGCGGTCAGGGCGCGTGGGAGGAGCCGCTGCTGGAATCCACCCGCTGGCTGGACACGGTTTGCTGCCAGAAGGGCATCCACACCCGGTTTGAATACTGGGGCTATGACGTTGACCACGACTGGCCGTGGTGGTACAAGATGGTGCAGACTTACCTGCCTTGGTTTTTAGGCTAAAGATATAAGGAGTGAGAAACATGAAGAACTTCATATTCATCTCCCCGAATTTCCCCATGACCTACTGGAAATTCTGCCGGGAGCTGAAAAATAACGGTATGCGGGTGCTGGGCATCGGCGACAGCCCCTATGACGATCTGCTTCAGGAGCTGCGGGACAGTCTGGACGAATACTATAAGGTTTCCAGCCTGGAAAACTACGACGAGGTGTTCAAGGCCGTCGCCTTCTTCACCTACAAATACGGCAAGATCGACTGGCTGGAAAGCAACAACGAATACTGGCTGATGCGGGACGCGGCCCTGCGCACCGAGTTCAACATCACCACCGGCCCTAAGCTGGACGAGATGGACAAGATCAAGTTCAAGTCCTGCATGAAAAAGTACTACGCCAAGGCCGGTATCCCCACCGCCCGGTATCATCTGGTGGAGGGGCTGGAGGACGCGCTGGAATTTGCCCACACCGTGGGCTATCCCGTGGTGGTCAAGCCGGACAGCGGCGTGGGCGCCTGCAACACCTACAAGCTGCAATCCGACGAGGATGTCCGGTGGTTCATCAGCAATAAGGACGACGCCGTGTACATCATGGAGGAGTTCGTCAACGGCTATGTCCAGACCTTCGACGGCATCGTGGACTCCAAGGGACAGATGCTGTTCGAGTCCGGCAATATCACGCCCCTGTCCATCATGGACATCGTGAACACCCAGGGCGATTCCGTGTACTATCTGGTGAAGGAGCTTCCGGAGAAGATCCGCAAGGCCGGACTTGCCACCGTGAAAGCCTTCGGGGTTAAGAGCCGCTTCGTCCATCTGGAATTCTTCGTCCTGAACGAAGATCAGGCGGGACTGGGCAAAAAGGGAGACGTGATCGGTCTGGAGGTCAACATGCGCCCCTCCGGCGGCTACACCCCCGAGATGTACAACTACTCCCAGGAGACCGACGTGTACAAGATCTGGGCGGATATGGTAGCCTTTGACTGCAACACCAAGCCCATCGGTGCGCACCATTTCTGCGCCTTCTACGGCCGCCGGGACGGACGGCGCTACAAGCTGGACGATTACGAGGTCATGATGAAGTATGGCAGCAAGATGGTCATGTGGGGACGCATTCCCGACGCCCTCTCCGGCGCCATGGCGAACCAGATGTACGTAGCCAATTTCGACACCGAAGAAGAAATGATGGCCTTCTACAAAGACATGGCCGCGACATACGAGGGATAAAAGAGATTAGCAGCCACGGCGGGTTTTCCTGCCGTGGCTGCTGTTGAAATTTATGCAGATATATGGTATAGTGAAGCCCGACAAGAAGGGAGAGTACGACATGAAGAAAATAACATGTATGCTGCTTGTGGGATTGCTTATTTTTGCATTATGCGCGTGTTCACAGAATAAGCAGTCTGCAATGTATATAAAGCCAAGCGATTTTTCGGAGGAAACCCAGGATGTTCTCAGCCTGTTTGATGATGAAATCCAGTTCTTCGACATTTCGTTTGATGAAACTGCGAAATCCTATGCAGTATCGATTTGGGCCTATCGTGACGGCGAATGGTTCGAAGACGGAACAACGGCTGGAAACATTGACCATTTAACCGGGAGAATAGCTGTGAGACTGACTGAAACAGGCTGTGATTTATATACCATCGATGAAAACGGCCATGTTAAGTATAGCTTCCCGACTGTAGACACGCCATTTGACGAATCCACAGGGATCGGCGGGACAAGAATTGACCGGGAGGTGCCGATTATGCTGAATAAAGAAATCCCTCTTTGGGTCAAAATCGGGACAACCGCGAACAGTATGCGCGTTACGGATGTAACGGACGATTTCAGAAATGCTGAGTGCAATGCGGGAATCGCCGTTACCCTTACGGTATCTGATGTAGAGGTGGACGCAAAATGAGTACAAAGAAAGCCATCGGCGATTCATTTGCTGCAATATTCATTTTACTTATTTCGCAGCTTATCGCCCAGGGCATTGCAGCCGCGTTTGGCCTGATAAAAGTCCCGTCCGGAGTCTGCAATATAATTGCGGGGGCTTTATATGCCGGATTGGCGTATGTTTTTTTGAAAGCCTTTGCCGGTAAAATTGTCAAACTGCCTATGGCAGATTTGGGAATGCCTGAATTTGCCGTTAAAAAGAGATGGATTCTGACGGCTGTATTATTGCCGTCCCTGGTCAAAGGGAGCTATCTTCTGGCGTTCAGCGGTCAATACGTTTCGTCCAATATGAGCGGAACGCAAATTTTCAATACATTAAGCGCGGGCATTGCGTTTACCGGAATTGCGGCTGGATTTGTTGAAGAAATGGTATTCAGAGGTGTTATTCTGAATGTATTAAAGAAAAAGTGGAATATTAAGGCGGCGGTTATTGTCCCCTCGATATTATTTGGTTTTGTGCATATTCTGGGGATGAATTTTTCGGTAGGCAGTTGCTTGCTGGTCATTCTAGCCGGTACGATGGTCGGTGTTATGTTTTCCTTGATTGCAATCGAAAGCGGCTCCGTCTGGAACAGCGGAGTGGTACATGCCGTCTGGAATATTGTGATAATCGGCGGAGGACTGGCCATCGGGGAAAAAGCGGATGAATATTCCGTAATGACGTACGTTCTTGACTCTAAATTATTTGCAGTTACGGGCGGCGAATTTGGCGTTGAGGCATCCGCCATTTCACTGGTGGGATACATAATTGTGGCCGGTATGGCGCTTGCCATGATCCGGTCAGAAAAGAAAGCAGATCGGGTGCTTTAATGTGAAACCGAACGCCCCGGGCAGATGCCCGGGGCGTTTTGCGCTTATATCACAGTTTATGAAAAACCGGCTGCCGGTTTTCGAAGGTACAGACGTACCCAAAAATGTCTTTCAGAATGTCACAGGCGCGGAAGGTGTACTGCCCCACCCGGTTGCAGCGGTGGGCGTCGGAGCCGACGGTGACGATCTCGCCGCCCAGCTCCCGGAAGCGCCGGAAAATGTCGGCGGAGGGAAGAAAATCGCCGCAGCGGTCAACGCCGCTGGTATTCATTTCCAGCCCCTTGCCCTTTTCGGCCAGAACCCGGAGAATTTCGTCGATGACCTCCCGGTGGGCAACATAGGACAGGGGCGCGTGTGTGGGGTGACAGGGGGGCTTGCTGATGTAGGTCAGGTGCGCCAGTACGTCGAAATCCTCATGAACCTGAACACAGGCCAGCGTTTCCTCCAGATACCGCTGCTCCACCTGATAAACGGTCTTCCCCTGCCAGAACGGCTCAAAATACACGTCAAGCCCGTCCACAAAATGGATGGAGCCGAGGACAAAGTCAAAGGGACGCCGGGCAAGGTCTTTCCGGAACTGCGCCTGATTATCCCGGGTAAGGCCGAACTCCACGCCCCGGCGGATGGTCAGCCCGGGAAGCGAAAGACGGTCGTATTCTGCGTTGTAGACCTCCGTGCGGAAGGTCAGGTCGCCCATCTGCCCGGTGGGGTCATAGTCCAGATGGTCGGTGAAGCAGATTTCCTTCAACCCGGCGTCCAGCGCCGCCTGCGCCAAGGCGCGGCCGGTGTCATGGCCGTCAAAGGAAACCCGGGAATGAATGTGAAAATCAAACATCTCTCTCTTCCTCCTCCCAAAACAGGCGGAACGCCGTGGGCAGCGCCGCCTGCGCGTCGATCTGCTCTGCCGTGAACCATGAAAAGCCACCGGATTCTTCGGCAACTTCCAGATAAATTCCCTTCATATTCCACTGGATGTGGGTGAAAATGTGCTTTCTCGAAACCTCCCGCAGAATTTCCCGGGGGCGAAGCCCCATCCGCTCCACCTCGGCCAGCGCCTGAGCTGTATCCAGATGTCCGGCCACATTGGGAAACTGCCACAGCCCCGCGAGAAGCCCTTTGCCCGGGCGCTTTTCCAGAGCATATTTCCCGTCGCATTGCAGAATGAACACGGTTCTGTCCTCCTGCCGCCGCTCCCGCTTGGGGGACTTGACAGGGAGGGTTTCCGCGGTGCCATGCTGATATCCGAGACAAATTTTCCGACAAGGGCAGCTGCCGCATTCCGGTTTTCGGTTGGGGCCGCAGACGGTGGCACCCAGCTCCATCAGCGCCTGCGTGAAGTCACCGGCTTCTTTCGGATAGATGGCGGCAAGCCTTTCCCGAACGCTGGCTTTCACGGCGGGCAGATCGATAGGGGAGGGGTCGTCCGTCAGCCGGGAGAAGACCCGCAGCACATTGCCGTCCACAGCCGGGACAGGAAGGTCAAAGGCAATGGAGCAGATGGCGCCCGCGGTATACTCGCCGATCCCGGGCAGCGCCAGAACCGCATCGTATTCCCTGGGAAATTGGCCGTTATAGCGTTCCTGAATGACCTGCGCCGCCTTTTTCAGATTCCGCACCCGGCTGTAGTAGCCAAGTCCCTCCCACAGCTTATGCAGAGCGTCGTCATCACAGTTTGCCAGGGCCTCCACGGTGGGCAAAGCGGCGAGGAAGCGGGCGTAGTAGCCCTTGACAGCCTCCACCCGTGTCTGCTGGAGCATGATTTCCGACAGCCAGATATGGTAAGGCTCCTTGGTTTCCCGCCATGGCAGGCAGCGGTGGTTTTCCCGATACCACGGAAGCAGCAGCTCGGGGAGCGTATTCAAATCCAGATTATCCATATCCAGCGTCTCCTTATGGTGGACATTTTACACCAGAAACACCGAAGCTGTCAAGGCGGCGCGGAGGGGAAGATAAAAAAGTTGGAAAAAGCGAAAAAAGCACTTGCATTTTTTTAAGAGATGTGGTACTATATTCAGGCATTTGAGAGAAGTGCGTATGCGCCAGTAGCTCAGTTGGATAGAGTGACTGACTACGAATCAGTAGGTCGGGGGTTCGAGTCCCTTCTGGCGTACCAGAGAAGAATAATCCGAACCTGTTCTTGGTGGAAAACGGGTTCGGATTATTTTTGTTCCTAGGACTCGAACAATAAAATGCAAATGTCCGGTGGATATTATTTTTTCGAGAATTCAACCATAATCTGACTCAGCAGCTTTTGCTGATGCTCGGTAAGACCGGGATATGGGGAATGATCGTTCGTAAATTCGTAAATCAGGGAATGAATGATCGCCTTTTGCGTGTCGTTCAGCCCATCTACCGAGACCATCTCCGCCTTATCTATCCCAACGAGAAAATCCAGTGACACGTTGAAAATCAGTGCGATCTCGGTCAGTACCTCCAGCGGAGGGATACGGAGATCATTTTCATAGGCGCTGATGACAGACTTGCTTCGATTCAGTGCTTTTCCCAGTTCAGATTGCGACATATTGCGATCCATACGTAATTGCTACAAGCGTACTCCTAAATCAACCATTACTGATTTCCTCCATAGGTTTTATATCAGTAACATTTTATTTTACTTGCGTTCTGTTTGAGTGGACTGTATAATAGTGCTGTCTTGAAATAGTGGAATTATTTGCAAATATGTTTTGCAAGACAACACACTGCAACAGAAACGAGGTAATTTGTATGATTGAATCCACATCTTTGATCCCGTTGCCGGATGGAATATCTTTACTATCCATCCTTCAGCAGAATTTGGAGGAAAAAGATCCCGGCTTCAAAGAGGAACTGCGTCAGTTCCAAACCGCAAAAGCCGCCCTGCAAACTACTTTGAAAGATGATTCAGAAAAATCCGCCGAAGAATATCTTTCATCACTGGAAAGCCTTTTTGCTTCGAAGCTACTCTACATTGCATGGCTTGGTGTGTCTTGGAATCTGGATTGTTTTCGTAACCCGGTCTCAAAATTACGGCTTCTGTCCGATTATGAGGAACTTCATGGGGAATCCTTTTTCAATACGATTCCTCAAATTATGGCGATTATGAAAAAAGTTTCTGAGAATGCGCTGCTTTTGCCGCATGATTGTTGTGAGTATGTTGATAAGATTTCTGACTACTATTCCTATCTGGAAACCATAGGCTTCAAGCTTGTACACTATTGGGGCTTCCTGTGGGGCAACGAATTCTTCCCCAAA
>ERZ780178.2486-NODE-2486-length-10679-cov-6.500565_pt1 | contig 10679 bp, 10 predicted proteins | sample MGYA00511018_ERZ780178 | MGnify/ENA primary metagenome ERZ780178 (study PRJEB29588, sample SAMEA2151439) | human gut metagenome | biome: human gut; feature: human-associated habitat; material: faeces | place: Denmark | collected 2008/2010 ...
CGGAAATTAGTTTGCACTCCTACAAGATGAGCAGAGCGGCAGCGGATAGTAGGAGTAGGCCAAATCGTCTTGCAATGCTAACGCGGCAACGCCGCACACAGGCACTCTCATTCCGGAGGCGCAAAAGTCATTCGAGCCCGAGACTGCCAATCAAAAACCTTTCTCTTGGGGGATTTAAAGGGGGCCATTCTCTTTTGTGAAAGAGAATGGCCCCCTTTGGCTCGCTCCCCTGTGCGGCGCAGGGAACTCCCTCCCGCACAGGTGCGGGAACATTATCAATCCTTTTGATAAATCGCCAGCCCAAACGCCAGTTTGACACTAAGCTCCTGAGCCCGCTCAGCCTTTTGCTGGTCTTTAGCGCCAGTTTTATAATAGTACGGCGTCATGCGGAACAAAGATAGAATATCCTCATTACAGGATAAATGAATGATATCGCGCACTTCACGCGTTTCGACGAGCGTGAAGCCCTCAGTCTCGAGCGGCGTGGGCGGGTTGTCGCGCGGCGTGTCGTAGATGAGCGCTTTGAGCTCCCACAGATGCTCGCGCAGGGGATAGGCGCGCAGAAGATAGCCGCTGCGCTTCAGCACGCGCGCAAATTCCTCCGGCACGAAAGGGGAGAAGATATTGAGCACCTCGTCGACGCTGCCGTCTTCGACCGGCAGGTGCGCGCACGAGGCGACACAGAGCGTGAAGTCCGGCGAGCGCTTCGATGCGTACTGGAGCGCGGTCTTCGAAATGTCGACGCCTAAAAGCTCGCCGTGCTTGCCCGCTTTTTCGATGGCGCGCAGAACGGCAAGAGAATAAATCCCCTCGCCGCAGCCGGCGTCGAGGACCGTCGCCTCCGGCGGCGTGAACTCCGCCGCGGCGTCCGCAACGGCGGCGATGAAGCGGTCGTAATAGCCCTTGTCCAAAAAGTCGCGGCGGGCGCGTACCATGAGCTTGTCATCCCCGTGGTGGCCCTGCGAGGAGTTGAGCAGGAGGTTGACGTATCCGCTCTTGGCGATGTCAAAGCTGTGGTTTTTCGGGCAGAGATAGGCCCCCGCGCGTTTTTCAAGCGCCCCAGCGCAGACGGGGCAGCGCAAATTGACCATCAGAACAGCCCCACCTGCTGCGGCACCTCGCTCCGGCCGAGCGAGCGGAGCTGCTGCTGGTTTTCCTCGGCCAGCGCGTCGGCGATGGCGATCTTGCGGACGATATTTTTCATCGTCTCGTCAAAGAGCGTCCCGTCGCGGTAGTCCGCGGGGAAGATGAAGTCCACGCGCCCCTTGGCGAGCAGGTCCTCCACGCCCGCGCGGTTGCTGTCCTGATACACGGCCACCGCCTGCCCGCCGTAGGCGCGCATCATCTTCATGCACGGCACGTCGGAAAGGCCGTCGCCGATGTAGATCATGTTCGTGAACGGGATGCGCTTGGAGTCGTCGGGCATCGAAGCGTTGAGCTCCTTGTCCTTCGCGACGTCGAGTATTCCCTTGTTGATGCGGTAGACAAACTGGGTCTTGTTTGTGAAGTTGACGTCGAGCTTCGGCCACGAGGCGAGGCCCTCTTCGTTGTAGAAAAACTCACAGGCGTAAATTTCCTTAAATTCGTGGCTCACGCCGCTGCCCTCGATGATCTCGCGCAGGCCGGAGGAGAGCACGTAGTGCTCGATCTCCACGCCCAGCGTTTCGCCGAAGGCGTTGATGCGCGAGAACCAGTCCTGCACGCCGGGGAACAGCTCGATCGCATGCCCGCAGGAGACGAGGTAGTCGCGGTCCAGGCGGATGCCCTTTTTGCGGCACTCCTCGATCATCGTGTACATGTAGGCGAGCAGGCCGTCCATGCGGTTCTCAAAGCCGAAGGAATTCGCGATGCTCCAGAACTCGCCGGGCGTGTAGCCGAGCGAGGGGATGAACGTATAGTCCTGCATGTCGGTCGTGCAGAGGGTCTTGTCAAAGTCGTAGAGAAAGGCGATGATGGGCTTTTTGTTCATGTCGTCTCCTTTTCACCGCGCTGCGGCCAAAGAAAAAATAAAAGGGCGGTCTGAAACCGGCTCCTCTGTGGAGCCGGCCAAAACCGCCCTTTTGCTGTTACTCTTCTCCGTGATAGTTGCGGCCGAACTTGAGGTCATCCAGACGGATGGCATGGCTGGCCGTTTCCACAAACGGGCTGTCGTCCGGCTCGAGCTTCTCTGCCTTGGGCTCCTCAGCCTTCGGCGCGCTCTGCTCCTCTGCCGGAGCGGTCTCCTGCGCCTTTTCGGGCGCGGGCTCCTCCGCCGCGGGGCGGAAGGATGCGAGGATCTTTTCCTCGATGGCGTTCACATCGGCCTCGGCCTTCTGCTCGGTCTTTTCGCCGCCCGCGATCTCCTCGGGCGTCAGGTCGGGCGCGCGCTCGATGAGCGCAAGCTGCGCCTGCGCAAGCTCGCGCGTCTTCTGCAAAAATTCCGCCGTCGCGGCCTTGGCCGCGTTCAGGCGGCGCTGCTCAAGCTCGACATCGCTCTGCAGCGCGCCGATCTTGGCGCGGGCTTCGTCCTCCGCGCCGGCGAGCACGGCCTTTTTCTTCTCCTCGGCCTCTTCGACCATGGTGTTGGCCATGCGCTGGGCGGTCAGGAGGGCGGCACGCATGGAATCCTCCGTCGCGCGGTACTCCTCCACCTTGTCGACCAGCACCTTGAGCTTGGCCTTGAGGGCGGCGTTTTCTTTATAGAGCGAGGTATAATCGTCGGTCAGCTCGTCGAGAAACTCGTCGACCATCGCCATATTATATCCGCCGAAGGCCGCTTTGCTGAAAGCGCGGCCGGAAACTTCCTGCGGTGTCAGCATGCTATCCCACTCTCCGTTTCTTTACAGGTAGAGGCCGTTATTTTCCAGCTCGTCGATCAGATCGCCCATGATATCCACATGATAGGGCGTGATGATGTACGTGTTGGCCGCGACCTTTTTGATCTTGCCCTCGCCCGCGTAGGCCACGCCGGAGAGGAAGTCGATCAGTCTTCTTGCAATGTCCTTGTTCGTGGACTCAAGGTTGATGACCACCGTGCGCTTTTCCTTCAGATGGTCGGCGATCTCGCTCGCGTTTTCAAAGCGCTCGGGCTTGACGAGCACGACCTTGAGCTGCGTGGTCGCGTTGATGTTCACGACCTTGTTGCGGCGGTCCTCCGCCTTGCGCTCGGCGCTGCGGCGGTCGGCAAAGGCGCCCGTGTCGCCGCGGTCTCTCAGATCGGGGAAATCATCTTCATATTCCTCGTCCTCATCCTCGTAGGGGTGAGCCCACTTTTTCAGATCATCCAAAATACCCATGGTATCAAGACCTCCTCGATCAAATCGTATAATTGCGGGCGCCGAAGATCGCCGTGCCGACGCGTACCATCGTCGCGCCTGCGCGCACCGCGTCCTCGTAGTCTCCGCTCATGCCCATTGACAGTATATCAAGTGTATTATCATACAACTTGGCATTGATGTCAACAAAAAGTGCATGAACTTTTTCAAAGTAGGGCAGGCTGCCGTGCTCGCCCTCGGCGACCGGCGGGATACACATGAGGCCGCGCACGCGGACATTTGCGCACTTTTTGGCCTCTTCCGCCGCCTGCTCCAGGCTCTCGGGCGCAAAGCCGCTCTTGGCCTCCTCGCCGCCGATATTCACCTCAAGCAGGATATCCTGCACGATGCCCAGCTTCTCGGCCTGCTTGTCGATGGCAGAGAGCAGCTCGAGCGAGCCGACCGATTCGATCATCGCGACCTTGCCAACGACATTTTTCACCTTGTTGCGCTGGAGGTGGCCGATAAAGTGCAGGGGCGCGCCGTCATAGGCGTGCTCGGCGAGCTTTTTCGTCATCTCCTGCTCGCGGTTCTCGCCCAGCACGTCGATGCCCGCGGCGATGGCGGCGCGGCAGGCGTCCGCGTCGTTCATCTTGCTCGCGCCGACGAGGGTAATCTCGCTTACGTCGCGGCCCGCCTCTTTGGCGGCCGCGGCAATGTTTGCGCGCACGCGCGCGATGTTTTCAGCAATGCTCATTTCTAATCTACGACCTTTCCGTTATATAGCTCCCCTGCCGAAACGATGACCTCATCGTTCGGGCGCAGGGTGTAAAGGGACTTTTGGCTCTCCGTGGCGGCTTCGATCGTGCCGGGCTCCACCAGGCAGTAGTCGCTGCCCTGATAGACGATGCTCACAGGCTTGAAGTACGCCACGCGCCCGACGAGGCAGTAAACGCCTGACACGCCGTTTTCATCCACGCGCAGCGCGTTTTTCGGCACGCGCAGGCCGTCGTACGCGCTGATGATGAGCTCGGCGTTCTGCTCGCGCAGCAGCGTCATGTAGGATAAGTACTGCGTGCTCTTGAGCACGATCAGGCATTTGCCGTTCTCCGCGGCGCTGATGCGCGTGAGCGTGACGGGCAGGTCAAAGCCGACGCCCGACGCCATGCGGAGCGTCAGCCTGCTGTTCTCCTTCAGGGACGCGGTGTCCTCCTCGTTCACGTTCGCGGCGAAGTACCACGCGCTGCCCTGAATGAGCTTGCCCACCGTGGTCGAAACGCTCTGCGGCGCGGCGGACGAAAGCTGCGAGGGCGTCATCGTCTCGATCACCTCCGGCGTCAGCACGCTCTCGTACCCGTCGGCCACGGCGCTGTAAGTCCCCGACACGGGCGCTGTGATGCGCGTCGTGCCGCCGCTCGCCGCGCCCGAGAGCGCGGTGATCTGCGCGTTCAGCTCGTCGAGCTTCGCCGTTAAGTCATCGCTGCCGTTGTAGGCGTATTCGCGCTTCAAGACCGTCGTTTTGAGCTGGGGGATCAGCGTGTCGAGCGAGCTGTACGCGCCCGACTCGTAGGCCGCGCGCACGGAGATGATCTGCTCGCGGATGTCGGTATCCAGACGCAGCGCGGTGGCCGCGTCGCTCGAGGCGCTCTTGGCGTACTCAAGCTGCTCTTTCTGCGCGCGCAGTGTCTCGAGCTGCTGCGTGGCGTTCAGCGCGTCGGCCGAGCGGTAGACGGAGGCGATGGTGTCGCCCTGGCCCACGCGCTCGCCCTCGGCGTGCTTGAGCTCGATGAGCGTTTCATTGCAGTCCACGACCTGCTCGTCGCGCACCACGTAGCCCCGCAGGGCAATGGACCGCTCGCTGTGATAGCGGTAGACGAGCGTCGTCGTCTCGGGGCTGACAAAGTAGTTGTAGCCCTGCACGGCGAAATACCCGATGACCGCCAAAAGGAGCAGGATCGTGATGATCTTTGTGGAAACGGATGTAGATTTCATGGCACACTCCCGGATCAGGCGTGCTTACTCCTCGCTTTCCTCCGCGCCTTTGAGGTCGATGGCCGCGATGGGCACGATCGTCGAGATCGCGTGCTTGTAGAGCATCTGCTGCTTGCCGTCGCTCTCCAAGATGACGACAAAGCTGTCAAAGCCCGTGATGACGCCGCGCATCTGGAAGCCGTTGACGAGAAATACCGTCACGCTCGTGCGATTGCGGCGCGCAGAGAGGAGAAATAGGTCCTGAAGGTTTGCGATTTTTTTCATGGCTTTTCTTTCCTTTCTTTTTTGCGGACGGCTTGTCCGCGTTAAAGTCAGGATACGCCATAGGTATGGAGAATTTCTGTCGAAAAAGCGAGGCAATCGGGGAGAATCCTCGTTTTTTTCCAATAAAACCAGTGGATGCCGGGGTCGCGCCGCAGCCACGTGAGCTGGCGCTTGGCATACTGGCGGGAGCGGAGCTTGATCTCGTCGATGGCCTCCTCGCGCGTGGCCTCGCCGTCCAAGTAGGCAAGCGTCTCCTTATACCCGATGGCCTGCATGGCCGTCACGTCGCGGGGAAGTCCGGAATCGAGCAGCGCTCTGACCTCGTCGAAAAGCCCCGCCTCGACCATTTTGTCGACGCGGAGGTCGATGGCGCGCTTCATGTCGTCCCGATCCTCATAGGCAAGGCCGATGCGCACGGAATCGTAGCGCGGGGGGATGAGTTTCGTCTCCGCGTTGTGCTGTGCCATGGTCTTGCCGGTCTCGTAGTAGACCTCGAGCGCGCGGAGGATGCGCTTTTTGTCGTTCAAATGGAGATTTCCGGCGGTCTCGGGGTCGATGCGTCGGAGCTCAACGAACATCGCCTCGCCGCCCTCCTTGTCCCAGCGGGATTCCAACTCCGCGCGGTATCTGCCGTCCTTGTCGCCGCCGGCAAAGCCGTGACCGGCGAGCAGGGCATTTAAGTACAGCCCCGTGCCGCCGACGATGACGGGCTGCTTCCCGCGCGAGAGAATATCGTCGACGCACTTCGCCGCGTCGTCCGCGTAGCGGGCGACGGAGTAGTTTTCCCGCGGGTCGGCGACGCCGACCATGTGGTGCGGGACGCCCTGCATCTCCTCCGCCGTCGGCGCGGCGGTACCGATGAGCATGCCGCGGTAGATCTGCATCGAGTCGCAGGAGACGACCTCGCCGCCGAGCATTTTCGCAAGCTCGACGCCGAGCCACGTTTTGCCGCAGCCCGTCGGGCCGACGACGCATACGAGTTTCATCTTCTCCCTCCTGCGCTCACGCGCGCTTGAACATTTTTTCGAGCTCGTACTTCGTGAGCTTGGCTTTCACGGGCCGTCCGTGCGGGCAGAACTGCACCTCGCCGCTCTGCACCTTGTCGACGAGCACGCGCAGCTCGCTTAAATCGCTCTTCCATCCACCCTTGATGGCCGCCTTGCAGGCCATCGTGTGCAGCAGCGCGTCGCGCGCGGCGGCGGGGTCGGCGGTGTGAGCGGTGACGAGCTTGTCGGCGAGCTCTTCGAGCGCGGGGATGGCGTCGCCGCTGTCGATATCGGCGGGGATGGCGCGCAGGATCAGGCTCCCGCCGCCGAATTCCTCGCACTCAAAGCCGAACTCACGCAGAAGGTTCAAATTCGCCGTGAGCGCGCTGTACTCCTCGGCAGCGAACTCCGCCACGAGGGGAGCAAGCAAGGCCTGACACATCAGTGGCTCCTGGTTGGCCTTCATGCGGTCGAAATTCACGCGCTCGTGCGCGGCGTGCTTGTCGATGAGCCAGACGTTTTTATCCTCGTCCTCGCAGACGATGTAGGTGTCGAGCACCTCGCCCGCGATGCGCCACGGCGCGGCGGACGGGGGAACGAACGTCGTCTGCTCGATCTCGGGCTCTTCCTGCTTCGCAGGGGCAAACACGGGGACGGCGGGCGCTTCCGGCTCGGGCTCTGCCGCAGTCTCCGCCGCCGGTCCGATGATTGGGCCGGTCACGACGGGGCGGGCGTCTTCCTCCGGCATCGGCAGCGTGACGACCTCGTCGTCATGGTTTTCCACAGAATGGACAGACTTTTCCACAGGCTGTGACTGCTGTGCTGACAGTACCGGCGCGGACGCGGGCGTTTCATGGCGCACATAGTCGGAAAGCGCCGCTTTGCCGCCGCTCTGCGTGTCGATGGCGGGCACTCTCGTCTGCCACTGCGGGGCGGGCGCGGGCTTCACCGGCGCGCTCTGCGGCGCGGACACGGGACGCGCACCGGCAGGTGTATAGGCGGGCTTTTCCGCCGTCTTCCGGCTCTCGCGGTACTGCTGCGAGGTCATGTTGGCGAAGAAATCGCCGCGCGGATTCTGTACTTGAGACGCGGGCTTCGGCTGGGGGCGCTCGGCCTCCTCGCGCTTATCGAGCGCGGCCATGACCGCGTGGTAAACGAGATCAAACACGCGCTTTTCGCCCACGAACTTCACGATGGTCTTGGCAGGGTGGACGTTCACATCCACCATGTCGCGCGGCAGCTCGACGAGCAGCACGCAGCCGGGGAACTTGCCCTTCATCATGCGGTTGGAGTACGCTTCTTCGAGCGCGGCGGTGAGAAGCTGGGATTTGACGAGCCGCCCGTTGACGAAAAACGTCTGCATGCCGCGCGTGCCGCGCGAGGCGATGGGCGAGGTCACAAAGCCCGTGACGCCCATGTCGCCGTCCGCGCCCTTGACCTCAAGGAGCGAGAGCGTGAACTCACGCCCGAGAGAGGCGTAAATGGCGGAGCGCAGCGCGCCGTCGCCGGGGGTCAAAAGCGTCTGCGTGCCGTCCTTGATGAGCTTGAACGACACCTCCGGATGCGAGAGCGCAAGATGGCCGACAAGGCCCGCGATGGCCGTGGCCTCCGCGCTGTCGCGCTTCATAAACTTTAAGCGCGCGGGCGTGTTGTAGAAGAGGTCGCGCACGATGATGCTCGTACCTTCGGGGCAGCCCGCGTCCTCGACCGCGCCGGGGACGCCGCCCTCCAGATGGAGCTTTGCTCCGCTGAGCGCGCCGCGCTCGCGCGAGAAAATGTCGAGCCGAGAAACGGAAGAGATCGCCGCGAGCGCCTCGCCGCGGAAGCCCAGCGTGCCGATGGCGGCCAAATCCTCCGCCGTGCGCAGCTTGCTCGTCGCGTGGCGCAGGAAGGCCGTCGGCAGCTCGCTCGGCGCGATGCCGCAGCCGTCGTCGCTGACGCGAAGATAGGTCATGCCGCCGTTTTTCATCTCCACCGTCACACTCTGCGCGCCGGCGTCGATGGCGTTTTCCAGCAGCTCCTTGACAACGCTCGCAGGGCGCTCGACCACCTCGCCCGCGGCGATGAGGTCGGCGACATGCGGCGATAATTGCTGAATATGGGGCATTGATTTCCTCCTTTTAGGAAGCGATGGTGAAAAGGGAAAGGGCATTGACGAGCATGTGGAGCAGGATCGACGTCCACAGCGTGCCCGAATGCTCATACGCCCAGGCAAACACAAGGCCGGGCACAAGGTATTGCAGCATCAAAATGAGATAGCCTAAGTCCCAGTTGGACACCGCCGCCGTCCACACGTGTAAAAACGCGAACAGCGCGCAGGAGAGGATATAGGCGAATATTCTGCTCTTTTCTTTCAGGCACCCGAACACGAGGCCGCGGAAGAGCACCTCCTCCACAAACGGCGCGAGCAGCACGACGATGAGCGCCGTCATGCGCGGGGCGGACGCCACCTGCGCGGCGATGGTCATGTCGTTTAAGTTCGTGCGGCTGTTAAAAAGCACGTTGCACACGCGAAATATGAGCTCGTTCGCGCCGTAGAAGATGAGAAGACCCAGCAGCATCGTTGAAAGCGAGCGGTTCAGGTTGTCTAAAAACCGGCCCGATGTGTGCGCCAGATACGAGTGGAACAGCAGCACCGTGACGGCGAAGAGCGTGTAGTAATAGAGCACATTGCGCAGGGAATCGTTGATGGTGGTGTCGAGCACGACCTCCAGAAGGTCGAATATTCTTGTTGCCAAAAGCGGCATCACCAGAAGATAGACGAGGAAGAAGATCGTTCCGGCGACGCGCTCGGTGCGGTTCATGCCGCCGGAGGCGGTTTTCTTTTTTGCCATGGGGAGACCTCTTTTCCGGGGAAATTACGAGAGCTTCTGCTTGAGCTCGTAGAGGAGCTGCATCGCCTCGATGGGGGACATCGTGTCCGGCTGGGCGCGGCGGATGGCCGCAAGCACCTCAGCCTCGCCGATCGCGTCGAGACTGACCTGCTCGGTCTCCTCGCGGGGCTTTGCCTGATACGCGCCGCCCTGCTCGAGCTCTTTTAAGATGACGTTCGCGCGCTTGACGACCTCGTTGGGCAGGCCCGCGAGCTTTGCGACCTCGATGCCGTAGCTGCGGTCGGCGCCGCCGGGGACGATCTTGCGCAGAAAGATGAGCTCGTCGCCGCGCTTTTTGATGGAAATGCTGTAATTCTTCACGCCGGGAAGAATGCCCTCAAGCTCCGTGAGCTCGTGATAGTGCGTGGCGAACAGCGTCTTGGCACCGAGCTTTTTCGGGTCGGCGCAGAATTCGAGCACCGCGCGGGCGATGCTCATGCCGTCGAACGTCGACGTGCCGCGGCCGATCTCGTCGAGAATGAGCAGCGAGCGTGGCGTCGCCTGATGCAAAATCTCGCTCACCTCGGTCATCTCGACCATGAAGGTCGACTGGCCGCCGGCGAGATCGTCGCTCGCACCGATACGCGTGAAGATGCGGTCGACCACGCCGATGCGCGCGCTTTTCGCGGGCACGAACGAGCCGATCTGCGCCATGAGCGTGATGAGCGCGACCTGACGCATGTAGGTCGACTTACCGGCCATGTTGGGGCCGGTGATGATGGCGGCGCGGTCCTCGCGCTCGCCCATATAGGTGTCGTTCGGGACGAAGAGCGCGTCCTTGAGCACGCGCTCGACGACGGGGTGGCGGCCGTCGTGAATTTCGATGACGCCGCTGTCGTCCACGCTCGGACGGCAATAGTTGTTGTTCACCGCGACGGACGCGAGCGAGCAGAGCGTGTCGAGCTCGGCGATGAGCCCCGCCGCGCGCTGGATGCGCACGCTCTCGGCGGTGACGGATTCGCGCAGGGCGGTGAAAATTTCAAATTCGAGCGCCTTGTCGCGATCTCCCGCGGTCAAAATCTCCTGCTCAAGGTTTTTAAGTTCCTCGGTGATGTAGCGCTCGCCGTTCACGAGCGTCTGCTTGCGGATATACGTGTCGGGGACGAGATCCTTGAACGAATTCGAGACCTCGATATAGTAGCCGAAGACCTTGTTGTAGCCGATCTTCAGCGTGCGGATGCCGGTCTTTTCCTTCTCGCGCGTCTCGATGTCGGCGAGAAGCCCCTTGCCGCCCGACAAAATCTCGTGCAGGCGGTCGACTTCGGCATTGAAGCCCTTGCGGATGAAGCCGCCCTCGCGCACGGAAAACGGTGGCTCATCGACGAGCGTGT
>ERZ780178.2493-NODE-2493-length-10651-cov-2.655059_pt1 | contig 10651 bp, 8 predicted proteins | sample MGYA00511018_ERZ780178 | MGnify/ENA primary metagenome ERZ780178 (study PRJEB29588, sample SAMEA2151439) | human gut metagenome | biome: human gut; feature: human-associated habitat; material: faeces | place: Denmark | collected 2008/2010 ...
GCCAGCCGATGCGGCAGAAATCATCGAAGAAAGCCGGAACTGGTCGGTACTGGCCATGGGACCGGGCATGGGAAAACAGGAAGATACCAGGATGTTCCTGAAAGAAGTCATTGCCCACACGTCGTGCCCGCTGGTACTTGATGCCGATGCCCTGAACCTTCTGGCAGGAGAACGGGATTTCATTGCACCTTACGGCGGACGCATCATCATGACGCCCCATCTGGCAGAGTTCAGCCGTCTCAGCGGACTGCCCCTGGCGGATATCAAAAAAGACTGTATCGCTGCAGCTAAACAGTTTGTCCGGGAATGGCAGGTAACGCTGGTCCTGAAAGGGGCGCCGACCGTCATCGTCTCGCCCAGGACACTCCACGCCTACGTCAATCCCGGCGGCAATGCCGGCATGGCCTGTGGCGGCATGGGAGATATCCTGACGGGCATGGTAGCGGCCATGGCCGTCCACGACGGCATGACCAGCCTGACTACGGCAGCCTGCGCGGCTGTCTGGCTCCATAGTGCCGCCGGTGATATCTGCCATGATACGTATGGCTCCTATGGATTCTTGCCTATGGAAGTGGCCGACGCCGTTCCCCGGGTCATTACCCGCCTGGAAGACAACCGCCCGCTGCCCGTATTGCAGCGGCCCCTGGTAACGGAGGCATAATTCGTGTATCCCTGTAAGGGAAAAGGACTGTTCCGTATCGCACTGATACTGGCGACAGTCCTTGTTTTTTGTCTGGCAGGCTGTGCATCACATACGCGCGATGACAGCGATCTGCACATTCACGTCCTGTCGGCCGGACAGGCAGATGCTGTACTCATACGGCATAAGACAGGTGATTTCCTCATCGACTGCGGGGACAGCGACGGCACGGACCGGCTTTTGTCCCAGCTGCAGCAGTTCCACGTGCGCCAACTGGAAGCGCTGATCCTGACTCACCCTCACGAAGACCATATTGGCGGTGCGCCGGTGTTATTAGAAACACTGCCGGTCGCCTGCATTTACGACAACGGTCAGGAATCGGATTCTCCCGTATATGCCCACTACCGTAAGATAGCTGCCCAAAAGGGGATTGACTGTAAAACACTGCAGCGCGGACAGGTACTGTCCTGGACGGACGGGCTGACTCTGGAAATTGTATCGCCACCCGCACGGGGAGAACGGGGATACGGGGTGCTCCAGACTTCCCAGGGCAGGGAGAATAATTTTTCTCTCGTCTGCCGCCTGGAATACGGGACTTTCTCTATGCTGTTCATGGGCGATGCGGAAAAGGAAAGTGAACGGGTCCTGCTGCAGTACATGACATCCGGGGCGCTGAGGACGACTGTCCTGAAAAACGGCCACCACGGCAGCCGTACGGCTACGACAGAAGAACTGGTAAAAGAAGCGGCCCCGTCGGCAGCGGTCATTTCCTGCGGAGCCGGCAATTCCTTCGGATTTCCTCACAGGGAAGTCGTCTCTCTCCTTGCGGCATATCGTATACCCATCTATCGTACCGACCGGGACGGGACCATTTCGATTGATAGCGACGGTACATCCTATACGATAAAAACGGCACACGGAGATAGAACTTTGTGACGGATTTGTGATAATTCAGAACTTAAAATAGAGCAGGAGGTATGGTATAATAGTAACGTTCATTTGTAAAGGAGAAGATACAATTGCTGAAAAAATTATGTATGATACCGCTATTGGCGATTGCCTGCCTGCTGCCGCTCGTTTCCGTCCAGGCTGCCGCCAATACGGAAATTACCAGTGTCCGCGTAGCGACACGCAATGATGCCAATAAACCCTTTGTCCGGACCGTCCTCGATGTGTCCAGAAAGGTTACACCCCGTCTGTATATCGATAAGAGCGGCAGATACGTGACGGTCACGCTGCCCAATACGAAAATCGATAAAAATGTGCAGAAGCAGTACGATGCCAATTCCAATGTCGTATCCCGTATCTGGCTGACCCAGCGTTCGTCCGGTACGGACCTGAATATCAAGGTTCCACGCCAGGTCACGGCTCAGGATGTAAAGGTATTTACCCTGCCGGGAGATAAGAAAGCCAACCGCTCAGACCGGGTAGTCGTCGATGTCAATGACAAATCCGGTAAAGTAAAACAGTGGAAACACTGGGGCAATGAATCTATCGGCATTCATTCCTCGCAGAATACAAAGAGGACTAAAACGGGCGGTTCATCCGTTACGGTGCCATCCTACGGCGGCAGTGCCAGCTACAGCCTGACCAAGGGGCTGAAAGGCAAGACCATCTGCATAGATCCCGGCCACGGTGGCAGTGATACGGGAGCCCTCGGCGCGTTCAGCCAGGAAAAGAATATTACCCTGGCCATTTCCAAAAAAGTACAGACTCTCCTGCAGCAGGCCGGGGCCAACGTCATCATGACCCGCACGACCGATGTCGATGTGTATGCACCGAATGACGGGGCTGTAGAAGAACTGCAGGCCCGCTGCAATATCGCCAATGCGGCCAAGGCCGATGCCTTTGTCTGCATCCACATCGATTCTTACTCCTCGGCTGATGCCGGTGGCGTAACGGCTTATTACAACAGCAAGACATCCCATGATGCCGGCCTTGCCAAGTATATTCATAATCAGAATATGAAGGCGACGAATTTCCAGGACCGGGGCGTACGGACGGCTAATTTCTACGTCCTGCTCCACACGAACATGCCGGCAACCCTGCTGGAACTGGGCTTCATTTCCAATCCGGGTGAAGAAAAAGCCCTGAACTTGGAAGCACAGCAGCAGAACTTTGCCGAAAGCATCGTAAAAGGTCTGGCCGATTATTTCGACAACAACGGCATATAACAGACGTATAGCGCAACTGAACGATGGCAGATGCCCCTGTCAGTCCATGCGGAAAGCTGGACTGACAGGGGCATTTGTTTATGCTTGTTTTTTTAATTTATATATACTCATACCTTTCAATTTTTGCTATAATAAATAAATGAAATACGTTGCAGGTGCAATATACTGCAAGGAGGGGAAGGGTATGATCAAGCGCAATATAGTTCTCGTAGGCATGATGGGCAGTGGCAAAAGCCATATAGGACGCAAACTAGCCGTTCGTCTGGGATGGCAGTTTGTCGATACGGACCGCCGCATTGAACGCCAGATGGGACAGTCTATTGCTGACTTTTTTGAACGGGCAGGAGAAAAGGTGTTCCGTGAACGGGAAATCAATGTGCTGCAACAGGTCAGCCGCTACCATGAAGCGGTTATTTCTTTTGGCGGGAATTTCCCCATGAATATCGAAACATACCGTATCCTCCATCGTCATGGGTATATCGTGGCCCTCCGTTCCCAGCCGTACCGCGTGGAAGAGCGGGTGGGACGCCATATTGGCAAGAGGCCGACGGTAGACTATGACAATCTCCATGCTTTTGTAACGCGCATGGATGCCCAGTGGAAGCATGTATATCCGTACTGTGATTATGTCGTCGATACGACGGATTACAGTGCTGAAGAAATTGTAGATATTATTGTAAAACGAATTAAAGGAGACGATATAGTCTTCGTTTCCCGTGAGCCAAAGGAGGCAGATGGTCATCATGATAAATAAAATTGGTGTACTCACAAGTGGTGGTGATGCGCCGGGCATGAATGCGGCTATCCGTGGCGTTACCCGGTATGCGATTGAAAAGGGACTGGAAGTCACGGGTATCATCCGGGGGTATGAAGGACTTTTAAGTCATGAAATCATGTCACTTAACCGCCGCAGTGTCGGTGCTATCATTCATCGCGGCGGTACGATGCTGCGCACGGCCCGCTGCCTGGAATTTTTGGAAGAAGAAACGCAGAAAAAAGCGGCAGACTATATCCGCGAACAGGAAATGGATGCGCTGGTCGTCATCGGTGGCGACGGATCGATGCGCGGTGCCCAGGCCCTGAGCCGTCTGGGAATCCCTACGATTGTCATCCCCGGTACGATTGATAACGATATGGGGGGGACGGAGTATACGGTCGGTTTCGACACGGCGGTCAATACGGTCCTGGAGTCGGTCAATAAGATCCGCGATACGGCTTTTTCCCATGACCGCGTCGCCGTCATTGAAGTCATGGGCCGGCATGCCGGATTTATCGCCCTGTATGCCGGGATGGCTGCCGGTGCGGAAGCGGTGCTGGTACCGGAACATGAAGTATCACTGGAAGACTTGTGCACGCACCTCAACGAATCTCACCGCATGAAGAAGATGAGCAGTATTGTCATCGTGGCCGAAGGGGCAGCCAAGGGAGCCGATGTGGTCGATTATATTAAAGGTCACACCTATCTGGAACCGACGCTGACAGTGCTGGGATATGTACAGCGCGGCGGTTCTCCGTCGGCAAAGGATGCCATCATGGCCAGTTTGTTTGCCGAAAAGGCCATAGACAGTCTGCTGGCCGGCACGTATAACTGCGTCATCGGGCAGATAGGCGAACGCATCGTCGCGACACCGTATACAGAAGCAGAACGGCTTCATTTCCCGCTGGATGAAAATATGTACCGCCTGGTCCTGGCACTGGGAAGATAAGGCAGACGGATGTAACAGGCCGGCAGGCAGCGCCGCGTCCCGGAGACATCCCACATTTTATCCCGGGCAATACTGGACGGCAGTATTCCCTGTACAGGGAAAGCCGCGGACCCGGAACGAGGCGTAGCCTGTACCTTAGCCTGGTACAGGCATCCGATGCAGAAGCTCCCGTGCTTCTACATCTTTCTTCAGCTATCATAGTTGAAAGCTCAACTATGATAGCCCTGGCACAGTGGGGCGAGTGCTTTTATGATTTTTTTGGAATGGCTGGAAATTTCTTTATGCTAACTGCCAAGTAAAAGTGATGTCAAGCATTTTTGAAAATGTTTCGAAAAAAGCTATTTATTAGCCCCAAATTATAGGACTTAGAAGAGAGAGTTTTATAATTTTATAGTATTAATATTACAACATGAGTCGTGGTATTTCCGTTGATGTATAATGTTTTTGAGCGGCAATATACCGTTCAAAGGAGGCTCGTTTCCACGGATGGCTCATGGTCTAAGGCAAAGATGGATTCTCCTTATGAATCCTCATCAATCGATGGGGATTTTTTGCATTGATAGGTGAACACAGTACGCCTATCGGTAAAGATTTCATGTTGCATTCGTTCCTTTTTTGCTTTGGTTGTTTTGGGAGACAGGATATACCGGTTCTCCAAGATAGAGGTCAGGGCTGAAACAGAAATACAGATATGTTCCTGCTGTTCCAGAATCTCCTGAAAATGGGTAAAATTGGCATTAGAATAGTCGTTTTCGTACAGTTGAAGGATAGATTCTTTGACGGAGTCCGGGATGGTATGGGATGGTTTACGGCCCTTATTGCCATGACGGAAGGCCGCTTTTCCTTCTTGGTGATAACGGATGATCAGCCGGTTAATCGTCCTGCGTGTACACCCAAGGACCAAAGCGGCTCGACTTGGAATTAGCAAAGGAATACAAAAAGTAAGAATATGTCGTAGAGTACTGGAATGGGCGGATGGTGCAATGCCTGTACGGTACGGTGTCGTTTGTTCGCTGGCGGATGAAAAAAGTCAGGGAAAAAGGCCTCTATCCACTTGATAAGCAACTACGACTGAAATCCTATCACGGTTTTTCACTTTGCTTCCACGGAAGATGAACAGTCATGGGAACTAGCCGGATGGGTAAATGACGGCCATTACGGATTAAACAAGACGATGGTGATCAGCAACGATGATAGTAAAAAATATGGCTATGAGGCTTTCTAGGAACTGGTAGCAGGGGCAAGTGGCATGAATACTAACGGGATGTATATTATGTACACTGTTGTAGAACCATCCAATATATTTCCGCTCACTGGAAGATACGATTCTGGCAATCTATGACCATTTGGCATCCTATGCTGTGCGTTCAGATATACCAAGTTTTATCAAAGATAGGGTCTGGAAATTAATGAGGCATGGCCGTCCGGGATTTAGTGGAGGAAAAAGGAAGAAAAAGAAGAAGAAGCAGCCGTGGCATTATACGGTCACCAGGAAATCCATTTTAGAATGTACAGACTGGCGTGGATAACGGAGTCTTCACGCTATGAGGGATTGAGGAATGTTGTTTTATGTCGGACTGGATTTATGATGAGGAGGGGTTGATTATGAAAAAAATGGTCGGCGTGATGCCGCTCTGGGATGATGAAAAGGAAAGTATCTGGATGTTGCCGGCATATATGGAAGGCTTGAAAGCGGCAGGGGTGGGTTTTTTTATTTTTCCTATGACGCAGGATGAGGATGAAGTGAAACGGCTTGTCGGGCTTTGTGACCAGATCCTGCTGACCGGGGGACACGATGTCAATCCTTCGCTGTATCAGGAGGAACCAGTGAATGCATCGGTTGAATGGAATGAGACGAGAGATGTGATGGAAGAGAGGGTCATATCCCATGCACTGGCTCAGGATATGCCTGTCCTGGGAATCTGCCGGGGACTGCAGATCCTGAATGTGGCACTGGGAGGTACGTTATACCAGGACCTGCCGCTGCAGCATCCGTCAGACACGGATCATCATATGACGCCTCCCTATGACCGGCCTGTTCATACGGTCCGGGTCCTGCGGGACACGCCGCTTTATGATCTGTTGCAGACGGAGCATATGGGCGTCAACAGCATTCATCACCAGTCTATACGGAAACTGGCACCGGATTTGCGGGAAATGGCTCTATCGGAGGATGGCCTTGTAGAAGCCGTCTATATGCCGGGGAAACGCTTTGTATGGGCCGTCCAGTGGCATCCGGAATATGGGTTCCCCTCTCATGAGGACTGCCGTGCCATTTTCCGTGCATTTTCCCGGGCATGATGTCCTGCTGGATAGTGCCGGATGCATGGCAGGAATCCTGTTTGTTTTCTGCATCCGTATGGTGCACCGGCTGATGAAACGGTAACGGAATCCCCTATCGGCCGGTCAGTGGGTAAGATATTCATACAGCCTGGTTTCGACCGGGACATCCAGCTTGAACTGGAAATTGACGACTGGCAGTGTTTTCCCATCATTGCCAGTCATTTCTTTTTGTAGTGGTCCGGCGACTACCGCGAGGTCTCCCAGATAGTAGAAATCGGTGCCTTCGCTGTCACTTTTTTTGACAAAGAGCAGTTTCCGCGTCAGTGGCGACTGGATTTTGGGAACTTCTCTGGAATCCAGCCGGACACGGGACCGGGTCATCCAGCTGAAGCGGCCGGGCGCGATGAACTGGTCTTCGTATTTGGTGCTTTCGGAAATATCGTCGCTCTTTTTATAGGTGACAAAAATCGGGCAGGTGCGCCGTCCCGTCGTTTCAAAATCGCTGTCATCGACGATGGCATAGCCATTGAGCGTCCCTTCGCGGTTCGTCTTATAATTGAGCAGGCGCGATACGTCTTTACGGGAGTATTTTCCATAGCGGACGAATCCGACGGCATAGGCCTGGCCGTCGGTCTGCTTGTGGAATTGGTATATGCCATAGGCCAGACAATCGTTCAAATAGGTCAGAAATTCGCTGTTTTTTATGAGGAACTTCATCTGGGGCGTCAGGACGAACTGATCTTCCTTGAGCGATACGAGGGCAATGTGCCGGTATTTTTTCTGGGCCGTCTGTGTAAAAAAGTGCAGGGACAGGACATTTTCGATGCCGGCAATCGTTTTTTCCGATGTTTCATAGCCACAGGTATGACGTATATACGCCCGGAGATCGCCTATAGAAAGGGAAGGATGGGATAAGAGATACTGCAGGATCCACAATTCCTCCAGCCGTTTGCCGTTGGCCAGTTCCAGACTGACCAGTTTCAGCACGGCTTCATGGTCTTCCGTGAGTGTTGCCGGTGTCTTATCGATGCTTTGGGCGTAGGCGAAATAGGACTGACTTTTTTTGACATATAAGTACGGATCTTTATCCCCAAGCCTTACGAAATCCATCATGAGCGGCCGCCGACCCAGACGGTATTTCAAATCTTTATAAGACTGCTTTAGTTCCTGCGTATCGGCCAGCCATTTCCGGTTGTTGATGGCTTCGTATATTTTTTCCTTGACGACATCCTGGAAATGGACAGAGGTGGAACCGGGCAGGAAATTCTGTGACATCGTACGCCGCACATCGTCCTTGTTGTAGGTACGGTCTCCGTAGAGGGCGATAGGCAGAAGAAAGTTGTTTTTGTAATTGCCGATGAAATCGAGGACTTCCAGATAGCGTTTATGGGGAAATTTGCGCAGGCCGCGGCCCAATTGCTGGACAAAGATGATGGCCGACTGGGTAGGGCGCAGCATGATGATCTGGTCGATTGAGGGAATATCGACCCCTTCGTTGAATATATCGCGGGTCAGGATATACTCGAGATAGTCGGGCGTCGTATCCGGACTACCTTCGAGGCGGCGGATGGCATCATCCCTCATTTCCGGGGTAGAATCACCGCTGAGTGCTATGGCCCGGCGGCCATGCTTTTGCAATAAGCCGGCCAGTATGCGGGCTTCTTCGACGCGGCTGCAGAATATGAGACAGCGCAGGCGGTTTCCATCACACCCGTAATAAGAAGAGTAGTACAGGATATGGCGGACCCGTTCTTCGCAGGTCAGATCCTGTATGGTGGCGGATTCATCCAGTAGTTCTCCGTTTACGGAAATATCGGCAATGCCGTGATAGTGGAACGGTACCAGCATATTTTCCGCCAATGCCTGGTGGAGGCGGATTTCATAGGCGATGTGGTGATGAAATAGTTCGTAGATATCGAAATCGTCGGATCGTTCTGGTGTGGCCGTCATGCCCAGCCAGAACCGGGGTTTGAAATAGTGGAATATCCGTTGGTAGGAAGCCGCTCCGGCACGGTGTACTTCATCGACGACAATATAATCAAACGAGTCCGGAGAGAATTTTGTATATACGTCAGGCTGGGAAAGGGTCTGGATCGTACAGAAGAGGTAAGGTGCATTCCAGTCTTTCTGATTGCCGGATAACAGGCCCGTATCTTCCCGATCACACCAGACGGTTTCATAACTCCGGCGGGCCGCTTTGGCGATGAGTTCCCGGTGGACGACGAATAAGAAACGCTTTGGCTGGAAGATGCGCACGTCAAAAGCAGACAGGTAGGTTTTGCCTGTCCCCGTTGCCGAAATGAGGAGCCCTCTGTCAGAGCCCTGGTCGCGCAGCTGCCGGAGTCCCTGCAGGGCTTCCTTCTGCATGGCATTGGGATTGATGGTCTGCATGCGTGCCAGATGGGTATGCCGGGGCCTGTTACAGGTGTATACACGTTCGTACGCGTTGATCCAGTTTTCATCGACGGGGACGGCTTCCTCCCAAAGCGTATCGAATTCCGAACGCATCTGCCGGATGAGGCCGCCATCTTTGGATGAGGTGAAAAAGACATTCCATTCCTGGTTTGTCGTCAGGGCGGAGGCCGTGAGGTTGCTGCTGCCCAGGATCATCGTGTAGTTTTCCTGAGTCCGGTTGGGCAGATGGAACAGATAGCCTTTGGCGTGGAAGCCGTGGTCTTCCGTGACCATGCGGAGCTCGATGGATGATGGCGGACAGAGATAGGTCTGCAGGGTGAGCAGATCGCGAAGGGCGTCGGGTTCAGTGAAGTTCAGATACTGGGAAGCCAGGATATAGCCTTTGACCGGACGGTCTTTATATTCCAGCAGCACATCTTTCAGGCAGGCAATGCCTGATTTGGTGATAAAGGCTACGGAAAAATAAAACTCATCACAATAAGAAAGCTGCGTAACCAGTGTATCCAGCACTTTCGTCTTTTGTGCGCGGTTATTGGTCACAATACGGGGAACATACCGTGAATCCGCTTTCGTATTATAATCGATAAAACCTTCGCGTAAACAATTTTCCAGTACATTGCCTGTCGTCATCGTGGAGCACCCTTTACTATTTAATCCGGTTTCGATTCAGAAACTAATTTTTCCATGATAGGCTGATCGGCTGCCGCCCAGTCCAGGGATGGCAGTTCCTGCGGCGGAAGCCAGCATGACGCAATATGCTCTTTGCGGATAAATTCCGGTGAAGAGAGGGGACAATAGAAGGCATGCATGGTAATGGCAAAATCGGGGTACTGATGATGGACCGTCATATATAAGTCACTTTCCTTGATGGTCGTATGAATGTTCATTTCTTCCCGTAATTCTCGTTCCAGTGCGGCGTGCCGTGATTCTCCCGGTTCTATTTTTCCGCCAGGAAATTCATATTTGAACGATACATAAGGATACTTCCCTTTTCCCCGCTGCATGCAGAGAATGTTTCCATTATACGTCAGAATAGCCGCTACGACTTCCAATTGTTTCATCAGTTCGTCACCTTTCCTGTCAATTATTCTGGATCTATTATACTATTTCTTGTTTATCGATACCAGAGCAGAAAAAATGCCTGTGCCTATATGGATTTTTAGCTGCCAGGATAGGAATTGCCATAGACTTGACTAAATATATATGACAGGCTTATACAAACGGTATTCAGAAAACGGGGAACGTCATATACGAAATGTTCTTCTGTCTTTGTGAGATAGACAATATAGCAGTGTGAAAGTATTAAATATAGTAAATTAATACCCTTGTTTTCTTAAAATATTTCATAATAAGCCAAATTTTTCTAAATGAATAAAAATAGAAGTTCTGAATATGCGTTTTGGTAATTGATTGAGATAAAACAAAACATTTTT
>ERZ780178.2494-NODE-2494-length-10642-cov-2.187589_pt1 | contig 10642 bp, 8 predicted proteins | sample MGYA00511018_ERZ780178 | MGnify/ENA primary metagenome ERZ780178 (study PRJEB29588, sample SAMEA2151439) | human gut metagenome | biome: human gut; feature: human-associated habitat; material: faeces | place: Denmark | collected 2008/2010 ...
TTTCAGTTGTTTTTCTCTGTGTGCCCTTGTCAAGCGATGTTTGGTAAGGTACAATAAGTTGCGCAAATTAAAAATAGAATAAAAAGAGAGACATAGTTTGCAGGCTCTGGTAAAATGAAGTTGCCACCCACCACTCTGAAAGGAGTCTATAACCATGTCCGAGAAAAATGTACAGGTAAACGAGAAAGTAATCAAGGGCTAGCTTCAAAGATTATTAAAACTAAATTCGCAGTGTTTTAAAAACTCATGGGCAATAATTGTTGCTCCAACCTCATTTGGATGTACTCTGTCTCCAGAAACGTAACCAGAGTACTGTTTGTGGGTCAAATATTCATCAAATCTTCCTTGCAGATCAACAAATATGCATTTATACTCCTCTGCAAGCTTTTTACAGATCGAACAATACTCATCCACTCTAGTTCGCATACGGTCTTGCTTATTTTCCTCAATAAAAAAAGGTGTCATAAGAAAAATACCTTTTGTTTTTCCTGCAAGCTCAGAGAGCATATTTCTCAAGTTTTCTTCATACTCCTCGGGATATACATGATAATCCCGCATCGCCGGACAATCGAATTGCCTCCAAATATCATTGATTCCAATGCAGATGCAAACCCATTCCGGTTTTAAGTTCAGTACATCTCGCTGAAATCTTGCAAGCAGATCTCGGCTAGTGTTCCCACTCACACCTGCATTTGTCACGCGAACAAATACATCCGGGTAGAAAGCGCCAAGCAGATTTTCTACCTTGCGTACATATCCATGCCCCAGACTATCCGCAAGCCCTTCTCCCACAGGAAGAAAGCTACCCGCGTCCGTAACAGAGTCACCTGCAAACACAACACGATCATAGTTCTCGAAAATCATTGTGAGTATCATCCCTTCTGTTTTACAAAATCAAAACATTTCTGAATTGCAGGGTTAATTATACATCGAACAGCTTCTGTTGCCACGCTGCCATTTATCAAAGTGTATTCCAAAAAAGTAATGAGAGATCATGTATTTCCTATTTCCCTGATACTAGCAAAGAGAAGCCGAAACTTCTCTTTGTATGAAAAAATCAGCCCATCTGCCATATCTCCAAATTGTCAACCTCACCGGTACAATCTTCAAAGTAGAAGCCAAAGCAATTTGGATCTATATTTTTTTCTGGACGCCAAGAGGAAACATAGATGTCGTCAATATACACTTCCAAAAAACATCTACGCGCTAAAACTTTCACTTTGGCTTTTTCCTGAATTCGGAATTCCTGACATATCTCATCGCAAATGACCATATTAGGTCCCCAGCCAGAAATTAAATATCCAAATTCCAAACGCTGCCTTTCTCGATTCATCAAAATGCAAAGCATTGAATCGTCTTGGCCATGAAAGAAGATGCCCGCTCCTACACCAGAATATAAAGACAGATCAAACGTAACAAAGCGACCATCCCTTAAATCTGTTGAAGATTCACTATGTTTGCACCCCGACAAAGGCGAAGCACTAAGTGCAGCTGAAGTGCCAAGCGAAGAAAAAGAGATTTTACCATCTAACACAAACTTCATTGGAGGTATTACACCCGTGTTTTTTACCAGTGTTAGTTCTGGCAGCACATCTGCAGTCTGTGCAAGCAAAGTATGTTTCAAACAATCATTAATTGGGTTATACCGCAATCGCAACTGATAAGGTGTCGCTTCTTCCAGTATCTTGACAGTAGTAACCCAACCTGCAGGGCCATTATATCCCCAAAGATGATAAAAAAACACTTGGTTTCCAACTTTCAGGGGCCTCCCTACAGTCACGGTACTAACACTGACGTTATCTCGTGTGCCTTGTAACATATAGTCACCCTTAGGGAGTCTGTATGGCCCTAGCATGTTATCCGATGTGACATAATAATTCCCGCCAGACATGTCTTTAGCCTGTTTGTCAAACCGGTGAGACAAATAACTGGATGTACAAAATGTAATATAGTGACGATTTTGGAAGCAAATATGCTCTGGAACCTCTAATTTGGGGAACATATCTGGATCCGGGAAAGCATTAGGAAGGCACTTCCAATTTAGGCCATCATTACTTGTAAGAAGCCCTAGTCCTCCATTTTTATTAATGGAATTGACCTGTTTAGCGTTAGCAGTACAGAATGCATAGTAAGGAGGTCCTTTATCATCCAATGCATCAACTATACCAAGTGAATCCCAACGAGCACAGGTATCAGACATCTCATTTGGTTCACTCATATAATTGATACCGTCAGGAACGCATACGTGCTCTGTACGCTCCCAGTGAAGCAAATCATTACTTTTTGCAAAGTAGATTCTTTGGTAACCAACCGGGTATTCTTCAGAGAAATTCATAATAAAAGTATCGCCAATTTTCTGAATCATACCGGTTCCTATCCATACAGCTTCCTCACGCTTAGAAAGGACTCTTCCGTACTCTGTCCAATGCACCAAATCATCAGAAATAGCAAGACTAATTCCGTCCCAGCCACCCTTTCCTATACGTTCCGGTGTCAAGCTTAAGTAAAACATATAGAACTGTCCTTGATAGGGAACAATCCAACAGTCCCATAGTCTCTCTTTTTTAGGGGTATAAATCATAATAAATATTCCTTTTCGCTTCTGGTCATAATAATCCCCTTGCCGGGCAAACTTCTCATTGCGTCAGATTATTCAAATAATTCTAAAATAGCAGCAAGCGTCGGAAAGGCTACTGTAGGCGTTTTGCGGTTTTAGAAAACAGCAGTCAAACAGCGGGCTGTAGTTTTCCTTATCCTTTCCGGGGAATTCACGCGATATTCATATATCCATTCCTGAAAAGTTTGCTCGCTCATCTCTATTCCGTTGTGTTTTCAAAGGTGGTAATACAGTTCTCGGGGTTCTGACCCACGCCGGAAACATTTCCTGTGATATCGGTTAGGTTAATTTTCCCAGAAGTACCGGACTCAGCTGTGAAGCCGTAGCCAACATTGCCATTCAGCTCATGCGTAGCGCCTATAACGCCACCGGTCCATACAACATTCTGCGCGTGATCTTTCAGCACCAAACCGTTCCCTTGATTTCCTCCGCTAAAACAGTTGGAAAAATACACTCCATCAACGCCAGAACCGCCAACAGAAGCGCCGTCTCCTCCATTTGCAAGGAACATACAATTGGAAAACTGGATGCCAGTCACCGTGCCATCGCTTCCATCTACATGCATAGCGTCATCTGTATGCGCGCCAAACCACGTGTTACTGATACCACAGCGAAGCACTCGTCCGCCGCCTGTAGGCTCGATCCACATGCCGTTTGCAGCAGTGTCAAAACAGCTATTGGTAATCTCAACCAGTGCAGAGAACTGTCTCGCTTTCGGTGCCAGAACCACATCCTTGCTGTGCCAGATCAGCAAGGCTTCGGAAATGCAGACGACATCCACATATCCCATGTAAATACCATAGCTGGGCTGTGCTTCTCCAACACCCGCTCTTGCTGTCAGCCCACGGATGTTGATAGGTCCTGTATACGCATTTTGCCCCAGACGAATGACGGCACCACCGTCAGCAATGCTGGAAGGCGTTCCATCCAAAGCACTGATGTTCGTAAGATTGACACTCCAACTACCGTCCAGATCGATACCTATATATGAGCGATTCAGCGCCACATTTTCAATACTAGCGTAATCACCGGAACTGAAAATATACGCACCGCCCGTGCGGTACTGAGCTGAATCGAATTTTAGATCTTGTACATGCCATCCACCATCGCGGAAAGTGATTACATTGTCCGTCATGTTGGTGGTTCTTAGAACAGTTGCATTATCACCGTCGCCAGACAGCGTCACGCTCCCTGCAATCACCAATTTGTCGATCAGATAGGTACCAGCCGGAAAATACAAGTGACGATTTCCCTTCAGTGCTTCTCTAATTGCAGCTGTGCTGTCCTCATGGCCAGTGGGGTCGGCTCCATAGTCCAGCACGTTTACAGGTGATTCATTTTCGTTCTTGGGTTGTTCTGCGTCGGGTTCAATATATTCCTGCGTGCTCTGCATTACCCGCTCCACATTGGAAATCAGGTAAGGCTTCAACAAAAGTAAAAGTAATATGACCGCTGCAACAGAAAGGGCAACAGAAATAAATATAATAACACCGGGATGGTTCATGTTCATTCCTCCTTATACGTATCCAATTGGCAACGTTGCCAATACTCATGAATAATACAGGCAGCAACCAGCGCAAAACTGATCGCTGCCTTTTTATCACTTATTCTTCATATGTTCATTCAATGTGGCTTCCCTATCAATCAATGCCATTACCCAGAAGGCAATGGCCTGCTCCACTGACAGAATGTCTGGATAGCTACCTTTCCCGTGGTCTGCCGGCTCCATACAATGGTCTCCCCCTGCACCAAAATGATATCAAACGCAACTCCCAGCCCTCTGCCTTTCGCATAGGCGAGGCAGGAATTCTCATGTCGCAGCAGTTGATCTGCAGTTCCGTGGACAAACAACGTGGGAACGCTGCTGTCTGTGATATAGTCATAAGGACTGCATCGATGTGCAATCTGGTCATGATATATACCGCCAGAATATAAATACTCTATTCTGGGATAGCCCGGCTGAAGTTCGACACCCTCCACCAGCATATCCGAACGATAGAGCATTGTCAGTGGTGCTACGGGAATGCAGCCAATGATGTGAAAACGTTTTTCCTGCACACTGTCCAGACAAAACACAGTATCCGGCGCATAGGCCAGCATCATTGCAAGATGGGCGCCCGCCGAATGACCTGTGACAACGATTTTCTCGGTATCAAGTTGTAACGCATCGGCATTCTGCGCCGATATCTAGCAGCATCAAATACGTCTAATACTTCATCTTCAATGGTCAATGAATCAGTTCCTATAACCCTGTAATCTACGCTTGCCACAGCAAACCCATGCTTGCGGAGTATGTCCGTAGACACATGCAGCATATTCAGAATTGCGATCCGGTCCATAACAAATCAACCACCGCCCAATATCAAGAACCATACTGGCGCTTTTTCCCACTATCTGATAGAAGGAGGATAAAAAGTCAACGACAACTCGCGATTGCCAACTCGTTTAATTCAAGATCCCTGCTTGTTTTACAGTAAGAATCTGAAGGACTGTTGATACTGCATCTTCTCCCCTCTGTTCAACGGTTCTGCTTGCGAATGTTCTGCACAGACTTTCGAATCTGCATTTCCGGATCCACAGAAATAGCGACGGGCTGCTGACTGTCAATGGTACCGTTGATGCGGTCCATCAGGATTCGAACTGCAGACATGCCTACATATTCGATTGGCTGTGCCACGGCAGTAATATCCAGCAATTCCGGCCATTCCACGTCGTCTATGGTGATCATGCTGATATCTCTGGGAATCTGAAGATTCATTTTCCGACAAGCGCGTACAACGTTTTTACCCAGAAAATAAACGCCTGAAATGATTGCCGTGGGGTGCAGCTCATCGATCAATTCCTGGATCCTGCCGCAGGGATCAGACACCCGGTCCATTGCCACGATATACCGCTCGTCAACCGGAAGCGACGCCTCTTCCATGGCTTTGCGGTAGCCATCAGCGCGGTCAGTACTATAGGGTGTTGTAACATTCAGCAGCAGAATTTTTCTATGCCCATTGGTGATCAAATGCCTCGTCGCTCGCTGTGTGCCTCGATCATCCATGATCGAGATCGTATCCACGAAATCGTAGACCTTGTTGAACAGTTGCAGCATCGCCATGCCACGCTTTGTCATCAGAGATACCAAATTCCTGTTTTTAGAGGAAGTCGGCATAAATACCACGCCCATTGCCTGCATACCCATGAACAACTCCAAATTTTTCCGCTCCTCACGGCAATCGCCGTTGCTGTAGGATAGAACGAGCTGATATCCCAACTTTTTCAGCTCGTCCTCCATCGCCTTTATGATGAGCGAATAAAATGGGTTCTCGATATCGCAGATATCCAGACCAATCAGGTGGCTCCGGTTGCTTTTGAGTCCCCGCGCCAGCAGATTGGGCGTGTAATTCAATTCCTTTGCCGCTTGATACACCCGGTCGCGCATCTGCTGTGAAATGCTTGCGTTTTCCTGAAACGCACGGGATGCTGTCGAGGTCGATACCCCCGCTTTTTTTGCAATGTCGTTCAGTGTAACCATGTTCAACCCCCACGCTTTCTTCTTTGACGGTCATGTCAAAAACCGCGTCCTCTGGATAAATCATACAATAGCGAGGCTTTCTTGTCAACAGAAGATCATACTGTGCCTGCCTCCAGACCGAGTGCAGCGTGCTGGATCAGAAGCGAACACATACAGTTGCAATACCGTGCGGCCTTAGCGCCAGACTTACGCACTTGCCCACAGTTTCACAAACTTCATTGGTAGGCCACTCTGGAATCGCCAGCCTTTGCGCGCTGGAGACATTCCTGCAAAATTCCAATCTGCTATTGCTCGGTTCAGACTTGGTGTTATAGACCCGCAACACCAGCGCATCGCCTTCTTCCGCCTGTTTGACAGCGCACAGGATGCAGCCATGCGCAGTGACAAGGCTATTTTCCAACGGAAGCGTGCCTGCGTGAATCCCCGCTGCATGAGATACGACAGGATTGGCAAAGCAAACACTTTCCTCAATCAATCTGTCCGCAGTACCGGGTCCGACATAAATACCAAGGCTGAAAGAGTGACTACCGATCTCCGGTTTGGGGTCCGGATCAAACGACGCGCGGATCAGGTTCACTGTCAGACGGCCTGCCTCATTGCGGAAACCGTATTTGCAATCAGACATCAGCGCAACGGTCTCGCCGTTATCAGCGCCTGCGATCAGGCCAATACACGGCACATCCTGCTTCAAAGCGGGACGGTCGATCACACCAAACGGTACAACACAGCGGGAACTTTCGACGGTATTTGCCAGATGTAGCTGGAAATTCAGCTGCGGAACACCAGTAGCCAGCGAACCGGTCTCATTCCAGTCTACACTGACATTATAGCGAAGCCGCGCATTCTCTTCTTCCAGCACAACGGAAGCCTTCAGTTCAGAGGCTTCGAAGGGAATCGAAAAGTCAATGCTCTGACAGACGCTTCCTTTGTTGATGGCAGTCACCTTCACCGGGCATGCCTGGCTCAGATTGGTCTGCTTGCTAAATCTGCCCACGCGCCAAGCCGTCATACTGTTGGAGACTTCCTCTACGCCCAAGCAGAAGAAGCCGCTCGGCACATTTATCCACTCCTGTCCGGTCTGTTTGGACACAAGACTCAGCAGTTCCATCGTATTGGGTGAAAAAACGGCCTTAATCTTTTTGTTTTCCAGCACAATAGGCTCATCGGTGATCCGGTCAACCCGAGGCTCCGGAAACACAGGCCACTGCACATGCTCCGGCGCATCGCTGCGCAGGAAAATGCTGGTGTATCCCATCGCAGGAAGCTGTACCGGCACCGAGATTTTTGTGCCGCGGTGACCCCAGTAGAAATTGCCCTCGCTCAGCACCTGCAGCCTGATCCGCTCTCCAGCAGCGTTGAACGCGCACATACGCGAGGTGTCGCCCTGCCAGTCCCAAACATTCAGCTCCGCCACCGCGCGGCGGGGATACGGCGTCGTATTGAACAGCACATACGCGCGTTCTGTTCCACAACCGCGCTCCGCGGCAGGGAACCCATATCCGCACTGCTCGCCAATACCATATCCCACGCCCGCACCGACGGAGGTTGATTCCGCGCAATCCTGCGCTAGAACACTCGTATCCAGCGAGGCGCATATCGCATCCATCGCATGGTTCGCATTGATATCAGCCGTGGCCAACGCCTGCTGAAACTGCCCCAGCGCGTATTCACGGGTTTCCCGAACGCCGGAGCCGGGGAGGATATCGTGGAACTGATTGAAGAGGACCTTTTGCCAAGCCGGTTCGAATGCACTTGCGGTCTGATAATCTTCACAGAAGCACCGCGCCATCGAGTCGAGCGTCTCAGAAGCCATCAACCGTTCCTCGCCGATCCGGTTCGCTTGCTTCGTTCTGGCCTGGGAAGTATAGCAGCCGGTAAACACATAGTTCAACTCCGTATCCACAACTGGGAAATTGGCGCGGTCTTCCTCCAACTTCTCAAAAAAACCATGGATCGTTCCAAAACTGATTGTGGGGAACAAGGGCCAAGACGACATTTCGATCAGACGGTCCAGATCTCTACGGGTAGGCCCGCCGCCATGATCTCCAACGCCGTATACCTTTAAATACTGCCGCGTTCTGTTCGTATGGCAGAAAGAGGGAACATTCAGCAAAAGATCGTATTCGATTGTCTGATTGTACCAAGCAGGTTCTCTATAAACCAACACCTCTGCGCCAGAGGGCGCACGCCAGTTATAAATGAACGGGCCATCCATGCCGCGGCAATGATAATAGTACTTCACTCCAGCTTGTGTCAGCACCTCAGGTAGCTGGCACGCATGTCCAAATGTATCCGGCTCAAAGTCCAGCTTCACGGCGTCCTCCGGAATCTCCAAAAGCCGCGCAAGATAGCGCTTAGTGTACAGCAGCTGCCGCGCCATAGCCTCGCTTCCGGTCATATTCTTGTCATTCTCCACCCATGTTGAAGCCGTGACCTCCCAACGCCCCTCATGGACTCGCCGGCGTACCTGCTCCAGCATCTGCGGATGGTACTGCTCGAGCAGATGATATACTGACGCCTGTGACTGAGAGAATGTGAACGTCGGGTAGTCTTGCATCAGCTTCAACACAGTGGCAAAGGTGTCTACCGTCAGAGAGGCAGTCTCCTGAAAGCCCCACAGCCAGTTCATATCAATATGCGCATGGGCTGCACAGGTGACCTCATATTCTTTTGCCTTTTCCGACAGCGGCATCAGAAGCCGCTCCGCTTCAAGCGCAGCAGACTTGGTAATAACGCCTTCGGCCCGGAAGCCATTCAGGAGCATTTCCAGCACTGGCAGCAACTGCGCATCCATTCCGTTCTCTTCTACTCTGGACATCTCCAGCAGGAAGCCCAATTCCGCCAGAATCCGCTTGCTCCAAAGGCTGTTCCATGCGTACTGCCGCAGGTACTCATAGGTTCGCAATCGGTTATCCATTACTACATCCTCCTTCGCAGTGCCATAAACTACGTCTATTATACGTCCAGAGTCCGGAAATCCAGATATTCAAAGCTGCCCCGGCCCCGATCCAGAAACAGGCCGCATATGCCGTCTTTGTACCGATAGGACACAGTCTGGATCATCAATACATCATCCAGAAAAATATCATAGTGGATACTCGTGCAGACCACCCGCAGGTGATAGGTCTTCCCATGCTCCAAAACACAGCTTCTGGCATCGAGTATCTCCACCCTCGGCATTACAGCAAACAGCAGCTTCTGCCAATTGAAATCTAGGATTACGCCATAGCCGGAATAGCCGTCAGACTGCTTCAGAACCAAGCCAGCAGCAGCTCCCTCGTCCAGTGTAATATCTGCTGAGAACATGAACGCCTCTTCTGATCTCCGCTGCCGAATATGAACGCCTCACCGCGCAGCTCCATCTGATACCGGTCCCAGCAAGTACGGATTCGACCGGAGATTCGATCGTCATCCACCTGCCATTTTGCAGGCGTGGAATAGAGTACACGGTAATCCGACAGATTTTTGTGAAGCACCTCTTGTGTAATCCGTTGGAGCGAACACTTTTCTTCCACAAGAGGAGAATATACAGCTCGCAGCTTACCATCCACCAGTCGGTATTCCTTTGGCGTGGACAGGCTTCCAGGTGACGGCGCACCATCGTCACGCTCACCTTCGCGTTCCACGCGGGTATACAGCAGCATCCGCTTACCTTCGAACATGACCGAGCGGCAGGTGATCCCATTTTGCCGGCGTGATGCCAGAATCACATTATCCGGCTCCATGACATAAGGCCCTGTCACCTTATCGCTGACCGCATAGACCGTACCCTGAATCAGTTCCTGCTCTGAAAACAGATCACGGCTATTCATTACTCACCAGCATTGTCAGATACCAGCGGCCATTCATGCAAAACACATCCGGTACTTCCACGATGGTGTTTGTCTTAGCTGTAAAAACTGGGCCAACATTCTCCCAGTGATACAAATCTTTCGAATATACGCAGGCGATGGCCGCCCCTTCGGGCATCTCCTCGGAGGGTCTTCTTGCAGCAAAAAAACCATAGTATCCCTCGCCATCTGGGTTTTCAACCACAATCAGATCTCTGCAATCCACGATCCCATGCCGGGCAGGATGCTCACGGGTACAATAGACATCAGGATCCGGCTCGATCACGGGGTTACCGCTAAATTTGGTAAAATGCACCCAATCTCTGCTCGTAGCCAGAGCGATTCGCTGGATCAGTCCCCCGTCTTCACTACTTCTTTGAGTATAGTATAAAAAGCAGTCATCATTCTTTTCAAATGCGCAGCCGGTAAAGATGTCCAAGTCCTCTCCGCTGCCTACTTCTCCAGGCATCACTGCTGTGGGAAGTTCTTTCCAATCCAGCAGATTATCCGAGACCGCATGTCCAATGCTTCTCTCCTCTGTCAGAGTACGGCTGGAGCCTTTTGCCCGCCTTTGCATGTAGAATGCGTGTACCTCTTTACCGTGGGGAATACACCAAGTATCCCATAAATTCATCTCGTTTGGACGGTAATTCATATGTTTATTACCTTTTCTAT
>ERZ780178.2500-NODE-2500-length-10611-cov-4.428856_pt1 | contig 10611 bp, 9 predicted proteins | sample MGYA00511018_ERZ780178 | MGnify/ENA primary metagenome ERZ780178 (study PRJEB29588, sample SAMEA2151439) | human gut metagenome | biome: human gut; feature: human-associated habitat; material: faeces | place: Denmark | collected 2008/2010 ...
ATTTAGGTTCTGGTACTTCGGTGTGCAGGTTCAAGTCCTGTTACCCGCACCATAAGTCCGCCGTAATTTTGATAGAATTACGGCGGACTTTTTGTCATCTTGCTAAGTGCTTTATTAAATGATATAATGAGGGCAATAAATTGTAGTTTAATTAATCACCAAACTTAAAGGAGTGAATAAAAATAAATTGACCGAATATGAGAAATTTTGGGATGAAATGTCCAAAACGGAAGAAGTTGATTATGACGATGAAATGATAAATCGTCTTTTGAGGCTCAAGGCAATTCAAAGCCATTTATCAGGGGTTCATAAAATTTTGGATGTAGGAGCAGCAACAGGAGCTTATTCCATACCTTTGGCTAGAATGGGCTTTGATGTAGTACATTTGGATTTATCTGATGAAATGATTAAGGCGGCAAAAGATAAAGCGATAGGTTTAACAAACATTCAGTTTATTAAGCACAATGCTTGTTGTCTGGATGTATTCGAGAATAATGAATTTGACCTTGTGTTATGTTTTGACGGGGCAATTTCATTCTCTGGAAGCAAGGCAGAAGATGTAATTGCTGAAATATGCAGAGTCGGAAAAAAGGTAATGCTTTCGGTTTCTAGCAAAAGTTGTATGACAGTCACATGGCTGAACTATAGTCTTAGTAAACTGCACTACATTCACCCGTCCGTAAAGGACATAATGGAAACAGGTTGCTTTAACAAAGAGAACTACGACAATGCTGAGGAACTTACATCCATTGCTGAATTAAAAGCCTATGATATTGATGAATTAAGGGATGTTTTGAACAAAAACGGGATGAATGTTTTGGAATGTCGCAGCATTGGTAGTCTAACGCATCTGTATTTGTTGCATCTTTATCGGCAGAATTCCGCTCAAGAAGTGCATAAGAAAATCAATGAAATCAGTATGGACAAGAAATTTCTTGAAATCTGCGATTATTACGACAAATATGTTATGCCAAACGGTATGGGCAGTTTCAGACGTGCGGGTATATTTGCGATAGCAGAAAAACCGTAAGCAAAAAGTTGGTTTACGAGTGTGTCCTCAATAATGTTTCACTTTAAATTGAGTACAAGTCTGTTCCACCACTCACAACAACCACACGCGGCTGTTATCTGTCGCAGCCAAAACAATCCGGTGAATTGTTTTGGCGTTGCGATACAATGAGGCAACGACAGTTGCCCATAACCTAATTCAAAGTCACAGGTTCGACCCCTGCTACCCGCACCATAAAAACGAGTGTATTCAGAGGCTTTGGCTTTTGTGTTCACTCGTTTTAATATGCCATATATATGACACGATCGGCCGAACGGCGAAGCGAAAATCAGAGAATACTATGAAATGGCACAGGGTATCGTTGAAGCTATCAATCAAAAATCGAACGCCCAAGAAATCTGGAACGAGGTATATAAAGATCTCGTTGAGCCGTGTGTAAACATGATTCATCACAATAAAAATGAAAGTGCTTATACGCTTTATAAACTTTATTCTCTGAAATTGAATCAAAAATACAAAGCATAAGAATCGAAAACAGAAGGTCAAGCCGGATAAGAGACTTGACCTTCTGTTTTCGTATTTATAGTTGCCTAAAAATTATTTCGCGTTGGCCGCTTCTTCGATGGCTTCCAAAACGGTGTCGTAGTCCGCTTCCGTGACGAGGAGGGAGATCTCGACTTCGGAAGTCGTGATGAGGCGGATGTCGGCGTCGCTTGCGGCGATGGCGCTGAACACTCTGGCTGCCATGCCCGGCGTGTTTTTCATCTGCGGGTCATAGACGGAGATTTTATGGTTCACGCTGCTGACGATAACCTTGATGCCGGTCTCGGTCTTGAGCGTATTCGCAAAAGACAGCACTTCGATGAGGTCTTGGTCAGAAATGGTAAAAGAAAGGCCGGCATTTGCACCGTGGTTCGGGGGCATGGAGATCATATCGATGTTGATATCGAGCTCCGCGATGCGCTCGAATACCTCAGCCATAAAGCCTGTGGTGGCGGGGCTGCCTTGCAGGGTGACCAGTGTGATATTGCTGACCGTGCTGATTTCGGTTGTGCCCATGATCTGTTCCATCCTTTCTTAAACCAAAGCGGACATGTCGTAAAGGCCGGGGCCTTTGCCGCTCATGAATACCGCTGCGTTTACTGCGCCCACCGCGAACAGCTCTTTGGACTGCGCAGAATGGGAGAGCGTGATGACCTCGTTGTTGCCCGCAAAGATCACTTCATGCTCGCCGACAATGGTGCCGCCGCGCACGGAGTGAATGCCAATCTCGCTCTTTTCGCGCTTTTTGCGCTGTGCGTGGCGATCGTACATATACTGCGTTTCGCCGTCGCGCACGGAAGCAAGCGCATCGGCAAGCATCAAAGCCGTGCCGCTCGGCGCATCAATCTTCTGATTGTGGTGCTTTTCGACGATCTCAATGTCGAACTGGTCGCCGAGCACCTTTGCCGCCTTTTTTGCAAGCTCCAGCATCAGGTTAATGCCGAGTGACATGTTGCGGGAATAGAAGATTGGCTGCGTTTCGGAAGCTTTGGTAAGCTCCGCGGTCTGCTCTGCTGTGTAGCCCGTGGTGCAGAGTACGGCCGGAATGCCGCCCTTTTCCGCCGCGTAGTGCAAAATCGGCGTCAAAAGGGAGGGGTGGGAGAAGTCGATGATAACATCTGCCGCTTCCGCTACCTGATCGATGGAGGTGTAAGCGGGGTAGGAAGCAGTCTGTGCATTGACGTTCAGATCAACGCCGGCAACAATCTCGCAATCGGTGCGTTCGGAAACAAGCTGCGTGATGAAGTGACCCATTTTGCCGCAGCAGCCACATAAAATAATCCTTGTCATTTTACGTCCGTTCCTTTCTTTTAATCAGGCGAGCTGCAGATGCTTTGCCATTTCGGCCTTCAGCTTTGCAATCTGCTCATCGGACATATCGGCAAGCGGCAAGCGGCAGTGGCCGCAGTTGAAGCCCATCAGGTTCAATGCCTGCTTTACCGGGATTGGGTTGACGTCCATGAACAGTGCGTTCATGAGGTCGAGATACTTAAACGTGAGTGCCTGCGCCGTCTTGAGGTCGCCCGCAACAGAAGCGGTGGCAAGCTCGTGCATTTCTTTCGGCATGATGTTGGAGAATGTAGAGATGACGCCCTTGCCGCCGAGCACCATGATGGCGGCAGTGGAGCCGTCGTTGCCGCTCCAGACGGTGAAGCCCGGCGGGCAGAGGTTGAGGGTGTCCTGAATGAGGTCGAAGTCGTCGCTCGCCTCCTTGACACCGGCAATGTTCGGATGCTTGGCAAGCGCTTGATAGGTCTGCGCCGTGCAGCCGACGCCTGTGCGGGAGGGAACGTTGTAGAGGATGACCGGAATGTCGACCGCGTCCGCAATGGCGGAGAAATGCTGCACAAGACCGCTCTGCGAGGCTTTGTTGTAGTACGGCGTGACGGTGAGCAGCGCGTCGACGCCCGCGCTTTGCGCGGCTTTGGAGAGCGCAATGGAGGACGCGGTGCTGTTCGTGCCGCTGCCCGCGATGACAGGCACGCGGCGGTCGACGGTGCGCACGCAGCGCTCAATGAGCGCCATGCGCTCATTGTAGCTCAGCGTCGCGGCCTCGCCGGTTGTGCCGCAGACGACGATGGCGTCGGTGCCGCCTTGAATCTGGCGCTCGATGAGACGGTCGAAGGCTTCGAGATCGACACCGTCGCCGCAAAACGGTGTGACGATAGCGACGGCGCTGCCGGTAAACACACAGGGTTTCATAAAGGACTCCTTTCCATGACGCTTGACCGCCAAAACGGTAGGGGGGAGCGGCGGCCAAAAAGAGATACAGTTTTGCTTGAAAGCAGAGGGAAACTGTCGTATAATGTAAAATACGATTCATATGGATATGTTCAGCCGGGCGCAGAGCGATCGCTTCTGCAAAACTGGCTGTGGAGGATACTATGAAAAAATGGTGCAGAACGTTCCTGCTTTCCTGTCTGCTGTGCCTTTCACTGTGCACGCTCGCGCAGGCAACGGACGGTGAGACGCTCCGCGTGGGGCTCAAGTACGGCTCGGACGCGATGAGCGCGGCGAACCTTCAGAATTATTCGGCCTTCGGCGGCTACGCGCTGGGGTATTTTGACGCGGACGGCAGCTTTGAAGAGCTGGGCGCACTGCCGCAGTTGTATGAAAAGATCACGGTGACGACGGATACGACCTATCATGTGCAGCTTTCCGGCACGTTTTACGATTACGACGACGCGTCGCGCACAGCGGCGCAGTACAGCGGCGGCTTCGCTGCCTACGAGGATGGCGCGTTCTATGCGCGCGCTGGCAGCTACACGAGCCTGAGTGCGGCACGGTCCGCGGCAGCCCAATACGGCGGCACTGCCGTCGGCGGCAGCAGCACGGGCGTGACGGTCATCGTGACGGGAACGGATACGATCCTCTTTGAATTCGACTGCGGCGGGAGCGAAAACCTCGGCATCCTGCCGATCGAGACGCGTGAAAAGACGGTCACGTGGTTCCGCGGCTACCGCTACTACGGCGGCTTTGAATACCAGCGCGTGAGCGGCGGGAACATCAATGTCATCAACGTGGTGGATCTCGAGGACTATGTCAAATGCGTCATTCCCTGGGAAATGAGCAAGGACTGGCCGGTCGAGGCGCTCAAGGCGCAGGCGGTCTGTGCGCGCACCTACGCGGTCTGTCAGACGAAGCATCGCGCGCAGGGCTTTGACATCTGCGCGACGACGCACTGTCAGGTCTATCAGGGCACGGCGGCGAGCGGTGCGAATTCCGATGCTGCGGTCGACCAGACGGCGGGGGAGTTCCTCTACTACAGCGGAAGACTCGTGCAGGAGGCTGTGTATTATTCAAGCAACGGCGGCGCGAGCGAGGACAGCCTGAACGTCTGGGGCAATGACGTCGGCTATCTCAAGGGCAAGATCGACCCCTATGAGGGCAAAATCGCCTCGATCATCCCACAGTACAACTGGTCGACGACGTTTACCGCGTCGGAACTCACAACGCTTCTCAACAACCGCGGCTATGGCATCGGCACGGTGAAAAACGCCTATGTCTCGGCCTATACCGATACGGGCAATGTCTATTCCGTCACTTTTACCGGCACAAGCGGCAGCAAGACCATCGTGCGCGAAGCCTGCCGGTCGCTGCTGAATCTGCGCAGCCAGCGCTTTACGATCGGCGGCGGGAGCGAGAACGCTTACAGCGTGAATGACACGGGCGAGAGCGTCGCTCTGAGCGCGGCCAGTGCAGCCGATAGCAGCGGAAAGAGCTCGGCGCTGTCCGGCAACGTGTACGTCATCACGTCGAGCGGCACATCGCAGCTTGAGCAGCGGACGACAACGTTGGGGAGCGGTAGTTTTGTGATCTCTGGCAGCGGTTACGGACATAATGTCGGCATGAGCCAGTGGGGGGCGTACTCGATGGCAAACCTCGGCTATTCCTACCGCGATATTCTGCAGTTTTACTACACGGATGTCAGCATCCGATGAGGGAAGAGAAACAACATGAAGACAAAAGATTTTGATTATTACCTGCCCGAGGAGCTGATCGCGCAGACGCCGCTCGAAAAGCGCGACGAATCGCGCCTGATGTGCCTTGACAAGGAGACGGGTGAGCTCTCACACCACCATTTTTATGAGCTGCCGGACTTTTTGAACCCCGGCGACTGCCTGATCTTGAACAATTCCCGCGTGCTGCCGGCGCGCCTTTTGGGCCAGCGCCTACCGGGCGGCGGCGCGTGCGAGGTGCTTCTGCTCATCGACCGCGGCGACAAAACATGGGAGTGCATCGTGCGTCCGGGCAAGCACCTGCGCAAGGGCACAAAGATGCAGTTCGGCAACGGCGAGCTCAAAGCGGAGGTCGTGGACGTGTTACCTGACGGCAACCGCATGGTGAAATTCGACTTTGAGGGTATTTTCCTCGAGGTGCTCGAACACCTTGGCAAGATGCCGCTGCCGCCTTACATCAAGGAGGAATTGCAGGATCAGGAGCGCTACCAGACCGTCTATTCCAAGGTCAACGGCAGCGCCGCCGCGCCGACGGCGGGCCTGCACTTCACGCCGGAGCTGCTGGAAAAAATTCAGGCAAAGGGCGTGAACATCGGCTATGTGACGCTGCATGTCGGCCTCGGTACGTTCCGTCCTGTCAAGGAGGACGACATCGAGCAGCACGATATGCACAGCGAATACTGCGTTATCCCGCCTGAGACGGCGACGCTTATCAACGAGACGAAGGCGCGCGGCGGACGCGTGATCTGCGTCGGTACAACGTCGTGCCGCACGCTCGAGAGCTGGGCACAGGAGGACGGACACATGGAGCCGTCCGCAGGCTGGACGAGCATCTACATCTACCCGGGCTACCGCTTCAAGGTGATGGATGCACTCGTGACGAATTTCCACCTGCCGCAGTCCACGCTCATCATGCTGGTCTCGGCGCTCGCGGGCCGCGAGCACGTACTGCATGCCTACGAAGAGGCGGTAAAAGAACGTTATAGATTTTTTAGTTTTGGCGACGCTATGTTCGTTTCCTGAAACGGGGGAAGACTATGTTCAAAGTGATTAAATACGAGGGCAAGGCTCGGCGCGGTAAGTTCAAATGCGCGCACGGCGGGGAAGTGCAGACGCCGGTTTTTATGAACGTCGGCACGCAGGCGGCCATTAAGGGCGGCGTGAGCGCGCTGGACTTAAAAGACCTCGGCTGTCAGATCGAGCTTTCCAACACGTACCACCTGCATCTGCGCCCCGGCGACGATGTGGTGCGCCAAATGGGCGGCCTCCACAAGTTTATGCACTGGGACGGCCCTATCCTGACCGACAGCGGCGGGTTTCAAGTATTTTCCCTTGCGGGCCTGCGCAAAATCAAAGAAGAGGGCGTGACATTCGCCTCGCACCTCGACGGCCGGCGCATCTTCATGGGGCCGGAGGAGAGCATGCGCATTCAGTCGAATCTCGGCAGCGACATTGCGATGGCCTTCGACGAGTGCGTGGAAAACCCGGCACGCTACGAGTACGCGAAGGCATCCTGTGAGCGCACGCTGCGCTGGCTGGAGCGCTGCAAGATCGAGCATGACAAGCTGAATACCTTGTCAGATACGGTCAACCCGCAGCAGATGTTATTTGGCATCAATCAGGGTGCGACGTTCGAAGATCTTCGCATCTGGCACATGAAAGAGATCGCGAAGCTTGACTGCGACGGCTACGCCATCGGCGGCCTCGCGGTCGGCGAGCCGACGCAGACGATGTACGACATCATCGACGCGGTCGAGCCCTATATGCCGCAGGATAAGCCGCGCTATCTCATGGGCGTCGGTACGCCGTCGAACATCATCGAGGGCGTGGCGCGCGGCGTGGACTTTTTTGACTGTGTGATGCCGGCGCGCAACGCACGCCACGGCAAGCTCTTCACGTGGAGCGGCTCGATCAACCTCAAAAACGAGAAGTACAAGCTCGACGAGCGGCCGATCGACGAGCAGTGCGACTGCCCGACGTGCCGGAATTTCTCGCGTGCGTACCTGCGCCACCTCTTTAAGGCGGAGGAGATCCTGGCCCTGCGCCTTGCGGTGATGCACAATCTGTATTTCTACAACAAGCTGACGCAGCGCATCCGCGACGCGCTCGACGCGGGAGAGTTTGCGGCTTTCCGAGCGGAGTACAGCACGAAGCTGTCGGAAAGAGTTTGATTCTTTGGATAAACCCCTTGCACAATAGTGAAATATCCGTTATAATATCAATATCTTTTGTTTTGGAAAGGAACTTGTACTATGGATAGCATGATTTTACTGGTCGCAATGATCGCGGTGTTTTACTTCCTCATCATTCGTCCGGAAAACAAGCGCAAGAAGCAGGCGGAAACGATGCGCAACAGCCTCAAGAAGGGCGAACGCATCACCACCATCGGCGGTATGGTCGGCCGCATCGTTCAGGTGAACGACACGACGGTCGTCTTCGAGACCTCCGAGGACCGCGTTCGCATCGAGGTCGCAAAGTGGGGTATCCAGTCCACCGAGTCGATGGAAGCCGCTGCTGCGCAGAAGGGCAAGAAGTCTGTTCCTGCCAAGAAGGACGAGAAGAAGGAAGAAGAGCCTGCTGCCAAGGCTGAAGAACCGAAGACGGTCGAGGCGGCTGAGGTGCCTGCTGCAAAGGAAGAACAGAAGGAAGAAAAGCCCGGCTACGATCCTGAGATCAAGTAAGGCGAAAAAGAAAACGGCATAAGAAAACCTCCCCTGACATACGCTCATGTAGGCGAATGCAGGGGAGGTTTTTGCGTGGAAAAGACGGTGAACACCGCGTGGTACGCGAAAAAATGCGCGCTGGGTACGCTTGTGTGCTGCGGCACGGAGCTGGTGCTTTTGATGCTGGCATCGGCGCTGATACTGCGCGGTGCGATCAGCGAGGAGATGGCGAACGGCGCGGTGCTGGTCTGCGCGGCGGTCGCGGCGTTTTTGGGCTGCATGATCGGAGCGAGGAAGACAAGCAAGCGTGCGATGATGACGGCGGGCTGCGCGGCGAGCGCGTGGGTCACGATGCAGGTGATCGGCTTTTTTGTTTATGATGGGTTGACGCCGGAGCGGTCGCTCGAGCTGGCGGCGGCGATGGCGGTCGGCGCGGTGGCGCCGCTCCTGCTACAAAGAAACGGGAAAAAGGGGAGAGGCGCCAAGGCGCGTGCTCGCCGCAAGCGCAGGTGAACATAAAGCAATAGGCGTATTCACACGTTTTTGATCGGCGGTGGAGGAAATGCGGCGCGAAAAGCTGTAACAACTTGCACAAATGGAGCAAGAGCGACGGGAAAATATGACTTTTTCTGACTTGGGTGGTGAAGCGGAGAACTGCTTCCAGATATGGGGAACGGGTACGAAAACCACCCCATATCTTGGTAAAATGCCGCCGCTTTTTCAATTTGCTTCAATAGTTTACATAATACACTTTACATAATATTTTGACATAATTAACAAAAATGGGAAAAGTTGGCAATTCCGCTTGCGAAAAGAGTGCAAACGGCCTATATTTATAGGTACGTTCTATCGTTTTGCTCCGTGGGCAGAATGCCGCTTCCCTTCACGAGGGGTGACATACTTGCTGAGTCGAACGAACAGAAGAGACCGCCGCGGCGCTCTGCCGCAGCGCGTGCCTGTGCCGATGCTGGTGTTATCGGCGTTTATTGTGTTGGGTGTGATCCTTGGGTACGTGTTTGCGCTCCGGTCGCTGCAGAGCGCGGGCGGCGAGCTGAAACAGTATTTCGACGCGTTTTTATCGGGCGGCGTGAACAGACCGTTTTCGGCAAGGGCGCTGGGCGAAACACTGTTGTGCTATTTCCGCGCGCCGGGTATCGTGTTTTTGCTGGGCTTTGCGTCCATCGGCATTGTGGCGGTACCGCTCGTGTGTGCGTGCCAGGGGTTTCTTCTATCGTACTCGCTGTTCTGCTTTGCGCTCTCGCTCGGGCGGGGGAGCTTTCCGTTGCTGCTGGCGCTGTTCGGCATCCGGCTTCTGGCGGTGCTGCCGTGCACGCTGCTGCTCGGGAACGCGTCGCTTGACAAGTCCCGCGTGCTGCTGTCGCTTTCGCTTGGCGGCGGGGGACGGGGACGCGCAGTCAGCTACGGGAGCGCGTACTGGTACCGCTTTGGCATTTGTTGTGTGTGTTTGTTGTTTGCCGCTCTGCTGGAGCTGTGGCTCGTGCCGCAGTTTTTGCTGCTGGCGGCGTCTTGAGCTGTTTTTTAGGAAGGAGGGGTGCGATCATGGCCGACCTTTTGGCGCAATACGAAGAATATCTGGCCACGGAAAAGCACGCCTCCCAGAATACGCTCAGCTCCTATATGCGCGATCTGCACCAGTTCGCCGTGTATTTGGACGAGTTCCACCCCATGCCGCTGCCGCAGGTGACGCAGGAGGTCATCAGCGGCTATGTCGCCTGGATGGGCGGCAAGGGCAAGTCCGCCGCGACGATCACGCGCTCCATCGCGTCGATCAAGTCGCTCTACACCTACCTCCAGATGACCGGAGAGGTCAGCGCGAACCCGGCCAAGGGCGTTGCCGCGGTAAAGGTGGAGCACAAGTTCCCCGAGATCCTCACGGGCAAAGAGGTCGAGCTCTTCCTCGACCAGCCCCAGTGCGTGGACGCTAAGGGCTACCGCGACCACGCGATGCTCGAACTGCTGTACGCCACGGGCATCCGCGTCTCCGAGCTCATTTCGCTCAATGAAGAGGACGTGAGCCTGAGCGCGAGCTTCATCCGCGCGCAGAGCAAGGGCAAAGAGCGTATCATCCCGCTCTATCCCGCCGCCGTCAAGGCACTTTCGCACTACATGAAGGAGGTGCGTCCGCAGCTTTTGGCTGATCCGGAGGAAACGGCGCTGTTCGTCAACATGAACGGCGAGCGCATGAGCCGCCAGGGCTTCTGGAAGATCGTCAAGCACTATCAGGAGACTGCCGGCATCTCGAAGGACATCACGCCGCACACGCTGCGCCACTCGTTTGCCGTGCACCTGCTTGAAAACGGCGCGGACCTGCGTTCCATTCAGGAGATGCTGGGCCACGCGGACATTTCCTCGACGCAGATTTACACGCATGTTGTGAAAAAGCACCTCAAGGACGTCTATCAGAAGGCGCACCCGC
>ERZ780178.2505-NODE-2505-length-10600-cov-3.592982_pt1 | contig 10600 bp, 10 predicted proteins | sample MGYA00511018_ERZ780178 | MGnify/ENA primary metagenome ERZ780178 (study PRJEB29588, sample SAMEA2151439) | human gut metagenome | biome: human gut; feature: human-associated habitat; material: faeces | place: Denmark | collected 2008/2010 ...
TGTGCCAGAGAGGTGCATATGAGCACGGATGTGAATTTGCACCGGTTGCCGGATATTGTGATATTTTATCCGAAATTCTTAGTGCCCCTTACAGGTATCATACAGCATCCGTACCCAACGGACAGTTCCGATATCCGGTTAAAGCAACGGAAAGACAGTTTCTATGCAAGAAAAACATGCACCTAAGAACTTCCGGCATTTCATATCCATCAAAAGCCAATATCCTTTGAATATGCAAAATTTAAAAAGAATACTATATTTATTTTTCAATCACCCATCAAAAATACCCTATAGATTTTTATCCATAGGGTATTATAGGGTATGCGCCGTCCAATTGTCAACTTGTATTTTACATAGGGTTGACAATCAACAATACTATGTACTTTACATCACTTCGATTTCCGAAGTTTTTTGTTTCTGTTACTCATTCCGTTTTTTCAGTGTTTTGTTTCTTCTACGCTTCGTTTGATACCTTCACCAGCTCCGCTAACTTCCCTGCTGCTTTTCCACTGTCGATTGCTTCTTTTGCAAGGGTGATTCCATCTTCAATAGTGGATGCTACTCCACCAACATACAGGGTTGCACCGGCATTCAGTAATACGATGTCGCGTTTTGCGCCTTTTTCTTCTCCGGAGAGAATTTTCTTTGTGATAACGGCGTTTTCTGTTCCATCACCACCACGCAGTTCTTCTAAAGAAGCACGTTTTAAACCAAACTGCTCCGGTGTTATGGTAAATGTATTTACTTTTCCATCCTTGATTTCAGATATTACGGTCTCGGTTGTTGTTGTGATTTCATCCATATTGTCTTTGCCGCTTACTACAAAGGCACGTTCAACGCCAAGCCTGCTCATGGCAAGGGCAATTTTTTCTGTCAGGGCTGCATCATAAACACCTACCACCATATTTTTTGCTCTGGAAGGATTGGCAAGAGGTCCTAAAATATTGAACACAGTACGCACACCCATTTCCTTTCTTGCCTGACCTACATATTTCATGGATTTGTTAAAGAGCTGTGCAAACATAAATCCGATTCCGGCTTTCTCCACGCAGGCTTCTACTTTTGCAGGCTCTGCCATAATATTTACGCCCAGTGCCTCTAATACATCACCGGCTCCGCTCTTTGAAGAAATGGAACGATTGCCATGCTTTGCTACCGGGAGTCCGGCTGCTGCAACGACAAATGCAGAAGTGGTAGACACATTAAAAGTATAAGTACAGTCTCCACCGGTTCCAACCAGATCCACATAATTAGAAACCTTCGGTGAAATAGTATCTGCCTTATCCCGGAGTACTCCTGCAAACCCGGTTAATTCATCTAAGGTCTCACCTTTCATACGAAGTCCCATTAAAAAAGCACCAATCTGTGCCTGGGATGCTTCCCCGCTTAATAAGATTTCCATTGCTGCTTTTGCCTGTTCTTCTGTTAAATCTTTTCCTTCTGCAACCAGTTCAATATATTCTTTCATCGTAAATTCCTCCTTTACTGATTCAGTTCTTTTTTAAATGAGCCACAATAAGTTCCAATTGCCTGTAAATCATAATCATTTTCTTCCATCAGTCTGATGAAATGTGAGCCTACGATTGCTCCGTCGATAATTTTTTTCATCGGTGCAACATCCTCTGCCGTACGGATACCAAAGCCCATCATAACAGGAATCTTTGATACTTCTTTTACACTGCCAAGATAATCAATTACACTCTTATGGAAGGTTGCTTCCTGTCCGGTTACACCCATGGAAGATACGCAGTAAATAAATCCTCTTGCATCCTTTAAAATCTCAGGGATTCTGTCTTTCGAAACCGGAGATACCAGCTGGATAAGAATCGGTGCATTTTCCTTCTGCAAAAATTCCTTTATCTCATCCTGTTCCTCTAATGGCAGATCCGGAATAATCAGTCCGTCTACTCCGCTTTCGATACATGCATTCACAAAGGCTTCCACACCATAGTGAAGTATAGTATTGTAATACATCATAAATACGATTGGAATCTCAATTTTTGCACTGCGAAGCTTTTTCATGGCTTCTAATACTTTCTTTAAATTCACACCTTTTAAGATGGCATGATAGGAAGCATCCTGAATAACCGGGCCGTCTGCTACAGGGTCTGAAAATGGAATTCCAAGCTCGATGATGTCTGTTCCCGCCTGCTCCTGTGTGCGGATAATCTCCTGCATTTTATCAAAGTCCGGCATTCCTGCTGTCATATATGTAATAAATGCTTTTTTGTTCTGTTCTTTTAACTGTGCTAATTTTTCTTCGATTCTGTTCATGCTGCACCTCCTAGTTTAAATAACCCTTTCCTGCAAGATAATCTGCAATTGTATTTACATCCTTGTCGCCTCTTCCGGAAAGACAAACCACCATAATATCATCCGGTTTCATTTTCTTCGCCTGCTTCTTTGCATATGCCACTGCATGGGCACTTTCGATTGCCGGTATGATACCCTCTAATTTACAAAGCTCCATTAATGCATCCATGGCTTCATCATCCTTGATTGCAACATATTCTGCTCTGCCGCTGTCCTTAAGATAGGCATGCTCCGGTCCAACACCCGGATAATCCAGTCCTGCGGAAATGGAATGGGCAAGCTGCACATTTCCATCCTCATCCTGTAATAAATAGGAACGCATACCATGTAATACGCCAGGCTCGCCCAATGCCATGGCACTGGCATGCTCCCCTGTCTCAATTCCCTTTCCGGCAGCTTCTACACCAATCAGTTTTACATCCTTTTCTTCAATAAAATCTGCAAACATTCCGATAGAATTAGAACCTCCGCCAACACATGCCATAACCACATCCGGCAGTCTTCCTTTCTGCTCTAAAATCTGTTTCTTTGCTTCTTTGCTGATGACGCTCTGGAAATATTTTACCATCTTCGGATAAGGATACGGTCCAACAGCGGAACCGATTACATAAAAGGTATCCTCTGCGGTTTTTGCCCAGGTACGAATTGCCTCATTAGTAGCATCCTTTAAGGTATTACTTCCGGATGTAACCGGCACTACTTTAGCTCCCAGCATTTCCATACGCATTACATTCAGCGACTGACGTTTCATATCCTCTGCTCCCATATATACGGTACACTCCATATTAAAAAGAGCTGCTCCGGTTGCAGTTGCCACACCATGCTGACCGGCTCCGGTTTCTGCGATTACCTTGGTTTTTCCCATTCTCTTTGCCAGAAGAATCTGACCGATTACGTTGTTAATCTTATGGGCTCCGGTATGGTTTAAATCCTCTCTTTTTAAATAAATCTTTGTTCCATATGCCTCACTCAGACGGCTGGCAAAATAAAGTGGTGTCTCTCTTCCTACATATTGTTTAAGATAATAGTCCACTTCCTTTAAAAATTCTTCATCCTTTGTATACTTTTCAAAAGCATCATCCAACTCTTTTAAAGTATTCATCAATGATTCTGCTACATACTGTCCACCAAATGCTCCATAATAACTCTTCTTATTCATGTTCTCTCACCTTTCTTACAAATGCTTCTACTTTTTTATGATCTTTTCCATGTTCTCCTTCTACCGAAGAACTGACATCTACTACATCAGGTTCAAATAACCGGATACCTTCTTCTACATTTTCACTGCTTAAGCCGCCGGCTAAAATAAATGGTATCCTTCTTTCCTGCCATTCCCTTCTTTTTTTCATTGGAAAATCCTGCCAGGAAAAAGTCTTTCCACTGCCAAATTCCGGTGCGTCTAATAAAATGCCGGAAATACCATCCGGAACATTTATTTCTTCCGCTTCTTCCCTGCTTCGCACCTGACATGCTACCCAGACCGGAATTTTAAGATTTTCAGGAAATTCCTGCATCTTATGAATCTGCAGAATATCAAAACCTGCTTCTATGATTTCATCTATCAAATCCAGTGCCGGATTTACGGTAACTGCTACAGTTTTAATAGAAGGCTTCAAATGTTTCTTAATTTCTTTTGCCTGCTCTATTGAAACGTTTCGTTTGCTTTTTTCAAAGAACACAAAGCCTGCATAATCTACCTGCATCTGGTTCAGCACTTCTGTCTCAGATTCTCTTGTGATGCCACAAATCTTAATCTTTGCCATGCCATTTCTCCTTACTTTGCGGCTTCCTTATAAACCTGTTTCCAGTGGGCTGCCAGTGCCTTTGGATTTTCATGTTCCATAAATGCTCTTCCAATTAAAAATCCACTGACACCGCAATCTGCAAGATATGCCACATCATCATCTCTTACAATTCCGCTTTCTGCAATTAAAAGTTTATCCTTTGGCACCATCTTAGAAAGTGTTTTGGTTCGTTCCAGTGAAATCGTAAAATCCTTAAGATTTCGGTTGTTGATTCCAATGATGTCTGCATCCAGCTTCAATGCCCGCTCCATTTCCCATTCATCATGGGTTTCCACCAGTACATCTAACTTTAATTCCTTTGCCAGCTGATAAAAGTCATACATTTCCTTGTCATCTAAGATTGCTGCTATCAGTAATACTGCATCTGCATCAATGGCTTTTGCTTCATAAAACTGATATTCTTCAATCATGAAATCCTTCCGTAACATTGGAAGCGGAGTCAGATTTCTTACTTTCCGGAAATAATCAGTATTTCCAAGGAAATGCTTCTCTTCTGTCAGGCAGGATACCGCATCCACAGAAGCGGTATAATCTTCCATCCGCTCTTCCAATGTAATCCTGCTTTCTATCTTTCCAAGGCTTGGGGATGCATTTTTAAATTCTCCGATAATGGAAAGTCCATCTTTGGCAAGATTCTGATAAAAGCTTCTTATCTTTTCTTTCTTTGCCGCCTCTTCTCTTAACTTCTCTTCCGCTAATGTCCGCATCACGGTCAGATCTGTTTTCTGCTTATCCCGAAAAAGCTGCTCTCTTTTATCTGCAACAATTTCATCTAATATCATGTTCTATATCCTCCCGTTTAAGAAATTCTCTATCATACGCTTCCCATGCTGTGTATAAATGGATTCCGGATGGAACTGTAATCCAGCTACCGGATAATCTTTATGGCGCATTGCCATGATTTCGCCATCCTCTGTCTCCGCCGTTACCACAAGGCACTCCGGAAGACTATCTTTCTGAACAGCCAGGGAATGATATCTTGCCACCTGAATCGGACTTTCAATTCCCTGAAAGATTCCTGTGCCGTCATGGGCAATCAGGGACTGTTTTCCATGATATAATTCCTTTGCATAGCTCACTACGCCGCCAAAGGCTTCCCCGATACACTGATGTCCTAAGCAGATGCCAAGGATTGGAATTGTCTTATAAAATTCCTTCACCACATCCATACAGATGCCGGCATCCTTCGGTGCTTTTGGTCCCGGAGAAAGAATGATGCGTTCTGGGTTCATGGTGCGGATTTCTTCTATTGTAATCTTGTCATTCCGTTTTACGATAATGTCCTTCGTAAAAGTTCCTATATACTGATACAGGTTATAGGTAAATGAATCGTAGTTATCAATCAGCAGTATCATAAGTTCTCCTCCTCAACCAAAGTCTTTGCCAATGCCATTACTTTATTGCAGCATTCATAATATTCATTTTCCGGTACGGAATCTGCTACGATTCCGGCTCCTGCCTGAAGGTATACCTCATTTCCTTTCTTTACCATGGTCCGGATTGTAATACAGAAATCCATGTCTCCACCGAAATCAATATATCCGGTTGCTCCACCATATAAGCCTCTTCGTACACTTTCTAATTCATCAATGATTTCCATGGCTCGAATCTTTGGTGCTCCGCTTAAGGTTCCTGCCGGAAGGAAGGATGCCACCAGATCTAATGGATGGGATTCTCCTTTCTTGCGTCCCTCTACCTGGGAAACAATATGCATTACATGGGAATAATTCTGTACTTCCATAAACTGTGTTACCTTGACGGTTCCAAATTCACTGATTCTTCCCATATCATTTCTTGCAAGGTCTACTAACATAACATGTTCTGCCCGCTCTTTTTCATCGGAAAGTAGTTCATCCCGTAGCCGTTTGTCTTCTGCTTCATCTTTTCCTCTCTTCCGGGTTCCTGCAATCGGACAGGTGAACACTTTATTTCCCTGCTTCTTTACAATCATTTCCGGTGAACTTCCGATTACTTCAAAGGTTCCGTAATTAAAATAATAAAGATATGGAGAAGGATTTAATTCTCTTAATTCCTTATATAATTCAAAACCGGTCTGTCTGGTTTCAATCGTCCAGCGCTGTGACAATACGGTCTGGAACACATGGCCTTCTCTGATATAATGTTTGATTTTCTCTACCTTTTCGCCATATTCTTCGATACTGTCTGACTTCTTAATAATTTTTCCATCATGGTAGAAGTTCCGTTTGCATTCCTTCTTCTCCATGGCTTTCTTTATCATCTGTCCTGCCTTTTCCATTGCCTGCTCTCTTCCTTCTTCCGAAGGCTCTTCTAATACTACAGCAGTCAGTGTTTCTGCTACATGGTCTACCATAAGGAAAGAAGTCATCAACATCATCTGTATGGTTTCGATTCCGATTTCATCCGGGTTATTGTCCGGAAGCACTTCAGAATATCTTACGAAATCATATCCAAGATTTCCAACCAGTCCACCGGAGAAGGACAGCTCTTCATCTTCTTTTTCGATATGAAATTCACTGTAATATTCTTTCAGACGCTCCAGCGGATTTCCTTCTCTTACTTCCTCTGTGCCATCTGCTTTTGTAATCACCAGTGCATTTCCTCTTGATGTTACAATTTCTTCCGGCTCCATGCCAAAGAAAGTATAGCGGTCATAATTCTTATCGTAACTTTCTAACAGGAAGCCTTTTTTATCTCCTACCAGACTTTCGTACATGTCTGTTGATTTTTCATTGACAATGCTCACTGTTTTTTTGAATACTTTTCTGTTTCTTACCATAATCATCCTCCTATAAACCGGCTTTATAAATGCTGCTCGTGCAAAGAAAAAGTCCCTGACCGGAAAATGTTCTTTTCCAGTCAGGGACGCTTATCGCGTGGTGCCACCCATCTTCGCTATGTCTGCTTTTTACCTGTAAGTAACTAAAAAAGCGGATATTTTCAATCAGAAAATATCCGCCACTAATTCAAACATAACCTCTTGGATACAGAAGTCTCCTTCGATATCCTCGTCCCTGTAACGTGGGAAAACGGCATCCGCTACTATTGTTCACTTTGCATCTGACAAATCCATTCCGAATAAACTATCTTACCGGCTTCCACCAACGCCGGCTCTCTGTAAAGAAATCATTTACCGTACTACTTTTGCTCACTGATTTTATTTATTCAGTTCATTAATTGTTCTCAGTTTATCACTGTAAAGTGATGATGTCAATGTATTTTTATAAAATTTTTTCTGTTTTTTTTGCAAAATCATGCAAAAAAAAGAAAAACATTGTCAAGCTGACTTTAATATGATACCTTAATAGAGTGTAACCATTCACGTAATATATGAAAAGGAGAAAGTTATGTATAATTTAAATGGTGAAAATGTAAACGACAATCCAAATGGTTTTTCCGGGAATGAACCTGCCGGAAATCCAAACCCAGACAACAATGCTCAGATGAACTATGGTCAGCCGGCTCCTGAGCAGCAGACTTACAACCAGCCGGAAAATGGTCCTCAGACCTATGATGCACCAAATGCAAATCAGCAGCAGGCATTCAACCAGACCGATTATAATCCAAACAGCTTTAATCAGAACGCTTATAATCAGTCGGCTTACAATCAGCCAGATTACGGACAGCAGGCATTTAACAATGGAAACACCTATAATGGAAACAGCTACAATGCAGCACCTTCCTACAATCTCAATGGTGATGCACCGAAAAAATCCTGTGTTTTTGGTGTCCTTGGTCTGATTCTTGGTATCGCTGCTTTACCTTTCGGATGGTTTGTTCCAATTATCGGAATCATTCTTGGTATCGCTGCTATCATTCTTTCCATTCTTGGAATGGGTAAGAACCGTGACCTTCGTGGTGCAGCAATTGCCGGATTAATTATTTCCATTCTGGCAACCATCTTTTCTATCGGTGTTATTGTATATGCAGTTATCAATGTTTCTAAAACCTTACGCAATGCCGGAAAAGAACTTTTTGACAACAGTGGTATCACATCTGATCTTGATGACTTTGATTTTGATTCCGATTCAGATGATAGTGATGACTATGATGACAGTGATTACAGCTATGGCGATGACAAAGAAGTTCCTTTAGATAATGTTGTATTATACTCAGCTAATGATGTTACCATTACAGCTACCAGTATTGTATACAGCTACTATGATGATTCTGTAATTCCGGAAATTAAAGTTACTGTTGAAAACAATACTTCTAACGACCTTGGAATCAATGTTGATTATTGTGCAATCAATGGTGTAACCATGTATGGTTATATTTCAGGTGACGTCGCTGCCGGCAAAAAAAGCAACGAAGAACTTAGCATTTCTACTGATGATTTCACTTTAACCGGTTTTGACAGCATTGATAATATTAAACTTCAAGTAAGCTTCTATGATTCTGATACTTATGATACTTTGATTGATGATGGTGTTGTACAGGATATCAATCTTTCCGATTCCTATACCCCATTCTCTATTTCCTCTGTTCCGGGTGCAGTTGCATTAGATTCCTCTAATGGCATCAATGCATATTATGTCGGCACAACAACCGGTTGGGATGATACACTTGTATTTGTATTCTATATTGAGAACACTACAGATAAAACCTGTGTTGCTGAATCCGATGATTTCTCAATCAATGACTTTATGCAGGATGATTACGGATATGGATATCTTCTTCCTGGAACCGGTACCTTTATGTCAATTGAAGCAAATGATGATATTACATCTATTGATGATGTAACCAATGCTTCTATTAAATTTGAAGTACGTGATTATGATTCTTATGAGACATTCTATTCCTCTGATGAATTGACATTTATCTCAAATAACTAAGGAATTTTAAAATAATACAAATCATCATAAAAGGACCTGCCACTTATCATAAGTGACAGGTCCCTTTTCATCGCTGTGAACACCTTTTCCGAAATGCACTTCAGCTTAAATATTCTTCCTGGCTTTACAGATTCTCCTGTAAGAATGCACTTAATTTTTCAATTGCTGCATCTTCATCTTCACCTTCAGCACGAAGTGTGATTTCTGCACCTTTCTTAGCACCCAGCCCCATAACGCCAAGGATTCTCTTTGCATCTACTTTCTTACCATCCTTTTCAATGGTAATTGCACTTGCAAATCCTGCAGCTTCCTTTACCAGTAATCCTGCCGGTCTTGCATGGATTCCCTGCTCATCTGTGATTGTGTAAGTAAATTCCTTCATGTTCTTCCTCCTAAAAAGTTATATTTTTTCCCGTTTTTTATACCATAGTTTTAATTTGCAAGTATGTTGACTCGCTTATGCTCACTATTTGTGAGTACATCACTTATTATATCATAAATTTCATTGATATAACACCCCGCTTTTTGCCCGTATTTGCTGAAAAGTTCAGTTTTGAATATCTCCGCAAATCTCACAAAATCCCGCTATTTAGTAACAAATTAGTAACACCCGGTTACACAAGAATCAGATCATCTTTGTGAACCGCTGCAACAACTGTACCTTTGTATGAAATGACAGCACGGTCACCACTTAACTGTGTTACCTGATGATTTCTTTCATACACGAATGATGCAAGTGAACCACCTGAATAAGTCTTTGCACCTTTCTTTAACCTTACGACACTACCAATGGTGACTTCCCTTGTAGGTGTTGAAGTAGTTGACACCGCCTGACCCCCATGCGTAGTAATGAAAGTATCAAACCCGGCTGCTTTCAGCTTGTTTGCCATTGCATCAGCATTTTCTTTCTTGCTATATGCCCCGACCTGAATTTTATACATTCCATCAACATGAATCATGTATGTGTCAAATCCGGCTGCCTTTACTTTTTCAAGCATACGATCAGCGTTTTCTTTAACAGAAAATGCACCGGTCTGAACACGGTATAAAACATCATTGTTAGATGACTGACTACCACCAAGGTTTGTAGTTACTCTTGCAGCAAGATCACCCAAACGATTATATAACCAATCACCCGGACAAGACTTGTTTGCAAACCATCTATGAACAGTGATGACCATTTCATCAGATGCCGGATTGTAAGCAAGTGTTTTATCCTTATCAGCAAACCAAAGAAGTTTTTTCTTTCCGTTACGCTTGCAGATGTCTGTGCAAAGGTTCACCAGTGATTCATATACTGCATCCGTCATTGCATACGGTTCAGTTTTATCAGATGCACATTCGATAGTAACCGCCCGCTGATCGTTTGCATTGGATGAAGAACACCAAGAACGGTTACCTTCATCAACACAAAGGGAAATTCTACCATCTGAACCGATACCATAATTACAGCTTGCCCCCCTTCCTTCCGGGAAACAAGCACAAATTGTTTCACACGATAACTGACCGACTACACAATGCGGTGTGATACGGTCAATACTGTGTGTACGCTTTCCTGAATGGTTCGGTGATAACTTTGTATAACACACTAAACTTGAATTACTCATTTTTTACCTCACTTTCTGTCTTTTTCTGTAAAATATCAATAGCCTTGGTGATGACTGCCGG
>ERZ780178.2509-NODE-2509-length-10592-cov-5.708646_pt1 | contig 10592 bp, 9 predicted proteins | sample MGYA00511018_ERZ780178 | MGnify/ENA primary metagenome ERZ780178 (study PRJEB29588, sample SAMEA2151439) | human gut metagenome | biome: human gut; feature: human-associated habitat; material: faeces | place: Denmark | collected 2008/2010 ...
ACATTTTATGAGCGAATATTAATAATTATTGACACTTTTTATTATGTTTTAAAAATATATATTATATTTGAGAAAAATAATTTAACTTATTAAGTTTTATTAATAAAAAATGTGTTCAGATTATGGACAAATAAATATAAACTTTTAAAATTTGATGAATATAATAAATAGAGTAGAAAATCATAAAAAAGTAAAAAAAAACTATTGCAAAAATGATGGCAATAGCCTATAATTATTCATGCTGGTTCCTTAGCCAAGGTGGTAAGGCAAATGACTGCAAATCATTCATCGACGGTTCGACTCCGCCAGGAACCTCCAAATAATAAACCCTAATGCGCCCATAGATCAACTGGATAGATTGTCTGGCTACGAACCAGGAGGTTGGGAGTTCGAGTCTTCCTGGGCGCGCCATTATTCGGGGCTTTGTGCAGCTTGGTAGTGCGCCTGCCTTGGGAGCAGGAGGTCGCGAGTTCAAATCTCGCAGCCCCGACCATTTTTAAAAATAAATCTTTGACGAAAGTCAAAGTTTTTTTATGAAAAAATTTATAATATCTGTTTTTTTGCAATAAAAAAGTTCGGACTTGAATTTGTTCAAAAGTCCGAACTTTTAGCTTGAAAACAAAATTATAAATTATCTTATTTAATATTTTCAAAGAAAGTTAGAATACTGAAATAATTATAATGTAAAACACCATAGTATTCTTTTTCATTTTCATCTTTGAAATAATAGTAATGTTTAGCAGAATTTGATACGATCATCCTATAAGGAAAACCAACATATTTGATTAATTCAGCAAAATCTACATCCTTTCCACAGAAATATAAAAAATTTTCTTTTGGAAAGGTCTTTTTATTATAGCAATGCACTTCGGTGATAATTGGATTATCAGCATAGAAATCATAGTCTAAAAATAAAAGAATATTCATATTATCTTCTAATATATAAGCATAGTTATCTAATAACTGAAAATTATTGTACTCAGATGGTTCAGGATTATATTTTTCTTTATCAAGAACATCATAAAGCCTTGTGCCAACTTTAAGATTGGTAGTATTTTCTATTTCTTCATTTATGGTTGTAGGCTTTTTTGTATTATTGCAAGAAGATAATAAGCATAAGGGTAATATAAGTAATTTTAAAAATTTTTTCATAGTCTATTTCTTTCCAAATGTTACATTTATTTTTGCTAAATCAGCTTTGTTTACGTCTTTTATTAATTCGTTCCAAGTTTTTTCATCGCCAGCATATCTAATTTTTTTGATTATTGATTGTCTAAATACATTGGAATCAATATATTTTACTTTTTCTGGGAGATTTAAAATTTCAAGATTATGGTGGCGATAAAAAGAATGTGAATAAAGAGAAATATTATCTCCTGTAAGTGTTACTTCTTTTAATTTTGAATATTCACCAAAACGATTGTTTAAATAAATTAAACTAGAATGACTTTCAAAAGTATATGATAAAAAAGGAAGAGATAATTTTGTAATGCTTATTGAATTTTCTAAAGCAAAATCATCAATATATTTAACAGAATTAGGAATAGTAAATTCAGTTAGACTTAAACAACTAGAAAAAGCGTATTCTCCTAAATATAATAAATTAGAAGGAATATTAATATTTTTTAATTTTTCTCAACGTAGAAAACAACTATTGCTGATATATTTAATGCTATTTGGAATAGTTAAGTTTTTTAAACTAAGGCAGTTATTGAATAAATCATTGCTTAAATTGAATATACTAGATGGAATATTTATATTATCAATATTGGTACAATAAGCAAAAGCAGCTTCACCTATTGTGTTTATGGTATTAGTAAATTTAGTTTGTTTTAGGTTTTCTGAACGCATAAATGCTTTATCATCTATCTTTTTTACGCCTTCTTCAAATGTCACTTTTTCTAAAGCTTTTGAGTTATAAAAAGCTCCATGTCCAATTTCTTCTATATTGCTTGGTACTATTAATTCTTTCAATTTTGTCGTATAGGCACAAGAATAAGGTGCAAGGTATTTAGTATCTTTATTTATTGTTAATGTGGAGATATCTTTATCTTCAAGATCAACCAGCCATAAATAAGGATTAGTTTTAGTTCCTAAATAATAGCCTTTTTCAAATTTTGTAAATAAATTTTTGTTTCCGTTATATAAAATACTATTTCCAACACTTTCAATATTATCTGGTAAAACAAATTCTTTTAAATTTGTACAACCTTCAAAAACTCTTGATTCAATTTTTAAAATATTATTGGTATTTTTAACATATTCAAGATTATTGCGGTTTTTAAAAAGAGAATATTCTAAAGTTGTAATAGGGGAATTAGCAGCAAATTCAACAGTTTTAAGATTAGAACAATTTTCAAAAACAGATTCTCCAATAGAAACAATATTTTCAGGAATATAGATACTAGAAAGATTAGAATTTTTAAAAGCGGAAGAATAAATCAATTTGGTATCAGGAAGAATATTAAAAGAAGAAGCATTCGAATCATCAAATTTAAATAAACAGAGATAAGGATTAGATTGAGAACCGAAATAATAAGCTCCATCTAAATAAGTAGTGTATTTATCTAAATCATTATTTATATAATCAAGAACACCACTTTTAATTCTCATAGTATTTTCTGGAAGATATTGTGGAGGTGTTTCTTGGCTATTTTTTGAATAATATTTTAAAACAACTTTAACATTTTGATAATAGTCATCATTAAGTTCATCGTAATTATAATCGACAATCATAGAAGAAGTACTCCTTGTTATAAGTTTCCACATATTATTCGTTTTATAATTCTTTAAGAGAATTGATTCATAATCAAATTCATCTTCAAAATGAATCTTGTGATCGAAACTTTTTTCTAAAAAATTATTAGAAAAGTCATAGACAACTTTACCATCGATCTTTTTAGGAATAGTAACTTCATCATCGTAAGTTGTAAAACCCTCTAAAATTACTTTGTCATTAGAAACAGAGTAATAAAAATCATCGGAGTGCAAAGTTGCATCAGGTTGATTGTCATTCGGATTAAAAGACCCAGAACTACAACTAGTTAAAGGTAGAAAGACAAGAATTGGTAATAAAATATTAATTTTTTTCATAAAACATCCTTTGTAATCGCTTACAATTTAATTGCAAACATTAATTGAAAATTAGTCAACAAAAAAATAGCTGCTTTTCTTAAATTAATTTATAACAGCTAAATTTTTGTAAAGTTTAAAATTCTATTTTTAATACCAGGAATAAAATTCATCTTCGGTGATACCACTAAAAAGCATGGTATCATCATGATAAATTTCAGGATTACAAAATCCACAACAATTATCTGGATTATCATAAATAACTTTATCGGTTAAAATTTCTTTTAAATAATCGTCAAGGTTTAAAGTGACTTTTAAAGAAATTTTAAAGCCCATAAAAAATTCAAGATTTAAAATATCTGCTTTAATAAAATTTTTTTCGATATTAAAAGCATTTAAAAAATCAGAAATAATATGAGTGTGTTTTTCTAATTCTTTTAAAAAGTCATCTTTGATAGTAGGATAATTTTCTTTATAGAATGTTATTATTTCTTTTTTTATCGCTTGACTAAGTTCTTTATTTTTATCATTTTTTGAAAAGACTAAATCAGAAGCTAAACTTTCTAAATATAGGTTAAAAGCTTCGATATTTCCCGCATAAAGATGCTTATATTTTTCTTCAATCTTTTTTTTCAATTGCAATTTGTCAGCGATAAATTTCAAATAAAGGGGATAAGCCTTTAGGATGTCCTCTATATCTTTATCATACTCAAGGACCAGTTTGTTGGATTGTTGATTAATTTTTTTTAGGATTTCTGTGTATTTTAGTTTCATAAAATTTGCTCGAAATGCACTTTCATTATAAGTTATTTGTATTAAATTACAATATTTTTTTCAATTCTTTTTTTATGATTTTTTATTTTGAAACAAAAAAGCGAAAAAATGAAACGAAAATGAAACTTTTTTGAAAAAAATTGAGAAAAAATGGGAATGAATGATTGTTGATATTATTTTTTAGAATAGTTATTTTGATATAATAATTTCGAGGTTTGAAGAAAAAGTGTACAAAATTATAAATAAAGATGAAATAAAAAAAATCAATCAATATAACTGGTTTAGAAAGTTTTCTAACCCTTGTTATGGTTTTAATGTAAAGATGGACGTGACAAAACTTGTTGCATATTCTAAAAAAACAAACACTAGTTTTTTTATTAATACTTTATATTTAATCTGCAAAGCATTAAATACAATTGAAGAAATGCGCATCAGAGAAGTTGATGGTGAAATAAGAATATATGATGTTATTAATCCTGCTTTTACAGTTATGCTTGATATAGGTATTTTTGAAAATGTTGGTTTTGAAATGATCGAAGAGTATCAAAGCTTTTATGATAGAGCACATGAAATTATTGAAAGAGTAAAAAAGCAAAAAGAAGTTAAGAAAACTTATAATGATTCAAATTTATATAATGATTTTTATATAACTTGTATTCCATGGCTTTCCATAGAAGGTATGACTCATCCTCTTATCGATAATGACTATGCATCGTTATCTTGTCCAAGGATATGTTGGGATAAATTTCATCAAGAAGGTGATAAAATTTTGATGACGTTGAATATTACTGTAAATCATTGTTTTGTCGATGGTTATCCGTTATCATTAGCATTTAAAAAAGTACAAACATATTTTGATGATGTGGAGAATTTATTAAAAAGATGACAATTTTACTTCTTGTTATTATCTATTTATGTTTTATTAGTTTGGGGCTTCCTGATTCGCTTCTAGGTTCTGCTTGGTCATTAATCCATCTTGATTTCAATGTCGATATTTCTTTGATTGGAATCGTATCGATGATTATTTCGATGTCGACGATTGTTTCTAGTCTTTTTTCGGATAAATTAAATAGAAAATTTGGAACTTATGCCATAGTTATTATAAGTATATTTTTAACAGCTTTTTCACTCCTTGGCTTTTCTTTAGCACCTAACTTTATTATCATGTGCTTAATTGCTGTGCCATATGGACTTGGAGCAGGAGCAATCGATGCGAGTTTAAATAACTATGTTGCTTTAAATTTTAAATCTAAACACATGAGTTTTTTACATTCATTTTGGGGCATAGGAACAATTGTCAGTCCTTATATCATGGGATTTTCTATAAAAAATTATTCGAGTTGGCAAAAAGGGTATCTCTTAGTCAGTATTATCCAATTTGCTATTGCCATAATTGTTTGCTGTTCATATCCTGTATGGAAAAACAAAAAAATACAGGAAAAAGATGATAATGTAGTTCCTAAGAATTTAACTTTTAAAGAAAAATTAAAAATACCAGGCGTCTTTTTAGTTTTGGTAATATTTTTATCTTATTGTTCATTAGAATCGATTGGAACAAATTGGGTTAGTTCCTATTATGTTGCAGTAAAAGGTTTAAATTCTGCTTTAGCTGCAACATTTGGTTCATTGTTTTTTATTGGAATTACAACATCACGTTTGATCTCAGGTTTTATAACTGAAAAATTAGGCGATAAAAAGATGATTATTCTCGGAATGATTTTTATATTGTTAGGAATAATATTACTTGTAATTCCCAATGTCAATTACTATGTTTCTGTGGTTGGATTTATTATTTGTGGCATGGGAGCTGGGCCTATTTATCCAGCGATAGTTCATTCTACACCTGATAATTTTGGAAAAGAGAATTCGCAGGGAATTATAGGGTTACAGATGGCTTTTGCTTATATTGGTTCAACATTTACTCCTTTATTATTTGGTTTAATATCTTCGGCTCTTGGTATAGAAATATTGCCATTTTGTTTCTTATTCTTTTTGATTATTTTTTGCGTTCTTTTTATATTCTTACAAAAAAAGTTGAAAAAAAGTAAAAATATGAAATAAAACTTAACTTTTTAAATGAAAAAAATTATTATTTCTTTTTAATAATGGTGTATAATGGCTCTATAAAACGTAAAGGAGTTCAAATATGTGCTCAATTATTGGATTAAGTAAATGTGATGATTTTGAAAAAATTAAAAAAAGCTTTGAAAAATCTAATTCGCGTGGCCCAGATGGTACCAGCTATTATAACGCTAATTCCGCTTTATTAGGTTTTAAAAGATTAGCGATAATGGGATTAAATGAATTTGGAATGCAGCCGTTTTCTTATGATGATAAAGTTTTAGTTTGCAATGGCGAAATATATGGCTTTCGCGATATAAAAATAGAACTGCTTAAAAAAGGATATTCTTTTAAATCAGATTCTGATTGTGAAATTCTTTTACCACTTTTTAAAGAATTTGGTTTTGAAATGTTTTCTAAGCTTGATGCTGAATTTGCTTTAATTATATATGATAAAAAGGAAGACAAAATAATTGCTGCTCGTGACCCTCTAGGTATTCGACCTCTTTATTATGGAAAATCTAAGAGCAATGACACTTATATTTTTGCTTCTGAGCCAAAAATTTTAGTGGATTTGGTTGAAGATATTTTTCCTTTTCCTCCTGGTTATTATTTTGATGGAGAAAAATTTATTCAATATTCCTTTATAACTGATGTGGAAAGTAAACATACTAGAATGAGAGATGTAGAAAAAAACATCCATAGCCTATTGGTTGAAGGAGTAAGAAAAAGATTGGATTCAGATGCGCCGATAGGGTTTCTTCTTTCAGGAGGTTTAGATTCATCTTTAGTTTGTTCAATAGCTACAAAAATTTTAAAAAAGCCGATAGAAACTTTCGCTATCGGTATGGAAAAAGATGCGATAGATTTAAAGTATGCTAAAGAAGTCGCAGATTATTTAAAGACTAATCATCATGAAGTTATTATAACAAGAGATGATGTAATCTCTTCTTTAGAAGAAGTTATTTATAATTTAGCAACATATGATATTACAACGATAAGAGCATCTGTCGGAATGTATTTATTATGTAAATATATTCATGAAAATACAGATATTAAAGTTTTATTAACTGGTGAAATTTCTGATGAACTTTTCGGATATAAATATACTGATTATGCACCAAATCCAGAAGAATTCCAAAAAGAAAGCAAGAAGAGAATTGATGAAATACATATGTATGATGTTCTTAGAGCTGATAGATGTATTTCTTCAAATTCACTTGAAGCCAGAGTTCCTTTTGGAGATTTAGCTTTTGTTAAATATGTTATGGAAATAGATCCAAAGATTAAGATGAATCGTTATAATAAGGGAAAATATTTACTTCGTAAAGCTTTTGAAGGGGACTATTTACCAAAAGATATCCTATATAGAGAAAAAGCTGCTTTTTCTGATGCTGTAGGTCATTCTTTAGTTGAAGACATTAAAGAATTTGCTGAAGATTATTATACAGATGAAGAATTTGAAATCAATCGTAAAAAATATACATTTGCTCAACCATTTACAAAAGAAAGCTTGATGTATCGTGAAATTTTTGAAAAGTATTATCCAGGACAGGCACATATGATTAAAGACTTTTGGATGCCAAATAAATCTTGGAAAGGATGCGATGTCGATGATCCTTCGGCTCGATTTTTAAAAAATTACGGAGATTCAGGAAAATAAAATTATCTAATATAATTAATTTCAACCATATTATCATTGTCGTTAGCAATGAAATTATGTTTACTATCTTCAAAAACTGATAATGAAGAATTTATAAAATTTATTGTCATTTTATCTTTTAATGATGAAGTACCATAGGCAATATAATAATAGTTACTATCGACTTTTTTAGTACTAAAATTAAATTTGTTAAAATTTACACTATAGTTATTTGATAATATACTATCTCCATTAAACATCAAAAGATTCGCTGATATTTCTTCTGTTTCAATAGTATCGCTTATTGTAATATCGCTTTGAATATTAAGATTATAGAATTCGAAAACGACAGTAATATATTTGGCTGAAATGTTATTTTTCTCAACATTTTTGACATTGTGATAGACACATTTTGAAATTGTATCAACTTCAATACGATTGTTCTTAAAAGTTGAAATACTATCGAAAACACGGCAAATTTGCTTGCCTTTTATATAATTATTTATGAAAGAAAATTCTTCACCAGCTTGAGCAATAGTAAAAATTGTACTATTTTCTATTAGTTCGAAACTGTTATTTTCAGCAAAGATAGAAAAAGCTTCATCGGCATAGGAATTGTGTGTAAACATGGTAAAAAGATTTTCTTGATAGGTAGAATTAATTTTTACATTATTTTTCTTAAAAAATACATCTTTAGCTTTTCCATAAAGAAGAAGATAGTTTGCTGCATACATATTGATATAGTTGTTGGTAAAAGTGATGTTTTCTACAGGAGATAATTGATAACCAACAGTTAAACCAACAACTCTAGGGCCTAAGTTTTCGTCTGGTTTATCTCCGATTATAATATTATTTTTAAATAGAACATCCTTTATATAGCCACCACCTGTTTCATTAGGATATAAAGATGTATCTCCTCCGCTAAAAATTGCTATAACTTCATCTTTGCAATTACAATAGAGGTAATTGTTTTCAAAAGTGGCACCATTGCAACCTTTTTTATAAATATCTCGAACACCAATACCACCACCGGCAGCAGTAGAAGCATGGTTTTCTAGATGACAATTTTTAACTGTGACATTTTTCCAATTAGTGAATAAATCGATGATTCCAGAAGAAGAGTAGATTGAAGCTTCATGTGGAAGATAAAAAGAACAATTGTAAAGAGAAACATCTTCGGCATCTCTTAAATTCATAAGTCCAAGAAGAGGATCATCAAGTTTTTTATTAACTTTAATAGTTACATTAAAGCCACTGATTTTTATATTGTTGACATTGTTATAAATATAAAATAAACAACCATTGTTATAACCTTCAGTCGGATTATAAGAATCGTCAGAATATACTTCGGCATTATAGGCATAAATGTGTTTATTGGATTTATTTATTTCGATATTATCGATAACTCTATAGTTACCATTAGGAACATAGATTGTTGAATAGGAGTATTTATCCATGGACTCATTTATTGAAACATTTAAATCCTCAGCGATATAGCCTAATTGCTTAATATTGCAGCTATTATTAAAACTAATTAGATTTAAATATTTAGAAGAAGTCTCATCAAATAAATAAAATTGATCTTCAGAAATTTCAAGATTTTTTGAAACTTTCAAACAAGCATTACCACCATCATTTGCTTTTGAAAATCCTTTGGTATAGACCAAAGAACCATCAGGAAAAGAGAAAGCTTTCTCATAATTATCAACATAATTGAAACTTTGGTTGCTTTTTTCTTCTAATTTGTTATTTTGATAAACAAAAGATTTATTTTTATAATGAATTAAATAACTATTATCATCTAAAGAATATACTAATGATGAAGGTAGAATATCCTGAAGATAATAAGAAAACATATTGTTATCGATTTCATTATTATTTAAATAATTATTGGTTTTATCGATAGCATTTTTTATATTGTTATTAACATTGTTAGTTCCACACGAACATAAAGAACTAACAATAAGGAATGGAAGAATAATTTTAAAATATTTTTTCATATAACCTCACAAAAATTTTATAAAATTAAAGGAACTTAATCAAGTTAAAAATATAGCTCAGCTTCCTTAATTATGAGTTTTAATTCACCTTCAAGATTCTTTTTTAAAGCTTTTAAATTTTCTTTTTTCTCAGAAATATTTTTTTCGTAAGCTGATGAAAGAAGTTTATTAAAAGTTTTTTCGAAATATATAAAAAGAAATAAGATAAAATCAACTAATAATAAGATAAAAGCTAAAAAGATAAAGAAAATTCCTATTTCTTTATAAGTCAAATTGAAATTAAATGTTTTCGAATAATAAGTAATATCTTTAAAATGGTAAATATTATTGTTAAAAATTATACCTGAAGAAAATAGATCATCTAATAAAGAAATATTGAAATTTAAAAGTAAACCAAAGATGATAAATAAAATACTTGAGATTAAAAAAGTAAAAAAACAAAAAGACAAACAGAAAAGAACAATTGACCTTATTAAATTTTTTGAAGTTCTATTTGATGGCGAATAGGAAAGATAATTTTGACAATAGATGAGAGCATTTTCAACTTCTTTATATTCATTTTCTAGAATTTGTAATTTTTGATTTTTTATTAGAGAATCATTTCTTTTGAATTCAATTTGAACTAACTTTTTTTCTTTTAAATAATTTTCAGTAAAGGCAGGTTGATTTGTGATGGATATTGACGAACTCGCTAAGGAATACGATAAGCAGTATAAAGTGCTTTGCGCCAAGGTTGACGGATTAAAGCCGCTTTTAAGTGTTTATCGTGGTGAGGATTTGTTTAAGCTGAGAAGAAAGATGAGAATATATTACGATATGGCATGCGAATGCAGAAAGGTATACTTTATGCTGACCGACTATTATGGGGAGGAAGAAATATGAGTGGATTTTTTGAGGAATTTATGGGCTCGTATAATCCATTTGACAGTGCCGGATATGACGAGCAGGTGATAATGCGTAATTCACTTTTTGCCGTTGTTCCGAAAATTGCTAAAAACGAGCTTACTCAAATGCAACGTATTTGTTTTGAAATGTTTTATTTT
>ERZ780178.2511-NODE-2511-length-10589-cov-72.140023_pt1 | contig 10589 bp, 14 predicted proteins | sample MGYA00511018_ERZ780178 | MGnify/ENA primary metagenome ERZ780178 (study PRJEB29588, sample SAMEA2151439) | human gut metagenome | biome: human gut; feature: human-associated habitat; material: faeces | place: Denmark | collected 2008/2010 ...
ATGAGAGGTGGACCCTCCCTTAAGGGTAAGGGAGGACTGGTGGGTTTTCGAAAAAAATCACTATTATGTCAAGAAAAAGCAAATATAAATGCAAGAAATGCGGCTACGCCACGGACATATATGAAGGCCGTGGCTTCATGGGCCAACACATAGAAGCCATGACCTGCCCCGACTGCCACAACATAGTCCCCCTTGTCGTAGGCGGCGTCATAGGAGATGCCGCCCCCAGCTTCAACTCCCTTGTAGGCAGACTCTGCCTCCGTTGCGGTTCCGACCGCATACACCTCTGGGATCACCACACATGCCCCCGTTGTGGAGGCGAGATGCAACCCACTGGCGACTCCGAATTTTGGACGTAAGAAGCCGCAAAGCAGTTTAAAACTATCTTTAAAACTCTTCTTTTACATAACTATATGGACCATACATTATTCTTACAGCATATGGTTTGTTTATTTGTATATTTAAATCACCTGTAATTTTTAATATATAAGTATGAATTGCACACATGTATTCTGGTGTGCTAAATGTTTTCCAATCACCATTCCATAATGGTGAATATCCGCCAGCATGCATAGGATTACCATTATTATCTTTATATTCTTCCATATTATATTTTCTTAAAACAACGTTTGCCAGCATCTTTTCTTTTTCAATGGCATCTGTTAGGCTTGTTGCATATATTATGAATACACAAGAATTCATATATGTATTTACTCCATCAGATTGGAATGAGAAATCAACATAATCAAAGTCATATCCTGCATATTTAATGTTTTCAAATATGATAGCATTTTTTCCTGGTATTTTTTTGGAGTTCCAAATTTATTTCTGAGAATGGGTTCTGCTTTTTCGAGAGAAGTGCCAAATGGAATATTTGCTATGGATTTGATTTGTCTTTTTTTACACATATCAGCAATAGGTTGATATATAGAATCCATTTTTATTTTTTGCTCTATGGATCCTGTATAATACTCTGCCACTTTTTCTTGAAGATAATTTGTTTGGGCATTTAATCCAATTGGTAATAGAAGCGTTATTGCAAATAATAAGATTTTATTCATAATTTTATATTTTAAAAGAATTCATAATTTTTTGCAAAGATAGTGATTTTATGTTATCATTATTCTCTAACTTCGTATTTTAACTTTGTTAAAATTTATATATTTCTTATTTTCTCTTATTCTTGAAAAATTAGTTCCAATTATAGATGGCATAAATAGGTTAGTACAAATCCTATAATATCCCACCTTCTTTGCAAAATATTCGATTTTGGTATATCCGATAAAAGAATATAAATTTGCGCAATAAAATTTTAAGTAATATGTACAAGAGCATTTTTTTGATATAAGCAAGTGTAAATAGTTAATAGTCAATAAGATATATCATTAATAACTATATTTTAAAAGGTAAAAAGTTTGATGCGTCCGTCCTGAGACGTAAAGTTCCGAAGGTTTTTCACTACCGCAACAAGAGCTTTCGAGAATAGACAAAAGAGTTTTTGACAGCCGTGAAAAATACTTTTTACGTATGTGACAAAGTTTGGGAAGTGAAGATATGAAAAATAAGAGGAAAAGTGAAGTATATGGATTCTTTTTTGTATTTTTGCAAGCAAATTGTACAGGCTTATGAAATCGAGATTTTTAACTAATTATACCGAGACATCTTTTCTGTCAACCATTCAGATGAATTTGCGACGTTGTAAATCATTTGATTTCTCAGTCAGCTTTATCAAGAAAGCTGGCTTAGTACTTTTGGCGAAAGACATCAAGGCAGCTTTGGAACGTGGAGCTAAAGGCAGAATCATAACTTCTACCTATCAGAACTTCACGGATGTGGAATCTTTGAACTTTTTTATGAGCTTAACGCAATTCCCTCATTTCGAATGCCATCTGGATGATGAATGCTTCCATGATGAGAAAAACTATTCTACCAATGGATTTCATTCCAAAGGCTATATTTTCGAGATGGAAGATAATAGGGTAGAAATGGTTGTGGGCTCATCTAATATCACTCGTTATGCTTTGCTGAAAAACATAGAATGGGATTTGGTGGTGGATTGCGAGCGAGATACAGAGGCCTATCTTGATGCGATGGCTGAGTTTGAAAAGCTATGGGACAAGACTTATGAATTGTCTCAGGACAGAATCAAGACTTATGCCACCAAACTCAACTTTGCCATTGAACGCTGGGATATGGATTATGATATGGCTAACTCTGACATCAAGCCCAACTATATGCAACGCAAAGCGCTCAGAGAACTGAATCGCTATCGGGCTATCGGACAGGAGCGGGCATTAGTGATTTCTGCCACGGGTTCGGGCAAGACTTATTTGGCAGCTTTCGATGCGCTCAATTTTAATCCAGACAGATTGCTCTATATCGTTCATGAAAGCTCCATCCTTAAGAAATCATTAGAGACCTTCCAAAAGGTATTTGGTGGCGCAAAGACTTGTGGATTGTATAATGCAGAGGCAAAGGAGTCTGGTGAGGATTTCCTGTTTTCTACCAATGTCTCCATGTGCCGTTCGCTCGAACTCTTTGCCAAGAAAGAATTTGATTATATCATTATCGATGAGTGTCATCATGCTGTGGCGGATAGTTATCGCAAGATTATCGACTATTTTGAACCAGAATTCTTGTTGGGCTTGACAGCTACCGAGAATCGTATGGACAATCAGGATGTGGTAGAAATCTTCGGCAATAATATCCCCTATGAGTTGAGGCTCCGAGATGCAATCATCAACGACCTGATCGTGCCTTTCCATTATTATGGTATTCGTGATGAATTGGTAGATTATGGCTTGACCTCTTCAGGTGAACGCCGATTAATATCGCAAATCTCTATGCCTGAAAACTGCGAGTTTATCCATCAGCAGATAGAGAAACATCGTATGGAAGGGCAGAAACTGAAGGCATTGGCTTTCTGTCGCAACATACAGCACGCAAGGATGATGGCTGATAACTTAGGCGATTATTATCATACAGCATTCTTGAGTGGGAAGAACAAAACTGGTGAACGTATTCGTGCTTACAATGATTTGCAAGATGAAAATCAGAAATTGGAAATCCTCTTTGCTGTAGATATTCTGAATGAGGGTGTGGATATTCCAGGTGTCAATATGGTGCTCTTTTTGCGCCCTACGGAATCGAGCACTATCTTCTTACAGCAATTGGGTCGAGGACTTCGTAAATATACCAATAAGCCCTTCGTCACGATACTCGACTTTATCGGAAATAGCTATAAGCGCAGTGTTCATATCGCTTTGGCGCTGGGGAGTCTTTCTCGTAATTCTATATTAGAGAAGAAACTTCTGAAGTTTATGGTGAGGAATGATTTCAAAAGTTTAGGCTTGAGTGATTATGGAGTAGAAATCCACATCGACGATCTTTCAAAAGAGGAAATCATCGATAAGATAGAGAGCGAGAATTTTAATCGCATCAACTATCTGAAGATGGATTATCAGAACTTCAAGGCTTATCTGAAAACTCCTTCTTATCCATCACACATGGACTATATGAATAGCGACTATGCTCCTAATCTCTTGAAATTCATGAAGATAAAGATAGGGGCGAAGAAAACCAATTCTTATTATGGCTTCTTGAAAGGTATAGAAGAAGAGGGATTGCCTGTATTTTCTGATGAGCAAATAGCTTGCATCAATTATCTGTCGAGTCTTTTGCCATTGGTAAGAGAGCATGAGTTCTTGGTGGTGAAGAATTTGCTGGATGGTGAGAATTCATTGACTCGTATAGAAAAGAATGTGCGGAATGAAATCTCTAATTTCAAGCATGAGCAGTTGGAGCACGCTTTGCGTTTCCTGGAAGATGGTGGTGCGGTGAAGATAAAGGATGGTAATGTGTATCTGTGTGGAGAAAGTGAACAAGAATATGAGCTTTATCTGCAAGATTTGCTCAACTATGGTTTGACGCAATATGAGGCAAGATATGCAGACACGCAAGATGATTTCTTGTTGTGGCAGGATTATCGTCAGGATCAGGTGCTCTTGAAGATACTGGAGAATCCGAAGCACAATCAGATTGGCACCTATTATAAGAATGGAAATATGTATATTTTTGCTGGTTTGAAGAAGGATGCTTCTCTGGATGATCATTTGAAGTATAATGATAAGTTCTTATCTCATGATGTTTTCCAATGGGAGAGTATTGCTCGCATATCTGACAATGAGGAGGCTCTGCAACAGGTTGCTCAACAGGCACTGGTGTTTGTCAGAAAAGTAAGTGCTGAGAATGGAATTACTCTACCTTATACATATATAGGTACTGGTCACTTGGAGAATGCAAGAAAGGGTGTGACGAAGAATGGATCTATATTATATGATATTCACATGGACAATCCTTTGCCGCCTGAACTGCAAGAGGATTTCCAATGGATGGAGTAAATTATTGAATGAGGGAGATGAAATTATGAAACATTATCATGTAGTTGCAGCTGTAGTTTGCCATGACAGCAAATACCTCTGTATGCAGAAGGGCAAGACCAAGTTTGAATATACCAGTTATAAATGGGAGTTTCCGGGTGGTAAAATAGAGCCAGGCGAAACTCCTCAACAGGCATTGGCTCGTGAGCTGATGGAGGAGATGGAATATCCTGTGGAGGTGGGAGAGAAACTGACCACCGTCACCCATGAATATCCCGATTTCTCTATCACCATGACCGCTTTTCTCTGCACGCCTAAAGCTGAGGCTAACGGCTTTAAGCTGAAAGAACATGCTGATAGTAAATGGTGCTGTAAGGAAGAATTACAGGGGCTCGACTGGGCTGCTGCGGATGTGTGGGTAGTAGAAAGTATCTTATAATAAAAGAAAAAGTGTTTTTATGACAAACAAAAGTATTCATTCAAAGCCTTATTCTATAGAAAGGTCAAGCCCATTCATGGCAAGGAGTTTTCGTTGATCAATCTCCCTTTCTTTCTGATAGGAAATTTGCGGAGCGTATTGGATGCTATTGTAGAAGAATAAAAAGTCTTTTTTGTATCTTAAAGTGAAGAAAGTTGTTCTTTTCTTTGGCATTTCCAATTCTTTTCGCTAATTTTGTGGTGTTAATTTAAAAGAAAGGAATAAGATGGAAACGATTAATATTCAGTTTCAAGTACCTTCTACTGGTCAATATACGCTTGACGAATTTGTCGCTAAGCTCAAAGACTATGCTGAAAAATTAGCCTGTTCTATCTCCAAATCAGAAAATAGTTACCAAGAAACTTATATGGGTCAGGCAGAGCAGGAAGCCTACGTGGCAGAAAGCCTCAACCGTGCTCTTGATGAAATGGAAGCTCATAAGAAGAATGGAACGAAGCCGATGAGTTTTGATGATTTTATGGCTAAACTTGATGAGGAGGATTAGTTATGGAAGTTGAAATACGTGTTGGGAATGAGTTCTTAATACAATTTAAGCGTCTTTCTAAAAAATATCGTTCTTTAAAAAGTGATATTAATGATTTGAAAGCCTCTCTTGTAATTGATCCATTTCAAGGTACTAATCTTGGCAAAGGTGTCAGAAAGATAAGAATGGCAATAGCCAGTAAGGGTAAAGGTAAGAGTGGTGGTGCAAGGGTCATCACTTACAATCTTTACCAGGAAGGAGATTCCATTATCATTGATTTGTTGACCATCTATGATAAAGGAGAAATCTCTAATATCTCTGATGAGTTTATCGGTTTTTTGCTTGATAAACGTAAAAATTGATAATACGCAGAAAAGGTATTTGGAAAAAAGAATAGAAATATTAGATGTATATAATATGATGGATCCTGATTATGAACGTGAACAAGATAAGTGTGGCGTTAGAAAAAGCCACATGGTTGAAATTGTTGTAAAAAGCTTTGTCGGCTATGGAGATGTAAAAGGTAGGGGTGAACTTTTATTTAAAATTCGAGAAAAAGGATTCTGCTCAGAACATGGCTTTTTAAAGCGCATTTATGAGAGTTTGCCAGAATATAGGGGTAAACGTTTATGGATTCAGATTCATAATTTGACAAATGACCAAATGAAGATATGTCCTGGGCATTTGTTTAGAAAGAATAAGATTCCATTTAAAATATAATATTTGTCTATAGAGCAGCGCCACAAGTATATGGCGGCCATCAGGAGCAGGGATACGAAGCCGGAGATGGTGGTGCGGAAATACTTGTGGAGCAGGGGGTTCAGGTACAGGGTGAATAACCCGAGGCTGCCTGGACACCCAGACATCGTATTGCGCAAATACCATACGTGCATCTTCGTGAATGGTTGCTTCTGGCATGGTCATGAGGGGTGCAAATACTACAGGGTGCCGAAGACGAATACGGAGTTCTGGGAGAGGAAAATCTCACGCAACAGGGAGAGAGACCGGGAGGAACAGAAACAGCTGGCAAGGATGGGGTGGCACTGCATCACCGTCTGGGAGTGTGAACTGAAAGGGGAGAGGAGAGAGAAGACACTCGAGTCGCTTGAGTACACGCTCAACCATATCTTCATCCAGGACAGGGACCTGAGATACAGACTGCCGGAAAGGGAGGACATGGGTATGGCTGCGGAAGAGAATGTTTTATTATTCTAATGTTATTTTGTCATAGTTTTTGGCTATGACAAAATAATATTTTTTCTTAAAAGAGGGGGATTTTATTTAGAAAATCAACCTGTCCTTTTTTAGCCATAATAAGGGGGGTCTTTCGAAAACCCACCAGTCCTCCCTTACCCTTAAGGGAGGGATTTTTTCTAAAATCACCCCGTCCCTCTTTTATTGATAAAGCTGGCTGCACTCGGCAATTTGAAAGCGAGCTTTCATTGCGCTCATTTGCACAGCTTTTTCCCATTAATGAGGGGGTCTTTCGAAAACCCACCAGTCCTCCCTTACCCTTAAGGGAGGGTCCACCTCTCATCTCGGTCTTCTCCCCTCAGGGAAGAAGAGGAAACCGCCCTACTCGGTGCTCAAACCGCTTCGCTATAAGGTTGGCGGACCATCAGGGGTCTTCGCCAGCAGCGGAGCTGCATTTTGCGGTATGCGACCGCATGGATATGAGAGAGCGAAGAAGCTGCAGAAAGGCCATGAAGCCCAATACGCCCTCCTGTATGATTGAAATTACCCAGCACGCCCTGAAGGGGCAGCAGCTCTTAGCCCAGGGCATCGCCCTGGGTATGAGGTCAGTCAGCAATGCGCCCTGTAAGGGCAAAAGCTTTAAAATACACATAATTAAAATGGTAAATCAGTTGCGATATGTAAAGCTTTTGCCCTTACAGGGCGCCAGGTTTGCGAACATAAAAAACCCAGGGCGATGCCCTGGGCTAAGAGCTTTTGGGCCTTCAGCCCGTACTTAAACCACTTGCGAAACTTGAGTAAGGAAGTTAAGGGAGTTAAGGAGTTTCAGATGTGGAAATGGATCTCCTTGAGCCATTTGCGGGTGTCGAAACAGGGACAGGCCTTGCGGACGCCGGGGAGGTCGCAGTGACCGAGGATCTCGGCATCGGGGAAGTCGACGCAGAGGCTGCGGAGCAATTCTTCCATGGTGATCTTCTGTGCTTCGGTACGGGTGTCGGCAGGACGGCCCTTGGCATCGAGTCCGCCTTCGTAGCAGATGCCTATGCTGTTCTTGTTGAAGTGGAGGGCGTGGGCGCCTACTTCGTTCTCGGGTCGGCAGGGGTAGAGGGTGCCGTCGCGGGTGATGTAGTAGTGGTAGCCGATGCTGCTATAGCCACGGGCTTTATGGCAGGCTTCGAGCTGCTCGATGGTGAAACTCTGGGTGACTCTCGTCGCGCTGCAATGCAGCACGATGAGAGAGATGTTACGGTGGTTTTTCATTGTCGTCAGATTTTATTGGTTAACAAACGATGGGGTGGTTCGTCTACATTCTGCCGCAGCTGGTGACGCAGAAGGCGCCGGCAATGGCGGTGAGAACGGTGATGACGAAGTTGATGATGTTTTTTAATGTTTCTTTTTTCATAATGGTTTAATTTTTTAATGGTTAATGGTTATTTTTCAAGGAGTCAAGGGAGTTAAGGAGTTAAGACATTACTCTCCATCGCCGCCGGTATTCTCGCCACCGGATGGGTTGCTGCCTGTGCCGCCGGATGGGTTGCTGCCAGAGCCGCCGGATGGGTTGCTGCCTTCGCCTGTGGTGCCGCCTGGCTTCGTGGTGGAAGAGGTGACGAGGATGTCGGCTGCATCCTTGAGGGTGGCGTCGAGGTCAAGACGGCTGTTGGTGAGCTTGCCTGTGGCACGGGCACGGAGCTTGACGCCCTCTATGTTCTTTGCCACGGTGAAGGATTCCTTCGTGTCGGCTCCCTTCTTGGGTCGGATGCCAATGGAGAAAATGGCGAGGTCGTCGATCTTCACGGAGTAGCCGCTGAGGACGAGTTCCTTGACGCACTTCACCATGTCGGTGAGGATGCCGCGTACGGCTCCTGCCGAGAAGGGTGTGTTGTGGCTCGACATGTGCTCGGCGAGTTGGTCGATGCTGATGGTTGCGGTGACTGCAGGACGGGCATAGTACTTGCCGTACGTTCCTGGGAACTTTTTGTTGTTGTTTTTTACTAACTTGTAGAGAATCATAGTTCTTTTAGATTTTGGTTAATGTATTACTTGAGTGCACTAAGTTCATTCTCTCTGAATGACAATGCAAAGATACGATGATTTTATTTGGCAATGATGCCAAATAAAACATGTCATGAGAAATGGTGCCAAATGATGCGAAATGATGCTTTTTGATTGCATCATTTCGCAATTGATTGTAAAGGGGATTTCAAAAAAACACCAGTTTTTCCTTTAGCCTTAATGATGATCTTTTTCGAAAACCCACCAGTCCTCCCTTACCCTTAAGGGAGGGTCCACCTCTCATCTCGGTCTTCTCCCCTCAGGGAAGAAGAGGAAACCGCTCCTCCTCGTCGCTCGTAACCATTTCATTCTATGGTTGGCGGACCATCAGAGGTCTTCGCCAGCAGCAGAGCTGCGGTTTTTTGTGCGGGGATAAACCCGCTTTCACTCAAGGACTTGCTTAGGGGCTGCCTGGTAGATGCTTAGGGGCTGCCTGGTAGATACTTCGGGACTGTTTGGTAGATGCTTAGTGGCTGTTTGATGATGCTGTGACAACACAAAACCTCCTGAAAATCTCCCCATTTGCAGAAGTGGAGTAAAAAAATGCTGAGATTCTTTGCTTTTTCAGAAAAGAAATCGTATTTTTGCAGCAATAAAAAAGATTTTATTATGGATGTAACAATACAATCTGTCAATTTACAACTTCCGAGTTCAGACATTCAGTTTTTGAAGGAATTGGCTAACAGGATGGGATGGAAAGCCAATACTGTAAACTCTGAAACTTCCAAGACAGAGTTGGACAAGGCCATTCTTGATGTTAAGAAGGGAAACGTGAAAAACTTCGACACATTAGAGGAAATGATGAACTATTTAGATGCTTAAAAATGTATAAGTTACAACTCTCTGGAAGATTTAAGAAATCGTACAAGAAGTGTATCAAACGAGGATATGACAAGTCTTTGTTTGAGGAAGTTGTGACTATTTTAATGAAAGGAGAACAATTACCTGCAAAATACAAAAATCACACTTTGCATGGCAATTATGAAGGTTGGAATGATTGTCATATACTTCCTGATTGGATTTTAGTTTGGAAATACAATCATGACGAGTTAATCCTTTGCTTGCTTGATACAGGAACTCATTCTGATCTGTTTTAGCAAATTTACAGCAATAGCATTTATGAATTTGGCAAAGCTGCATAAGTAATTCACTCAAGTTTCATATGTTCAGAAGTTAAAGGAGTTAAGACAACAGCCCCTAAGCGATTCGTGTCCATGCGGTCGCATACCGCAAAATGCAGCTCTGCTGCTGGCGTAGACCTCTGATGGTCCGCCAACCTTATAGCGAAGCGGTTTGAGCACCGAGTAGGGCGGTTGGTACATCCCCTGTACCCTGAGGGGAAAGGGGCTTGGGGAAAGCGGTGGAGCCTCCCTTAAGGGTAAGGGAGGACTGGTGGGTTTTCGAAAAAATCCTTATGGCAAGGGAAGAAAGACGGGGTGAGGTTTCGGACTGTCCTTTGCAAAGAGCTGTAGCAGCATGAGCTGCTACAGCATGCTTCAGGGTTCATCAAGGTACTGAAAGATGAGATCTACTTGCTGGCGGCTGTAGAAATGAGAGTTCTTCCCTACGTTGCACCGTTGCAGTGCGACGTAGAGTTCGGGAATGTTCTTGATCCAACGTGAGAGTCGGTTGACTGCGACCTTGGGTGTCGAATGGGGGAAGTAGAGCATGGCAAGCTCTGCTTTTTCGTATAGCCTGATTTGCATATTTATTAATGGTTTTTGTTTATTTTTTTTGGGGGGTAAGGGAGATTTTTCGGGAGATGTTCAGGAGTTAAGGAGTTAAGACAACAGCCTTATTGTTTGTATATTTTGCTGTAAAGCATATGGCTTTAACTTCTTAAACTTCCCTATTTGCGAAAGTTGAGTTAGATGAATTTTAAAGCTTTTGCCCTTGCAGGGCGCCTTGCCCATTGCCATTATACCCAGGGCGCTGCCCTGGGCTAAGAGCTTCTGCCCCTTCTATTATATTTGCACTTGGAAAAATAAAGAGGTGAAAATCT